>Ga0136618_10000092_pt1 | contig 22505 bp, 21 predicted proteins | sample AntDrymUQ3302106_2_FD_104805 | JGI IMG/M metagenome (GOLD analysis project Ga0136618, IMG submission 104805) | Polar desert sand microbial communities from Dry Valleys, Antarctica - metaG UQ330 (21.06) | ecosystem: Environmental > Terrestrial > Soil > Desert | place: Antarctica: Dry Valley... | reverse complement strand
TAAAAGCTGGAAAATTTTGCGGGCGTGTTCGCGGACGAGCTTTGTGCCTGCGGTCGAATCGTTCAAAGCATTTTCAAGCGTCGGCACTTCCAGCTTCGCTTCCGTATAAATTTTGAATAATCTTTCCCGCACTTTCGTTTCGTCCGCGGAAAGTTCCTGGTTGTGAGAGATTGCGCGGACAAAATCTTTTTCGGCGGAAATTTTACCTTCCTTTTCTAAGCGAACAAGTGTTGTTTTGAAAATCTCCGGCGCGAGGTGCGAGAAGATTTTCTCGCGTAAAGTTTCGCGCAAAATTCCCTTGGCGAGCGGTTCGCGGCGGTGTTGATTTTCGATTTCGGCGAGCGTTTTTGTCTTCAAATTTTCAAACGGTGTTCGTGCGACATAAAAATTGTCGGCTTGGACAATCGCCTTTTTTTCGACGTTTTCCGCAATCGCTTTTCGCAGAATTTCATCGAGCCAGCCGGTTCGCGCCTGCAAATCCGCAACTGTCAAACCGCTTTCATTTGCCGTTTCGAGAAAGAATTTTACCTGCTTTACTTTGTCGTCTGCGCCGGCGGCTTCGATTAAATTAGTTAGATTTTTTCTGACGCTCTCAATGTCTTTCCGCCGATGTTTCGTTGCCAGAGCATCGAGAATTCTCCCGCCCGCAATCGTAATTTGCGGCGAGTATGAACGAATTATAAATCTCTCGTTCGGGATTGCGACAACCGGAATTTCGAGTGTGAATTGGACAAAATCCTTTTCACCTTTACCGATTTCGTTTGCTTCATTCAAAACCTGCACACGCGCCAATGCTTCCAGAGTTCCGATATGAACGCGGACTCGCTGGCGCGATTTTAACGGGCGTTTTGCGCCTTTTAGGACTTCGATTTGCGCGTCGAAAATCTGCGTCGGGCGCAAAACATTCGGAACGCTCAAAATCATTCCTCTTTCAAGTTCGGCGTGTTCGATGCCGCCAAGATTGACTGCCGCCCGCCCGCCGGCGTGCACGGTTTTGACAGCTTTTCCGTGAGTTTGAAGCCCGCGTACACGCACTTTTTTTCCGATTGGTAGAATTTCCATTTCGGACGCTTCGTTGATTTCGCCTGAAACGAGAGTTCCCGTAACGACCGCGCCAAAGCCTTTGACGGAGAAACTCCGGTCAACCGGAAGCCGCGCCACCGTTTCATTTTTCCGAGCGGGAATTTCGAGCGCGAGTTTTCTCAAAGTCTGTTTGAGATTTTCAATGCCGTCGCCGGTTTTTGCGCTGACGGCAATCATCGGCGCATTCTCCAAAAACGAGTTTCCGACAAGTTCGGAAGCGTCGAGTTTGACGAGTTCGAGCAGCTCTTCGTCAACCAAATCGGATTTCGTCAGAACAATCAAACCGCTTTTCGTTTCGAGCAAACGGCAGATTTCAAAATGCTCGCGCGTTTGCGGCATCACGCCTTCGTCGGCGGCGATGACGAGCGCGACCAAATCAATTCCGCTCGCGCCAGCGAGCATATTTTTGACAAATTTTTCGTGTCCGGGAACATCAACAAAACCGATTCGCACCACGCCCAAATCGAGTTCGGCAAAACCCAAATCAATCGTAATTCCGCGCTGTTTTTCTTCGGGCAGACGGTCGGCATCAACGCCTGTCAATGCTTTGACGAGCGCGGTCTTTCCGTGGTCAATATGTCCTGCCGTGCCGACGATGATGTCCATCAAGAAGTCAATTTTCCTTCGATGCGTATTGCTCCAATTTTCGATAAAGCGTTTTTCTGCCGATATTCAAAAGGCGTGAAGCGCGTGATTTGTCGCCGTCGGTATAATCGAGCGTCGCTTCGATAACCTGTTTTTCGACTTCGTGCATCGCGGTCGGAAGCTCGATTTCGATGCCGATTGAGCTGCCTTCGCTGGCGGCGCGAAGCCGTTCCTGTTTTGCCTGCGCGTGAATTTCAAACGCCTTGCGGCTGATGGCTTCGGGCAAATCGTCGAATTCGATTTGTCGCCCGGATGCAATGATGACGGCGCGTTCGATGGCGTTTTCGAGTTCGCGCACGTTCCCGGACCAATCGTAATTAACCAGTGCGCGAAGTGCGTCTTTTGAAATCCCCGAAATAAAACGTCCGGTTTTTTCCTTGTGAAGTTCGAGAAAATGAAAAACGAGCAGGTGAACGTCTTCAGGACGCTCGCGCAAAGGCGGCACAACAATCGGGAAAACCGACAGCCGATAAAATAAATCTTTGCGAAACTTCCCTTCTTCGACCGCTTTTTCGAGGTCGATGTTTGAAGCGGCAACGACCCGCGCATCGGTCTTTAAAACTTCCTTGCCGCCGACGCGCGTAAATTCACCGTCCTGCAAAACGCGCAGCAAATTAACTTGCGCCGAAAGACTCATCTCACCGATTTCATCGAGAAAAAGCGTTCCGCCGTCCGCTTCTTCAAAACGCCCTTGTCTTTGCGAACGCGCGTCGGTGAACGCACCTTTTTCGTGTCCGAAAAGTTCCGATTCGAGCAGGGATTCGGGAATCGCGCCGCAATTTATTTTGACATACGGCTGATTTTCTCGACCCGAATTGTAATGAATCAAATTTGCCAGCAGTTCCTTTCCCGTTCCCGATTCGCCTTGAATCAAAACGGTTGTGTTGGTGTCGGCGACGTTCAGCGCAAGTTCGATGGCGCGGCGAATCGGTTTTGCCTGTCCGATTATTTGGCTCGTATTCCGTTCGTGAAGCTCGCTTTTCAAGCGCATTATTTCGGCTGACAGCTGGTCGCGCTCTAACGCCGTGCCGATTTGGTCGGCGATGCCTTCGACGAGCGCGACTTCGTGATTTTCAAATCCCTGCTCGCGTTCCTCGCTCCAGACAAAACCGAGCAGACCGAACGCTTGCCCGCCGACGCGCACCGGCGCAACCAGTGCGGCTTTTCCGCCAAGCTGCGAATTAAAAATAAGGCGAATCGCAAACGGCAATTGTTTGTCAACCAGGCGCAAGGTTTTGCCTTCGCGCAAAATGTCGCCGACCGCCGGAAACGGTTCGATGTCGAGCGATTGTCCGTGTTGCTGAATCATTTCTAAAACGGCGTTCGGCTCGACATCCGGCGCGGATTTGAACGAAGCCAGCGAGATTTTCTTTTCCGTCTGGTCAAGCACGCCGAGTGCGCCGTAATCCGCGCCGACCAGACTGATGGCGCGTTCCAAAACTTTTGAAGAAACGATGCCGAAATCCGAATGCGAATTGAGCGTGTTGGCAATTTCCAAAAGCGCGTTCGTGCTTTTTGATTCCTGTTCCTGCGCGACATAGAGGCTTGTGTATTGATAACCGATGGCAAGCTGGCGGGCGATTGATTCGAGAAACGAAACTTCTTCGTCGAGCCATTCGCGCGGTTCGTGCGTGTCGTGCAGACCGAGAAGCCCCAAAACCTTACCGCTCAAAATAATAGGGATTATTAACAATGATTGTGTTTCTAACGCTTTTGCAAAAAATCTGACAGTCGCGTCATTTGCTTTTGAGGTGTCGTTGATGCGAATCGGCTTTGAAATATCAAAGCGTTCGGCAAGTTTCTCCGAATCAATCGGAATCGTCGTGCCGAGGCTTGAAGGAATTTCGTCCGCTGCCCGCCATTCGTGGCTGATGCGAAGCTCGCTCTCCGGTGTAAGCTGCAAAACGTCGCAGCGGTCAGCCTGCATCATTCGCCCGATTTCAGAAACGACGACGTTTAAAAATCTTTCAAGGTCAATGTTCGTCGGCAAATCACGCGCCAGCCGGTCAATAATTCCTTCACGCGCTTCGTGCATTTTAATTTTTCGCTCAAGCGAAAGATTTTGCGTATTGATTTTTCGTTCGAGCGAAACATTTTCCGTATTGTCGAGTTCGATTTTCATAAAAACGCGGTTGATAACTGATAACTGATAACTGATAACAGTGTCAAGCTGACACAGAAAAAACCGGAAGTGTGTTTTTATAACCTAAGAGGAATTGCCGCAAAAAGCCGCAAAATTCACAAAAAGGAAAATGAAAACAAAAAACTTTTGTATCTTTTTGCGCCTTTTTGCGGCAAATAATTTGATTAATTTAGCGGCTTTGCCGGTTGATTAGCGTTCTTCTTTTCGGGTGTCGGCTCGACCTTTGGTTTAGGGCTGGCTTGAAGTTTCGGATTTTCCCGCGTTTTGGTTTGTTCCTGTGGCAGCGGCGTTGTTTGGGGTTTCGGTTTATTGCCGAAATCAATTCGCTTGCGTCCGGCTTCGGCTTTTTCGAGAAGTTCCTGCGCCAGCAGATTGCTGTCGTCAATCGCCAGTGCTTTTTTTAGTGCGGCGACGGCTTCTTGATACTGCGCGAGCTTTATCAGAATCGCGCCGAGTTCCGTTTGATACAGCGCGTCGTCGGGTTTTAGTTTGACGGCTTGGCTCAAGGCTTTTTGAGCGTCGGGGTCTTGATTGAGTTTGTTATAGGCACGCCCGAGATTAAACTGCGCCGCTTCGTCTTTCGGATTTTTCGCCAAAATCTTTTTATAAGCCTTGACCGCGTTTTCAAACGCCTTGTCCGAGGCAGTCAATTTCTGAACATCCTTTTTCCCTTTTTTTGTCGGAGTCGGTTCTTCTTCGGTCGGCACGCCGGCATCTTTTTGTTCTTTTTCAAAGAGTGAATAAGCAATTCCCAGTTTGAAATATGCTTCGGCTAAATCGGGGTTTAATTTGACGGCTTGGCGGTATGCCTCGATAGCTTTTTCGTTATCGCTGACATCGAAAAGTTTGTCGCCTTCCGCCAGAGCTTCATTTGCATCGGTAAAAATGGGAAGCGGGGTTTCTTCCGTTTTTGCAGCGACATCGGCTTGATTGGTTTCCGTATTAACAGCCGTCTGCAAATTCGTGTTCGCTTGATTTAAATTTTCCGGCGTTGCGCTGTTTGCACAGCCGATTGCCAAACTCGAAATCAGAGCTATAAATACTAAAACTTTTTTCATACCGCATTCTTAAAAACGAATTTTCTTTGTTACCTTAAATTTTGAATAAAAATCTTTGCCTGTCGGTTTTCTAACCCGGCGGAAATACGAACGGTCGTCCACCGAGCAGATGAACGTGCAGGTGAAAGACGGTTTGCCCGCCGTCTGAATTCGTATTGATAACCGTTCGATAACCGTCTTCGGCAAAGCCTTCTTGGCGGGCGATGTCAGCCGCCGTCAGCAACAGGTGTCCGAGCGTTTCTCCGTCCGATTTTTCCGCTTTATCCAAAGAATCAATATGCTTTCGCGGAATGATTAAAACGTGCGTCGGTGCTTGCGGACTGATGTCGTTGAAGGCAACGCAAATTTCATCCTCATAAACTTTAGCGGACGAAATTTCGCCCGCAATAATTTTGCAAAACAAACAATTTTCACTCATAGGAAGTAATTATTAAATCACAAACGCGCAGATTGAACAAAACACGGCAAAACCGAAAAAGTAAAAACAGAAATTTGTTGCTGCAGCAAAAAACGCCGTCAAAATAACAGCGTTTTTTTATAAAGTTAAGATTTTGTATATAGATCAAAAACTTATTGACTGATGTTACGAAAAGTTATTTGGTCGCTGAAAGCGACGCAGTTAATAGCCTGTGGTTGCTTCAACCACAGGTCATTTCAACCGTTTCCTCCGACGCTGAAAGCGTCGCATTCGAGCTGCCGACAATGCGACGCTTTCAGCGTCGGACCTGATTTGACGACGGCAACCGTAGGTTTCTCCAAAGGCTCAACCTACGGCTATTAAATGTGTCTGCGTTGCGGACAAAAACCACTTTTGCGTAACATCAGTTATTGACAAACAATTATATTAAACTTCCGTCGCCACCTGCGCTAAATTGTCGGAAACGCGCTCGATTTTCGCGCCGATTTTGCGGAGTTTCTTGACGATATTTTCATAACCGCGGTCAATGTGATAAACGCGGTCAATGACAGTTTCGCCGTCAGCCGCGAGTCCGGCGAGAACGAGCGACGCCGACGCGCGTAAGTCAGAAGCCTGAACCCGCGCGCCCATCAATTTTGTTTTGCCGTGAACGGTCGCCGTGTTTCCCGTAATGTGGATTTCCGCGCCCATTCTGACAAGTTCCGAGGCGTGCATAAAGCGATTTTCAAAAATCGTCTCGACAACCCTTGCTTCGCCGCCGGCTTGCGTCATCAAAGCCATATACTGCGCCTGCATATCGGTCGGAAAATCGGGATGCGGTTCGGTCGTTACATTTTTTGAACGCAAACCTCCGTCGCTGCATTTGACGAGGAGCGTGCTTTGGTTTAATTCTTCAATCTCGACACCGGCTTCACGCAATTTTGCGATAACCGCTTTGAGATGTTCGGGGCGACAATTTTTTATTTCCAGTTCGCCGCACGTAATTGCAGCGGCAACGATAAAAGTTCCCGTTTCGATGCGGTCGGGAATTATCGTGTGTTCCGCGCCGCCGAGATTTTCCACGCCTTTTATCTCGAGTTTCTCCGTTCCCGCGCCTTTAATTCGCGCGCCCATTTTATTTAGAAGCTCGGCTAAATCTTCGATTTCAGGCTCGCGTGCCGCGTTGTGAATCGTCGTTTTTCCCTTCGCCAAAACCGCCGCCATCATTACGTTTTCCGTTCCCGTAACAGTAACTTTATCGAAATAAACATCCGCGCCGACGAGTCTGCCCTTCGGCGCACGCGCTACGACATCACCGGATTCCAAAGACACGACTGCGCCGAGTTGCTCAAACGCCTTCAAATGCAAATCAATCGGACGAGTTCCGATAGCGCAGCCGCCCGGAAGCGAAACTTTCGCTTGTCCGAAACGCGCCAAAAGCGGACCTAAAGCCAAGACGCTTGCCCGCATCGTTTTGACGAGTTCATACGGTGCTTCGAAAACTTCGATATTTTTAGCCGAAACTTTATGTGTCCGCAGTTCCGGCGTTAAAACGGTTGCGCCCAAATCTTCCAACAGACGACGCTGCGTAATCAAGTCTTTGACGTACGGAACATTGTGCAGAGTAACGGTTTCCTCTGACAAAAGCGTTGCCGCCAGACACGGCAACGCGGAATTTTTCGCGCCGCTGATCTCAACTTTTCCTTTGAGCGGCTTTCCGCCACGAATCAAAAATTTGTCCATCGTTCATACGAAGCAAAAAGTTAAAATGCAACTTTTGCCATTTCTAATTTTCCTGATAGAAAGTAAGCAGCAAATCTTAACACGAGTTGAGTTTCTGATAAAATTAAGATGTTGGCAACATCGTTTTTATTTGTAAGCGCAAATCATTCGGGTCGGTTCAAGATAAGTTTTAAATTCGATTTTCTTAAAACCCGCTTCTTTCATCCAGGACTGATAAACTTCAAAACTTCGCTCGACATCGGAGGAATTCCAGCAAATATCTTCCAAACAAAAAAGAATCGAAATTTCCGGACTCAAACGGTCTTTGTCTAGAATCCAGCCGCTGATTATACAAACGCCGTCTTTCGGAAGATTCTTATAAATGCGCGAAAAAAGTTTTTTGTTTGTTTCCGCGTCAAAAACCGAGAGCAGATTTGCCAACAAAACAACATCAAAATCTTTCGGCAGTTTGTCTTTTACAACGTCGCCGCCGATTGTTTTGACTCTCGTCTGCAATTTGCTTTTGGAAATAAACTCGTCGGCTTTTTTAACATTTTCGGGCAAATCAAAAACAGTCGCTTCGAGTTTCGGATATGTTTCGCATAAACCGATTGACATTGCGCCCGTTCCGCCGCCCAAATCGAGCAAGTTTTTATGTTTCGAAAAATTAAATTGTTCTCCCAAAACGCGTCCGTGAAGCAGCGCGAGATTGTGCTGTTCCGCCATTGACTCCGCGCCCTGGTCTTCGTCTTCGGGTGTTTCCGTATTGCTTTCGCCGTATTTCCAGGATTTTAATTTTTCGGCTAAATCACTCCAGAGCGGATAAGAGCGGTTCTGATAGCGTTTGATTTGCCCGCCGAGAAAAAATTCGCTGTCTTTGACGAGAAAATAATCGGTCAAAGCAGAGTTTCGGTAACTTTTCTTTTCTCTTTCGAGTAAGCCGACGGCGACGCAAGCGTTAAGAAATCTTTCCATCGCCAGCGAATGCACTTTTAGTTTTTTAGCCAAACCGTCGGCGGAAAGTTTTTTGTTGTGAAGAATTTTTGGAATTCCAAATTCAACCAACGTAAAGAGAACTTGCGATTTCTGATAGCCAATCGCAAGTTCGAGTAATTCGGCGGGTGATTCAATTTTTTCTGACATTTTATGGTTTTAGAACGATTTTACGCCAAACGTCCTTGTCCGTATTAAACTTATCGTAAGCCATCGGTGCTTCGCTCAATTTCAAGCGGTGCGAGATAACGAACGTCGGGTCAATTTTGCCTTCTTCAATAGCGGCGAGAAGTTTCGGCATATATTTGTGCATATTTGTCTGTCCCATTTTGAAGGTCAAACCTTTGCCGAAAGCCGCGCCCATCGGGAACTTATCCAGAAATCCGCCATACACGCCCGGAATCGAAACTGTTCCACCTTTGCGGCAGCAGAAAATCGCCTGCCGGAGCGCGTGCGGTCGGTCGGTTGCCAGATAAACTGCGGCTTTCACGCGGTCGAGAATTGCGTCAGGCGAAGTGCCGTGCGATTCGAGTCCGACGGCATCAATGCATGAATCAGGTCCGCGTCCGCCGGTCAAATCCTTTAATTTGCTATAAACTTCAACGTCATCGAAATTTATCGTCGTCAGATTTTCATTTTCTCTTTCGGCTTCTTTCAATCGTGCCGGAATATGGTCAATGGCAATCACCTTTTCCGCGCCGAGCATAAACGCGCTTTTAATCGCAAACTGCCCAACCGGACCGCAGCCCCAAACAGCAACCGTGTCGCCCGCGCGAATATCGCAATTTTCCGCCGCCATATAACCTGTCGGGAAAATATCAGACAGAAACAGAACCTGTTCGTCTGCGAGCGAATCGGGAATTTTCAGCGGTCCGACATCGGCAAACGGAACGCGCACATATTCGGCTTGCCCGCCGGCAAATCCGCCCATCATATGCGAATATCCGAAAAGTCCCGAACCTGCGTAACCGTAAAGCGTTTCCACGGTTCCCGGTGTCGGATTCGAATTATCGCAAGCCGACCACAAATCGCGCTGACAGAAAAAACAATTCCCGCATGCAATCGTAAAAGGCACAACCACGCGGTCGCCTTTTTGTAAATTTTTCACGTCTTTGCCGACCTCGACCACTTCGCCCATAAACTCGTGTCCGAGAATGTCGCCTTCTTCCATCGTCGGAATATAACCGTTGTAGAGGTGCAAATCAGAGCCGCAAATCGCGGTGGTCGTGATTTTGATAATCGCATCGCGCGGATTGAGAATTTCCGGGTCGGGAACGTCCATTATCCTGACATCGTGCTTTCCATACCAACAAACTGCTTTCATTTTATAATCTCCTTTGTAAAAATAAGAGGTTAGAGGTCAGAGGTTAGAGGTTAGTAAAAACCAATTACTAACCTCTAACCTCTGACCTCTAACCTCTGTTCTATGCTGTTGCTTCCTTCGCTTGCGGCGCGCGTCCCGATGGTTGACCTTCGACTTTCATAATCATTCCGGCTTCCATCAAACTTTTGAAGCGGCGTAAATCTTCTTCAACTTGCTGACTTGGCTCTTCGCCGAAAAGTTTGGCAACCAACGAGCCTAAATATCCGGCTGGCGGCTCATACGTTAGAGTAACTTTTAATTCAGTGCCGCGCGTCGAAGTCGGCAGAAATTCGACGACGCCGGAGTTTGGTATCTCCGAGCCTTCGGTTGACTTCCAGCCGATGCGCTCGTTTTCGTGTTCGCTGGTGATTTCCGCGTCCCATTCGACCGTCGTGCCGAGAGGTGCTTTCGCAACCCAGTGCGAGCGTTTGTCGTCAATATTTTTGACCGATTCCAGATGATTCATAAACTGCGGCAAGTTTTCAAAGTTGCGCCAGAAACTATAAAGCTCCGATGTCGGTTTGTTTATCGTGATGCTCTTTTTGACGTGAATTTTGCCCGACCCGCCTTTTGAGTATGTAGCATTTCCATCTTCCGAATTGCGAGTGTCAACGCCCATCGCATCATAGACCTGGCAATGTCCGGTTGCCCCGCGCAAAGCCAAACCGCCGCCCAAAACGGCGAGTGCGATTCCCAAAGCGTCGCTGCGTTTTAAGCCGTAAGCCAGAAGTAGACTGCCTCCGAAAGCCGATACGAGTCTTTCATTGTCACCGATATTGGTATTCATATTGGTCAAAATGTCCGTCAATGATTTTTCTTTTTCACTGTTTTTCATAAAATTCTCCCTTGCTTGTTTATTGAGCGATTTTCTCACTCTGTTTTAATTCATTGTTTCGATAAGATTCTTTATCGAGTTGAGCTGTCAAAAACGAAGGCGATGCAAAAGACGCGCTTTCTTTTCCGAGAGCCGAATTCTCGCCGATTCCGCCCGCCGATGGTAAAAGTTGATTGACGAGTCCCGAAATTTCCGCAACCAATTCCGGAAACAACGCATTCATCTTGGTTGCGAATTGGGCTTGAATCGAAATGATTGCTTCGGCATCTCCACGCCGACACGCTTCGACGATTTGCTCCGCCGCGCTTTCCGCGCTGATCGAACTCACGGGCAAAGCATTTCCGATGCTGAACCACGCAAACTCTTTTTCGTTTTGTCCTTTGAAAACGGCGTTGACATGACTTCCCGTTCTCATTAAACCGGGACAGACGGTTGTTACCTGAATATTGTCTTTGGCAAGTTCGACGCGCATCGCGCCGGAAAGTCCGACGAGGGCGAATTTGCTCGCGGAATACGGCGCGAGATGCGGAACGCTGATTTTTCCGCCGATTGAAGAAATGTTGACGATTTTGCCCGCGCCTTGCTCGCGCATCTTCGGAATCGCCGCGCTCATTGTGTAATACGCGCCCCAAAAATGAACCGCCATCGCGTCTTCAAAATCCTTTTGCGTTTGAACTTCAAGCGGTCCGACTTGAATCACGCCCGCGTTGTTTATCAAAACGTCAATTTGTCCGTAATGATTACAAACCGCGTCAATCATCCGTTTAACTTCGGATTGATTTCGGACATCGCAAACCGTCTCGAAAACTTCCGCGCCGCGATTCTGCAAATCTCCTTTTGCCCTAGCTAATTCTTCAGCGTTTCTGGCACAAATGGCAATTTTCGCGCCTTCGCGGGCAAGCGTTCGCGCCAGAACCAAACCGAGACCGCGCGAGCCGCCGGTTATCAAAACAACCTTATCTTGAAAAATGTATTTCGGGCGTTTTTTTCCCAGCACCGTATAAGCCGTAACCGCGCCAACCCCCAAAGCCGTCGCCAACCAAAATCCGCTTTTGCCTTTGTTTTCCACCTTGAAAATTTTCCTCATCGAGCAGCTTGTGAATTTTGGCTGATGCAAACGAAGTGCCAGGCGGGAAAAGAGGTTAGAGGTCAGAGGTTAGAGGTCAGTCAGGATTTTTACTAATCTCTGACCTCTAACCTCTGACCTCTGATAACCTCTATTATGATAAACTCGAAAAATATGGCTGAGAGTTTAGCGATTTCAAAAACGGCAGACAGAAGAAAGATTTATGATGAGATTGCGCCGCAGATTGCTGCGCTCGTCGAAGGCGAAACGGATTTAGTTGCAAATCTCGCAAATATCACGGCGGCTTTAAAGGAAGCGTTTGGATTTTTCTGGATTGGTTTTTATATAAAGAAAGAAAATCAGCTTGTCCTGAGCGCGTTCCAAGGCACCATCGCCTGTACCAGAATTGATTTTGACAAAGGCGTGTGCGGGCATTGCTACACGACAAAAGAAATTGTCATCGTGCCGGACGTTGACAATTTTCCCGCGCATATCGCTTGCAGTTCCGCGTCAAAATCAGAGATTGTCCTGCCCGTTTTTGGTAGAGACGGAAATGTGCGGATGGTTTTGGATGTTGACAGCGATAAGCTCGATGATTTTTCGCAAACTGATGCGGAAGGTTTGCAGAAAATTGTTAAAATTATTGAAAATTTGTTATAAAATTCGCCAAAAAGAAATTTTGTCCGCAGATAAACACAAATGAACACAGATAAATTTCAATCAGCAAGTGATGAAACACGAATTACGAGCTACGCCGAATTCTGGGATTTTTACGTTGCCGAACACAGCGAACCTTTGACGCGCTATCTGCATTTCATCGGCACGACTTTGAGTTTTGTTTTGCTTGTCTGGATTATTCGCGGTGGGCATTGGCTTTATCTTCCGCTTTGTTTAATCGTCGGTTATGCGTTTGCCTGGTTCTCGCATTTTTTTGTCGAACACAATAAACCGGCGACGTTTAAATATCCGCTCTGGTCATTTATCTCTGATTATAAAATGATTTTTTATATGCTGACCGGCAAAATGAACGCGGAAGTCGAGCGTGTAAAAACTCAAAATTGAATTTATTCATTCGGCAAATAAATTTTCGTTAAAGGTAAAAGCGTGCGACCTTCGACGTTAAAATTTTCATAATGCGTAACAATCAAATTTGCCAATTCATCTAAATCAAGCAATGTTACGGGATGATTCGAGCGGTCGGCTTCATACTTCGCGTCTTTGGTGAAACCGCCCGTGCTGACATACAAACCTTTATCGCCTTGTCTTAAAACTCCGATAAAACTTCTTAAATCCTGTGAACCGATTTGAGTTTGCTGACGATGCTTGACTTCGACCTTTATTCGCGGTTCTTCCAATCCCAAACCGTCAGGCGAAGCGAAGACATCTACGCCTCTGTCATAACCCTTCGGCGAAACTCTGGCGCGAAAACCCATCGCGCGAAGCAACGCGGCAGCCAATTCTTCAAGTTCGTCCGGCGAAAGACTTATTATTTTATCCTTGATAAGTTCGTGAGCCTTTTCCCGCAACTCGTTTCTGGTTAGAACAAAACCTTGTCTCAACTCTATTTTTTCTTCGGGAGTTATAATTTCCTCGGTCTCAAAAGGAAGTTCTTGTGAATGGAGCAATTTTTTATTTCAGCCCAGACATCATCATTGACAGTGAAAAGGGTCAATACACTTCCGAGAGAGTTTCGTGAAGTAATACTCAATTTATCACGCCGGACTTGTCCTTCCCATTCAACTTTTCTTAAGTGAAAATGTTCTGATTCCTTTGCTTTCTTAAAAAAATAATCGCTGACGAAAGTTCCGACTGAATAATCTCTCTGCTCAGGATTGTAAGTAATAATTTTGTCGCCTTGTTTGATAATCGAGCGAAATTTGTAAAGCATCGCAACGGCAGTGCTAATTTTGGCTTTTGTATCGTTAGGAAATGCTTTTTGATATGCTCTTAAAATTTCTTCTTGAGTTTTGAGATTTGTTAAATCGCCGGTTTCATTCCAACCGATACTTACAACTCCTTTAAGAAACGCTTCGATAAAACGCGCATTCTCTCCCGCTCTTACCATCCAAACTTTTGCCATTACAATACTCCTAGTCAAGATTCTGAGAAATCAATTCGAGCGAACGATTGTAGCGATAGCTGATTTGCATATGACCGTCGTCGAATTCTTCGTGAATGAACGGAACGCCCAAATCCTTCAATTTTTTACACAAAATTCTCGCGCCCAAATCCAAAGCGAATTCGTCGCGCGTTCCCGCGTCAATATAAAGCAGTTTCAAACTTTTCAAATCGGCGGCGTGGTTTTCGACCAGCCGCACCGGGTCGTTTTCCAGCCAACGCTTCCAAACATCGGCTTGAATCTCGCCCGTTTCCAAATCAAACGGCAAATCAAAACCAACTTCAGAATTTTCATTCGGCGAATAACACGCGCTCATTCCGATTAAATTTAAGGCGGGAAAATCGTCTTTGCCTTTCTTTTCTTCACGCCAAAATTTTTCCATAAACGCTTGCGGATTTCCGCGAATTGCGCGAAACGCCTTTGGAATGTCGGGCAAATAGCAAAGCTCAAAATATGCGTCGCCGCTCGTCGAACAAACCAATCCGAACTTGTCGGCGTGGCGCAAGCCGCAAATCAACGCGCCGTAACCGCCTGAAGATTTTCCCATCACGGCGCGTGAATTTTTATCGTTTATCGTGCGAAAGTTTTCGTCAACAAACGAAACAATTTCTTCGGTCAAATAATCTTCATAATTTCCCGTTGCGCTCGAATTGATATACTGCGAGCCGCCGTAATATGTAAAACAATCGGGCATCACGACAATCAGCGGTTTTATCGAGCCGTCGTTAATCAAACTGTCCAATCGCTGCGCCAGATTCGGCGTAAAAGCGTTGTCGTTGAGCAGCATTTTGCCGCGTCCGGTAAAGCCGGTTAAGCAATAGACGACGGGAAACCGCTTTTCAGTTTCAGCTTCATAATTCGGCGGAAGATAAATAATCAGGTCGCGGATATTTTCATCGCCGAGCGGATTGCCTTTTAAAATCTCGCTTTCGTGTTTTAGGATTTCGACAGTTCCTTGCTTTTGCTTATCAGTAGTCATAACATTTATTTTTTAACTGAACGAGGCAAGGACGCAAGGAAGAAAAGTGAAAAGTGGAAAACTAAAAGTGAATAGTTAATATGAAAATAATTTTTCGTTTTTCACTTTTCACTTTTAGTTTCTCACTTTTTTACTCATCGTCTTCGCGTCTCTGCGGCTTTGCGTTAAGATAAATTCTGTAATGGCAAGTGAAGTAATTACTTTAAATCCCAATGCGCTCCAGATTACCATCGAATTTCTGACGGCGATGATTACGCCCGCGCTGTTGATTTCGGCGACGGGTTCATTGGTTTTATCAACTTCGACACGGCTCGGTCGCGTGGTTGACCGCGTGCGCGATTTGGAGCAGCGGCTTGCCGAATTGATTACAACCGAAGATAAAATGAGCATTCCGCTTTATGACCGGCGACTTGAAACCGTGGTCAATCTGCTCGATAAAGTAACGAGCCGCTCGCGTATTTTACAAAAGGCGATGGGCGCGTTTTATTACGGTTTGTGTCTTTTTATTTTGACGAGCGTCTCAATCGGCTTGGTTGGAATCGTCGGCGTTTATCGTCTGATTCCGATTCCAATCGGAATCATCGGCATTTTATTTTTATTTTACGGCAGCATTTTGATGCTGCGCGAAACGAGAATGGCGACGGCAACCGTCAACGCCGAAATGGATTTCACCTGGGAAGTCGCGCGGACGGTTGCGCCGGACAGTGTAATCAGTAAATATCAACACAATGCTTTTGGAAAAGGAAAAATCAGAGCCAAAATTCACGAAACTTTTAGCGGCGGGCGAGCTAAAGAATAGAGTCGAACAGCTCGAAAATCTGCTCGAAGCGTGCGTCGTTTGTCCGAAGGATTGCGGCAACAATCGCCTGAAAGACGAAATCGCGGCGTGTTATTCGGGACGGCTGCCGATTGTGTCGAGCTATACGGCGCATTTCGGCGAAGAACCCTGTTTGTCCGGCACAAACGGCGCGGGAAATATCTTTTTCGGCAACTGCAATCTGCGCTGCGTCTATTGCCAGAATTATCAAATCTCGCAAACCTGGAAAACGCAAAAGAAAAATGAAATCACGCACGAACGGCTGGCTGAAATGATGCTCGAATTACAGGCGAAAGGTTGTCATAACATCGGCTTCGTATCGCCGACGCATTTTGCGCCGCAGATGGCGCGGGCGATTTTGATCGCCGCCGAAAACGGTTTGAATTTGCCGATTGTTTATAACACCAACGCTTATGATTCGGTCGAAGTGTTGAGATTACTCGACGGAATCGTTGACGTTTATTTGCCCGATTTGAAATACGCCGACGACGCGGAAGGTTTTGTATATTCAAAAGTGCGCGGTTATAAAACTTTTGCGCGTGAAGCAATAAAGGAAATGTTTCGACAGACGGGCGACGCGCTTGTTTTTGACGAAAACGGTTTGCTGCAAAAAGGTTTGCTGATTCGCCTTCTGGTTTTGCCGAACGATTTGGCGGGAATCGAAGAAAATCTGCGCTGGATAAAAAAAGAATTATCCGCGAAAGTCGCCGTTTCTTTGATGTCACAATATTATGCAACAAACAAAGCCGCGACCGACGAGCGTTATATTTTGCTGTCACGCCGAATCAGCGAAAGAGAATGGTTTAATGCCGTTTCGCTGCTTGAAGATTTGGAAATGGAAGAAGGTTTTATGCAGGAATACGAATCGGCATCGCATTATTATCGCCCTGATTTTACCGACGCGGAAAAGCCTTTTAAAGATATTCGAGATTTTCAATAATCTTCTAAAAAACAAATGAAACCTTTTCTAAAATGGGCTGGCGGAAAAACGCAACTAATTTCCGAGATTGAAAAATGTCTGCCGCCCGAAATTTTGTCAGGCAAATTTACCTACATCGAGCCGTTTATCGGAAGCGGCGCGGTTCTGCTTTGAAAATTTTATGAATCTAAAATTCCACACCGATTTAGCTTCACTTTATACAAGCAACTCTCAAATTGCCAGAGTTTTAACCGAAAATTGGGTAAAAGAAAATTCATATTGCCCGAATTGCGGAAAAGACAAAATCAACGAATATCCAAATAATCAGCCCGTCGCCGATTTCTTCTGTGGTTTTTGCAACGAAGATTTTGAACTAAAAAGCAAAAGCGGAAATTTAGGAAAAAAGATTGTCGATGGCGCGTATTTTTCGATGATTGAGAGAATAAATTCCGTCAACAATCCGAATTTTTTCTTTTTGACCTACAAAAAAAACGATTGGAGAGTGAATGATTTTCTTATCATTCCAAAACATTTCTTTCAGTCCGAAATTATCGAAAAACGAAAGCCTTTATCCGAAACCGCGCGGCGGGCTGGTTGGATTGGATGCAATATTGATTTACAAAAAATTCCCAAATTAGGACGTATCTTTTTTATTAGAAACTCAATCGTTTCCGATAGAAATGATGTTTTAGAGAATTGGCAGAAAACGGTTTTTCTGCGCGATGAAACGCCGCAAGCAAAAGGTTGGACGCTGGACGTTTTGAAATGTATTGACCAAATTAATTCAAATGAATTTTCTCTCGACGAAGTTTATAAGTTTGAAAATGAGCTTAAATTAAATCATTCTGAAAATAATCACGTCAAAGACAAAATTCGCCAACAGTTACAAATTCTACGTGATAGAAATATCATAGAATTCGTTTCAAGAGGAAAATATCGGAAGGTAACACGATGAAATCATTTGAAATACAAGTTACGGAAAAATTGGAAAGAATTGTCCAAGTAGAAGCAGTATCTTTTGACGATGCTGTTTCAATTGTTGAAGAAAAGTATAGAAATGAAGAAATTGTTCTTGATTGGTCAGATTTCCAGGGCGTTACTTTTGGCGCAAAGCATTCTGAAAACGAATATCGAAATCTTGTTGATGAGTTAATCGAATATAATTACAAAGACGAAGAAAGGCATTACGAAGAGTTTGAAAATAATGAAAAACCTGATGACCATATCTTTCTCAAAATTAAACGGTTGAAATTCTTAAATGATTTGTAGAATCGAATTTTAAACTGATAACTAAAAAACATTCGCCGCCGAGTTGGGCAAAGCGTTCTTTTACGCATTCGACCGAACAAATTATCTGGGCGCGAAAGTCTGAAAAGGTTCCGCATTATTACAATTACGATTTGATGTTTGAAATCAACGGCGACCAACAAATGAAAGATGTCTGGACGCTTCCGACAATTCAAAAGTGGGAAAAAAATTGTGGAAAACATCCGACACAAAAACCGCTTTCGGTTTTGACGCGCGTAATTTTAGCTTCGACAAAACATAACGCTTGGATTTTAGACCCGTTCGCAGGCTCAAGCACCACAGGAATTGCCGCAAATTTATTGAATAGAAGATTTTTGGGAATTGATTTGGAGGAAGATTATTTGCAGCTCAGTCAAAAACGCAAAATTGAAATCGAAACTCCGGCAATACAAAAACGGTTTCGGGAAAATATGAACGGCTTTAAAGATAAAAATGAATTAACATATTATTTACAAAATGAATGCCGGCAAAAAGTTGAGGTAAAACAATGAGAATTGGAGAAGACGCGCCTGATTTTACATTAGAGGACGGCAACGGAAGCGATTGGAAATTGTCGGCACAACGCGGGAAAACGGTTGTTCTGCTGTTTTATCCGGGCGATAACACGCCGGTTTGCACGAAACAACTTTGCTCGGTGCGCGATAATTGGGCGGATTATGCGGCAACCGGCGCGGAAGTCGTCGGTATTTCGACCGATTCCGCCGCCTCGCACAAAGATTTTGCGGAGAAACACAATCTGCCGCTGACGCTTCTTTCGGACGAAAAAGGTGAAGTCGTCAAAAAGTTTGATGTTAACTCGTGGCTTCCCGGACGTTCGGCGCGCGCCGTCGTCGTAATTGATAAAGACAGCAAAATTCGCCATCATCAAATTCAATCGTTGAGTTTATTTCGCCCGAAAGACGATGAAGTTTTGGCGGCAATTCGTCAAGCAGAGAAGCAGTAGGCAGCGGCAGTCGGCAGTCAGGCGTTTCCTGCCGACTGCCTACTGCTACTGCCTACTGAAACTGTTCCATAAAATTTAGCGAATAAATTAAGGAGGAATAAAATGGGTTTATTTTCGGATAATAAGTTTAAGTGCGCCCGGTGCGGGCAAAAAAACGAACCGCTCGGTTACGCGCCGATTCCGACCGAACTCGGTCAAAAAGTCGGTCAGGAAATTTGCGGAAACTGTTGGAAAGAATGGGTGGAAAAGCAAAAACAGCTTATCAATCATTTTGGTTTGGACGTTTCAAACCCGGATTCGCACCAGTTTTTGTTTGACCAGATGAAAATTTTCTTTTACGACGAAGGCGTGGAACTCGCGCAGATTGATACGTCGAAGGAAGGAAATGTTAATTGGTAATTTTTCAGGGAAATATGAAATTAGTCATCAGTTTTTTGGTTTTGATTTTGATTTTTAGCGGTTTTTCCATCGGGGCGAAACCGCTTTTTTCGTCTGCAATGAAATATCAAGCAAAGGTTCGCGCGCCGGAACTCGTCGGCGACAGAGGCTGGCTCAACACGGACAAACCGCTTTCGATTGCGGGTCTAAAAGGCAAAGTCGTGCTGCTCGATTTTTGGACTTACGGCTGTATCAACTGCATTCATATCATTCCCGATTTGAAAAAGCTCGAAGCGAAATACGACAAAAACCTCGTCGTTATCGGCGTTCATTCCGCGAAATTCGAGAATGAAAAAAACACGGAAAACATCCGTAAGATAATCTTGCGGTATGAAATCGAACATCCAATCGTCAACGACGCTGATTTTAAAATCTGGGACGCATACGCGGTTCGCGCGTGGCCTACTCAGGTGCTGATTGACCCGAACGGCTATGTCGTCGGACAAGTTTCCGGCGAAGGACAATTTGAAACACTCGATAAAGCTATATCGCAGACAATTGATGAATTTCGCAAAAAAGGACAGTTAAACGAACGCCCGCTCAAACTCGCGCTGGAAAGTGCCAAAGTCGGTAATTTGCCGCTCGCTTTTCCGGGTAAAGTTTTAGCGGACGAAAAATCGAACCGGCTTTTTATCTCCGATTCAAACCACAATCGAATTGTCGTTACTGATTTTACAGGCAAACTGCTCGAAACCGTCGGAAACGGTAAAGCGGCGGCAAGCGGCGGCAGTTTTACGAGCGCGAGTTTTAATCGCCCGCAAGGTCTTGCGCTTGACGGCGAAAATCTTTACGTTGCCGACACGGAAAATCATCTGATTCGGCGGATTAATCTTCAGACAAAAAAAGTTGAAACGATTGCCGGAACAGGCAAGCTCGAAGATTTTAACGGCAAGGGCGGCGCGGCGGCGACAACTGCGATAAATTCGCCGTGGGATTTGCAGATTGTCGGCAAAAATCTTTTTATCGCAATGGCTGGCTCGCATCAGATTTGGCGGATGGATTTGGAGAAAAATCTGATTGAGCCTTACGCCGGAACACGGGTGGAAGCCAGGCTCGACGGTAAAATCGAAGAATCGGGTTTCGCGCAGCCTTCGGGAATCGCGTCCGACGGCAAGAATCTTTTTGTTGCCGATTCGGAATCGAATATTATTCGTGAGATTAATTTTGCAAAACAGGAAGTCGAAACTTTGGTCGGCGGCGATTTATTTGAGTTCGGCGATACGGACGGCGCGGGCGACGACGTGCGCTTGCAGCATCCGTTGGGCGTTGCGCTTTACGACGGGAAAGTTTTGATTGCCGACACTTATAATCACAAAATCAAAATTCTTGACCAAGAAAAACGCACGGTGACGACGTTTTTGGGAACGGGCAAAGCCGGACAAACGGACGGCGCGAAGCCGAGCTTTTATGAACCTGCAGGTTTGAGCGTGGCGGGCGGAAAACTATTTGTTGCCGATACGAATAATCAGGCGATTCGCGTGGTTGATTTGAAAACCAAACAAGTTTCCACGCTCAAAATCGAAGGTTTGACTTCGCCAATCGAGATGAAGGAGACAGACGAAAACATTCTGCCGAACTCTAAAGAAATAAAAGCAGATGCCCAAACAGTATCGGCAAACGCAAAAAATTCACTCATTTTCAATATCAAACTGCCCGAAGGATTTCACCTGAACAAAGACGCGCCGCAACGCTATGAAATTTCGGTGGCGAGCGGGAAAAACATAAAAATCGTCAACCCAAAACAAAAATTCACGAAACTGCCGATTGTCATTCCTTTTTCAACCACGACCAAAGGTTTGGCGACGCTGAGAGCAAAACTGAGTGTTTATTATTGCCGCGAAGATAACACGGGAACGTGCCAAATCAAAACGCTGGTCTGGAAAATTCCGGTCAGCGTCGCGCCCGGCAAAAAAGCGTCAAACAAGATAGAAATTTCAGCTGCTGTCGAGTGAACTTTAAATGAGAAGCAAATTCGTTGATAACATATAAATTACTGCATATTATCGACAACGGCGGTGTTAATAAATAGTTGGGCGGCTTCTATTTGTCCTTAACATTTGTGAGCAGGTAGAAAAACATGCAGAAAATTCCGAGATTATTCGTCTTGTATTTCATTCTAGCGTTCGCCGCCTTCGCGCATGGTCAAGCTCGTCCCGCTTCAGATGATAAGGCGTTGCCGCTGGTCATTGGCGAGACGTTCACAATCAATTCCAAAACTCTCGGCGAAACACGGCGCATCAATGTCTATGTGCCGCCCGGCTATCTGGAATCCGCCGAAGTGCGGTTGCCCGTGCTTTATATGCCGGACGGCGGCATCGCCGAAGACTTCCTGCACGTGGCTGGTCTTTTGCAAGTATTGGCTGGCAATAGAACAATGCGACCATTCCTGCTGGTGGGCATTGAAAATACCGAGCGTCGCCGCGATATGACGAGCGCGACCGAAAATGAGGAAGATAAAAAAATTGCGCCGCGTGTCGGCGGCTCTGCGGCGTTTAGAAGTTTCATCCGCAACGAATTGATGCCGCAGGTCAAGCGACGCTATCGCACGACCGTTGAAACGGCGATTGTGGGCGAGTCTCTTGCCGGGTTGTTTGTAGTTGAAACTTTCCTTCTCGAACCTGATTTGTTTGATACTTATATCGCTTTCGACCCAAGCCTTTGGTGGAACAATCAAAAACTAATTAACAATTCCGGCGAGCGGTTGCGTGCGCGTCCGAAGCTGGAAAAGACGTTGTATCTGGCGAGCAGTGACGAGAAAGGCATTGCAGAAGTCACGCAACGGTTTGCGGAAGTTCTTGGCAAGAACGCATCATCTAGCGTTCGTTGGCATTACGAAAAAATGCCGGACGAAAAACATTCGACGATTTATCATCCAGCCGCGCTGAAAGCCTTCCGCGCACTGTTCAAGCCGGTTGCAATCAAATAGTAGAGGCTCGCCACCGCCCAACAAGTCATTGGACTTGACCAAAATTTGTCGTGGCGATTGCCGGAGAAATTAGCTGACCTTTATCCTGACCTTGCAACACTCCAAATCACTTCTCATCTATTAAAGTTTCCAAAATAACGGAACAAAAAACATTGCCACAATGAAGACGACGATTGTTAAAATCGTGCCGACTTTGACGAAATCCATAAAGCGATAACGTCCCGGTGTATAAACCAGAACGCACGCGGGTTCGAGCGGTGTGATGAAAGAAAACGACGCGGCATAAGTTACGGCAACGGCGAAAGTGCGCGGGTTGAGTCCGAGCGCGACGGCGGTTTTGACGGCGACGGGCAAGATAACCAGCGCGGCGGCTTGGTTTGACATCGGTTGGGTTAGCGCGACGGTTAAAATAAAAAATCCGGCAAGCACGGCAGTTCCGCCGTATTGCCCAAAGTAATCCTGAATCAAACTCGCCAGATAAATGTCCGTGCCGGTTTTCTCCATCGCCACGCCGAAGCTCATCATACAGGCAATCAAAACCAATATCCGAAAATCAATCAGCGAATAAAGTTCCGAATAGCGCACGGTTTTTGTCGCCAGCAGCAGAAGAACGCCGAGCAGAACGGCAATGGCAAGCGGAATTTCAAATCCGGTAACGAGCTTTGAAAGCGACAGCGCGAGAAAAAGTCCGAAGGCGGCAATCGCCCAGGGACGTTTTTGGGTTCGCATACTTCCGGCGGAAACGTCTTCG
>Ga0136618_10000091_pt1 | contig 22542 bp, 20 predicted proteins | sample AntDrymUQ3302106_2_FD_104805 | JGI IMG/M metagenome (GOLD analysis project Ga0136618, IMG submission 104805) | Polar desert sand microbial communities from Dry Valleys, Antarctica - metaG UQ330 (21.06) | ecosystem: Environmental > Terrestrial > Soil > Desert | place: Antarctica: Dry Valley... | reverse complement strand
TTGCTGACAACGCGCCGTTAGTAGTTAGATTGGAAAATTATAATTTTAATCAATCTTCAAATACACAGCCGCTGCCGATTGAAAAGGAAATTGTTCCCGTCTATGAAGAACTTCCCCGATTTACAGAAAAAAACAAGCAAACATCTCTGCGTCGTTTTGCGGTGTTTATAATTTTTCTCGGCTTGTTTGCCGGAATTCTCTACGGAACGCATAATTATTTGCGCGGGCGCGGTGTTTTGCCGCAAATCAGCAATCCGTTCAAATCGCAGACGGGCAAAACAAACACTGATTTAAATTTGCGTCCTTCGCCGTCAAATAAAAATGACCCGATTGGAATGGTATCGAAAGATTCGCGTGTTAAAATTTTAAGCTCAAGCGATAATTGGTATGAAATCGAAGTTGTCGAATACGGTCGTCCAAAGGATAATCCTAATTATGCCGACCGCGGCTGGGTTTATGCAAAATTTATTAAGGTCGAGGAGTGAGCGGATTTTGGATTTTAGATTTTGGATTTTGGATTGGAAATACAAACAAAGAATGCCCGCTATGCTTTTATTGAAGCAAAACCGCTGCAAAAAAATGTTTGCGAATTATTTTAATCTACTAATCCAAAATCCAAAATCCAAAATCCAAAATCGAAATGAGTGTTTTAGACAAAGTTAGACATTGGATCGACGGCGAAAGCGCGGAACTCGTTTTGGAAGAAGCTGCCCGCGATGCGCAAATCAAACCGCGCAGCTTGGCGGAAGCATTTATCGTCAAGATTGCCAAAGCGGTTGAAGAAGTGATGCAGAACGAACTTGTTCCACTGCCGCAAGGCACGGCTATCATTCCGACCGAATATATCATTTTTCTCAGCGAGCAGGACGATAAGGAGTGGCAAGGCGTGAAAAGGCGCGGGCTTGAGCAAGGGCTTTATCATATTTTAGCCGAGCGTGCGAAAGAAATTGCGGGGAAAAAGAAGTTGGAAACACAATCCTTCTCGGTTGAGCTTCGCGTGGACGGAACGCTCGAAAAAGGCGAGGTTCGCGTTCAGCACAGTTGGGACGAAGATTCGAGTAATAAGACCAGCGTTTTATCTCGTCCTAAAAATTTACCGTCGCCGCAACCGACGGCTCAGCAAAATCAACCGATTTTGCAATCTTCGAGTTTTGTAACTCAAGCTTCGACAAATTTGAATCAGCACCCGCAGACAGTTCAGAATGCGCCGCATCAGCAACACTCCGATTTTCAGTCCGAAGACGCGGAAGAAATGACGCACGTCCAAAAGCGGCAAGCACCGGAGCTTTACCGTCTGGAAATCTGGCGCGAGGGCGTGCGGCAAACCGTGATGCCGATTTCTCAAAATGAAATCAGCATCGGGCGCGGCTCAAAATCGCAGCCGGTTGACGTTTCTCTTTCAGGCGACCCTGAAATCAGCCGTCGGCATTTGCGTCTGATTTTTTCAAACGGAAACTTTTCAATCGTCAATGAAGGACGAAATCCGGCAATGGTTAATAATTTTGAACTTTCGGTCGGGCAAAAAATCCCGGTTTCCGCCGGCGTTCCAATTGCTGTTTGCAGCTATTTACTGAGAATCCAGCCGAAATAAAAGCTGAGTCTGGACAATATAAATTTCGTTATCGGAGTTTTATAAACACTAAAAAAGTATCAAGATAAAAAGGCTGATTCAATGATTGAATCAGCCTTTTTATTTTTCGTAGTTGACCTTTTAACTATGCTGATTTTGAAGCGGTTTGCAACGCTTGCTTCAACAATGCCGGCATACTTGTTTCCAAGTTTTGAGCCGTAAGTTCTTCTTGTTGCAAATTTTCACTCAACAAGCGTACAACTTCTGTCTGTCCCATTTGTTCCGCACCGGCAATCAGTCCGCGATACGAAGCAATCTCATAATGTTCGACTTTTGAACATCCGCCGACAATTGCTAAATCAGCTAAAGCCGGAACGTCTTTGGTTTCTTTCAGTAATTTATCACCCTCGGTGACAATACCTGCCGCGCCGTCGCAGTTGACTCGTTTTGCAGTTAAACCTAAAATTTCGTAAACCTGCGTCAGATTAACGATTTGCTGTTCGGTTTCCGCAATATGTTTTTCTAACATTGCTTGGACGGTCGAAGATGTTGCGTTCGGCAGCATTTTTTCCTGTGCTTCCAAGAACCGATGCTCTGCATCGTAAATATCCCCGAGTCCGTGAACGAATTTTTCTTCTAATGTATTTATAGCCATAGTATCCTCCTTGATTTAACTCAAAATTGCTTGTTCAATTTATTGTATTGATTTTTGAGTTTGTTTCTGTTTGAGCAAATCTTATGCCAATACGCCAGTACCTACAATTCAAACAAAAGTTAAAGATTAAAAATAGGATAGACGAATGATATTGATACAAAGATGTGTTTCTCAAAAATACGTACACCTGTCTTAATCAATTTTTAATTATGAGCTGACATCCGAAGTATTTCCGAATCGCCCCGCTGTAGTTTAATTTCTTCGGCTAAAGGTATATAAATCTTTCTATTTCCATTCTTGTCCGGGTAATCCCACAGACCGTTATGGCAATGTCTGTTATCGTCCCAGCCTGGATGATTAACAATTGGATAAAGACAAATTCCTTCAACCGGAACACCATTTTCTGATGCAATTTTTGCTTCTTCACAAATGTAGCGAAACCATTCAGGACGCGCTTCATTTTCGATGCCCGTCTCAGCTATCAAAATCGGGCGTTCATATCTCTCAAAATAATCCCACAATATTAAATGCAGTGGATGATAATCTTCGTGTCCGTGAAGTATGCGTTCTCCGCTCGGATGTCTCCACTGGTTGTCGGAGTAATAATTTAAACCGATTATATCCAAATATTTTTCCGCTCCACCGAGTTCGGGAGCATATCGTCCGCAAATCATATCAAATGAATGAAATTGTGAAAGATGATAATTCTTTGCGCTCGTCCTGCTTTGCGGTAGATGTTTCGGTGGGGAGACGCGAATCGCCGGATCAATTTGAACGAATCTCGCGTCAAGAGCAACCGCTCGAATTGCGTCAATACTTGAAATTGTCGCTCGAACAAGTTGTCTTTTCAACTCATTGCCGCGACGCTTTTTATACGGATAAAACGCTCCGACTTTTCCAGCAATCCAGGAAAAAAAGGAGATTTCGTTTATCGGGCAAAAAAACGGTGTTTGATTGTTTTCACTCAACAAAAATTGGGTGAACGCTTCCGAAAATTTCGCAAAACGCGCGGGAAACTCCGCGCTGAAAATATCCAAATCTTCCGGGTAACCGTAATGAAACAAATCCCAGATGACTTGCATTCCGGTTTTTTTAGCGGCGCGAACCTGATTGCTGACACTCGAAAAATCGTATCGGTAAGGCTCCCGTTCAATCAAATGCCACCGCACACCATCTCGCGCTGTTTTCATTCCGATTTCGAGCATTCGCGTATAATCGGCTTCTGCTAATTCGTCATGGCGTGTCGCCGCAATCACATCAATTCGCCTTTGCTGCCAATTGCGATGCGTCGAACACTCAAATCCACCCATCAAATAACTTTGAAATATATTCTTATTCATTTAACCAAAATCCATTATCCTAATTTTCTATTGAACATAATAAAATCAAGCCTTTTTCAACATAACATAATTGCAGCTTATGAAGAATAACTTGTTTCACAGATAAAACTATGATAATTTCTTTAGTTTATAATTCAATATGCAACTTACATTCCTCGCTATAATGCAGCGGAATGAAAATTCTAAAGAATTTTAAGAATAGGTTTTGTATTCTGTAATACATAACAAATTGTAAGATTCGATTACAATAAGAAATTATTATTTAGCCGGTTATATTCTATGGACATTGAAAATAAATTCTCTGCCGACAGCGGTGCGCCTGTTTTTGAAAGTTATGACCTTGTTTGCCTTTCGCATTTACGCTGGGATTTTGTTTATCAAAGACCGCAGCATTTGATGAGCCGATTTGCGAAAAGCAGGCGCGTGTTTTTTATCGAAGAACCGATTTTTACAGACGAACAAACACATCTTAAAATTAGTCAGCGCGAAGATAACTTAACTGTGGTTGTCCCGCACATTTCAAACGATGACCGCGAAACAAAAAATATCGAGGCATTTCAAGGCGAATTATTAGACGGACTTTTTGCCGAGCAAAAAATAAATGATTTCGTTTTGTGGTTTTACACGCCGATGGCAATGAGCTTTGCCGCCCATCTCGAACCAAAAGCCGTTGTTTATGATTGTATGGACGAACTGTCGGGTTTCAAATTTGCGCCGCCCGCGCTGCTTGAAAATGAATCGAAACTTTTTGAAAAAGCCGATTTGGTGTTCACCGGCGGTCAAAGTCTCTACGAAGCAAAAAAAGATAAGCACAAGAGCGTTCACGCTTTTCCGTCGAGCATTGACGTGGCGCATTTCAAACAAGCCAGGAACATAACCGACGAACCGGAAGAACAAAAACAAATCGCGCATCCTCGTCTTGGTTATTGCGGTGTCATTGACGAAAGATTAAATATAAATCTTTTAGCCGAAGTTGCCGACTTTCGTCCCGACTGGCAATTCGTAATGATTGGTCCGGTCGTTAAAATCAGCGACGAAGATTTGCCGCGTCGCGCAAATATTCATTATCTCGGCGGTAGAAATTACCAAGAGCTGCCGTCGTATCTGGCTGGCTGGGACGTAGCTTTGATGCCGTTTGCGCTCAACGAATCAACGCGCTTTATCAGTCCGACGAAAACACCGGAATACCTGGCGGCGGGAAAACCGGTCATTTCGACACCAATTCGAGATGTCGTGCGACCTTACGGGGAAATGAATTTCGTCTTTATTGCTTCGACTGCGGAAGAATTTGTTGCAGCTTGTGATAAAGCATTAGAAGAAAACCGGACAGAGAAATTAGCACGAGTTGACGAATTTTTAGCGCAAAATTCCTGGGATAAAACCTGGTCGAAGATGGCGAATTTGATTGACGATATTGTGAAAAAAGGCACAAAAGTTGCTTTAGCTTAGGGTTACATTATTTTTTGTATTTGTTTGATACAGACCTGATTTTTATAAACAAGGGGAAGATTTATGTTTGATTATTTGATTGTAGGTGCGGGTTTTGCAGGCAGTGTTTTAGCTGAAAGGCTTGCAAATGGTTCTAATAAAAAGGTTCTTATTTGCGACAAACGCTCCCATATCGGCGGAAATGCTTTTGATTTTTACAATGACGAAGGAGTTTTGATTCATAAATATGGACCGCATATTTTTCATACCAATTCGCTCGAAGTTTTTGAATATTTGTCACGATTTACCGAATGGCGTTCTTATCAGCACAAAGTTTTAGCCTCGGTTGACGGGATGTTGCTGCCGATGCCGATTAATCTCGACACGATAAATAAACTCTACGGTTTAAACCTGACAGCGTTTGAAGTCGAAGAATTCTTCGAATCAATAGCGGAAAAATGCGAGCATATCCGCACATCCGAAGATGTCGTCGTGGCAAAGGTCGGGCGCGAATTATACGAAAAATTCTTTCGCAATTACACGCGCAAACAATGGGGACTCGACCCGTCTGAACTCGACGCATCGGTAACGGCGAGAGTTCCGACGCGCACAAACCGCGATGACCGTTATTTTACAGATTCCTATCAAGCAATGCCGAAACACGGCTATACGCGAATGTTTGAAAAATTGCTCGACAGCCCGAATATCAAAATTATGCTTAATTGTGATTATCGGGAGATTGCGAATCAAATCGAATATAAAGAAATGATTTATACGGGACCGGTTGACGCATTTTTCGATTTGCGCTACGGAAAACTTCCCTATCGTTCTTTAGAATTCAAGCACGAAACGCACGACACGGAACAATTTCAAACTGCTCCGGTTGTCAATTATCCGAACGAGCAGACATTTACGCGAATTACGGAATTCAAGTATCTGACGGGGCAGGAACACAAAAAAACCAGTATCGTTTATGAGTTTCCGCAGGCGACGGGCGACCCGTATTATCCGATTCCGCGTAAGGAAAACGCCGACCTCTATGCAAAATATAAAACTCTTGCGGACGCGCGTCCCGACGTGCATTTTGTCGGTCGGCTGGCAACCTACAAATATTATAATATGGATCAAATCGTCGCTCAGGCGTTGACAACTTATGGCAAAATTGTCGGTATGAAGCGCAAGGAAGCGGTGACCAAAACCTCTATAGCAGAAAAGGCGTTTGCAGCAAACCATTCGACCGCAGCGTCAAACGGAAATAGCAGGAATTTGACGACAGCCTCAAACTAATCGTTCAAATAATTTGGAACGACTCGGCAAAAAATCGGTGCGATAAGCGAAGTTTAACTTTTGCTTATCGCATTTTTCTTGCGATAATTCATTTGCAAAGTTTATAGATTTTAATTCCGAGCAACGTATAAAACAAGTATTTATTAGAAAGTTGACTTTATTTGAAATTCGCTATTTACTAATTACAATTTACATTTCAAGATGAGTTACCAAGTTATCGCCCGCAAATGGCGACCGCAAACATTCGAAGAAGTTACCGGACAGGAAGCGATAACGCGCACTTTGCGAAACGCCGTCGAACACGACCGTCTGCATCACGCCTATCTTTTCTCCGGCGCACGCGGTGTGGGCAAAACGACGACCGCGCGATTGCTCGCCAAAGCCCTTAATTGCCACAAAACCGATAAACCGAATGTGCAGCCGTGCGCGGCGGATGACCCGAATGCCTGCGTTTCCTGCAAGGAAATTGCCGAGAGCCGTTCGATTGATGTATTGGAAATTGATGCCGCATCGCACACCGGCGTTGACGATATTCGGGAAACGATTCTGGAAAGTATAAATTTTAATCCGGCACGCGACCGTTACAAAGTTTTTATCATTGACGAAGTTCACCAGCTTTCAAAATCCGCATTTAACGCCCTGCTAAAAACTTTGGAAGAGCCGCCGCCGCGAGTCGAATTTATAATGGCGACCACGGAACTGCACAAAGTTCCCGACACGATTTTGTCGCGCTGTCAAGAGTTTGAGTTTCGCACGATTGCACTGCAAAAGATTTTCGACCGCCTGAAAATCATCGCCGATGCTGAAAAAATAGATGTTTCCGGTGAAGCCTTGCGCGAGATTGCACGTTCCGGCGAAGGCTCGATGCGCGATGCGCAAAGCAATTTTGACCAGGTTATCAGCTTTTCCGACGAAAAAATTACGGTCGAAGATGTTGCCGTTGCGCTCGGTATTGCAAGCGTGGAAATGCTCACGCGCATCGCTAATGCAATCGCTGAAAATAAACCTGCCGAAGCCTTGAATGTAGTTGACGATTTAATCGGACGCGGACAGGATTTAAGAAACTTTTGCCGCGATTTGATGAGTTTTTTTCGTGATTTGCTGGTTTTTAAGATAGCGGGCGAAGCGGAAAATTTATTTGATACCGCCATTTTGAGCCGCGAAGAACTCGGCAAAAATTCCGCGCCTTATTCAGAATCCGATTTAATCAGATTTTTTAACTCCCTCAGCGAAACCGAAAGCAAACTGCGCGAAGCGACACAGCCGCGTTACATTCTGGAAATCGGTTTGATGAAATTAATCGAGATGCGCCGCGTCGCGCCGATTGAAAAAATTTTAGAGCGGCTGGCAAAACTCGAAAACGCTTCGGTGGGTGCAGACATTCAACCGGAAAATTCTGAGCAATCAAAAACTGTCGAATCTTTTAGCGACAAGGCGGAAAAAAAAACTCTAACAGTTGATTTTCCGCTTGAAGAAGTTCCCTTTCCCGTTTCAACAAGTGCAGTTTTAACCGAAGAAGCTGAAAACGAGGTTGAAACAACAAGTGAAGCCACTGATACTTATAATAATATTCAGAATGCAAATGTTATTTCTGTTGACGCTGAAACACCTGTAAATACAACTGAATTAACGAACGCGCCGGCAAATTTGCCGGATTATTTCTCGCCCGAATTTGCTGCGGCGATGCCGCTTAAATTACCGCCGATAACTTCCGAAGAACTTGAACACATCGAAGACGACTATCTCGATTCGGAGTTTGAGCGCAAACTTTACCAAGCCGGAGATAATTTGGGTTTGATTAAAGACACTCCAGAAATCGTCGCGGCTTTATTCGGTGGAGATGCTTCAAACGGCAATTCTGCAGTATTCGATTCGATGAGCAACGCATCAGGAACGGCAATCGCGCCGGCAAAAGCAAAACCGGCATTTGTCATACCGGATTTTGATGCGGATGAAACTTCGGATGAAATGCCGGTGCTGCCAGAGAATCCGACCGAAGAAGAGATGTGGCACTATGCCGAAAATCATCCGCTGATAAAAAAAGCATTACGCATTTTTCGCGCAAAAATAGTTGAGGTAACAAAAGTTTAGTTTTTATTTTACCAATTCAAAATTTTTTGGAACTTAACGAATATTATTTCGTTTATAAAATCGGAGGTAATTTTCTATTATGCGACAACCTTGGATAGCAGGAATCCTAAGTCTCTTAATCCCGGGACTTGGACAAATCTATAACGGCAGAATAATAATCGGTATAATTTGGTTAATTGTTACCGGTGTTTCGTGGATCGGGTCGGCTGGTATTTTGGGCTGGATTGTCCATCTGCTCGCGGCTTGGTGCGCTTATAGTTACGCCAGAGATTATCCTTTTAGAAAATAAATCCTTCTTTCATAATACTCCTCCTCCATTTGCCTGATGTTCTGTAACATCAGGCTTTTTTCGTTTTCCAAAGCGGTGGAATTAAAGTAAGATAATGCAGAGGGATTAGGGATAAGGTGTTAGGGATTAGAGTATTCTTCCTGAAACCTAACCCCTGAACCCTTTATTATTTATGGTTAAAGAAGGACTTCCGTTTATTACGATTCCGCTTTTGATTGCAGTCGGTCTTGCAATTTTTGGATGGTGGATTTCTGCCGCTTTATTCGTCGGACTCACGCTTTTTATGGCGTATTTTTTTCGTGACCCGCGACGAATTATTCCGACCGAAGCAAATATCATCGTCTCCGCCGCCGACGGAAAAGTTACACGTATCGAAGAGCGCGAGAACGGTAAGTTCGTGAGCGTTTTTTTATCGCCCGTCGATGTGCATATCAATCGCGCTCCGATTGCCGGAAAAGTTACCAGAGTTGAATTGTTTCAAGGCAAAAAAGCTCCCGCCACCAGCAACGAGGCGAGTCAGACGAACGAGAGAAATGCAGTCACAATCGAAGGCGAAAAGATGACGGTCGTCTGCACGCAGATTGTTGGAATTCTGGCGCGTCGAATAGTCTGCTGGAGCAAAGAAGGCGACAATCTGCAACTTGGCGAAAAATACGGTTTAATCAAATTCGGGTCGCGCACTGACTTGTTGATGCCGAAATCGGTCGAGATTGCCGTCAAAGTCGGCGATAAAGTCGTCGGCGGCGAAACTATTATTGCCAGATACATCGAGTATAATCCTTCACAAGAGTATTCTGTAATGAATCCGGCGGCTGAATTATCTGCGGCAAACTGAAAATTTTAGTAATTCCGACAAACCGCCGGAATAGTGTTTGTGAATATCCTTTTCGACAATTATGGAAACCGAAGAAAAAAAATCTGTTCATAAGGGTTTGAAAAAAGGTTTGTATTTAATTCCGACCGCATTTACGGCGGCGAATATCGCGATGGGATTTCTGGCGGTCTTATCTTCACTGCGCGGTTTTCAGTTGATAGCCATCAATCCCGAACAGGCTGCAATTTATTTTGACTACGCCGCAAAAGGCATCGCGTTTGCGATTTTGTTTGACACCTTGGACGGGCGGGTTGCACGGATGACAAAAACCACGACCGAAATCGGCGTACAGCTCGACTCCCTGGCAGACGTTTTGACCTTTGGCATCGCGCCGGTTGTTCTGGCATACGGCTGGGCATTCGGCGCAACTTTTCAGGAAGACAGCGGACTGCACGGTTTTGGAGTCTTTGTTTTGTTTATGTATCTGATGTGCGGCGCGTTCCGGCTGGCGCGTTTTAACCTGCAAGCGACCCGACCGCGCGTTTTGATGGAAGGCACACCGAATGTTGACAAGAAAAATTTTGTCGGTCTGCCAATTCCGGCGGCGGCTGGACTGATTGCCGCCATCGTTCATTTTGCACCGCAGCCGATTGTTTCACGCCAAGAAAATTTAGCCGAATTTTACAGCATTTTATTAATGTTTCTAATCGGCGGTTTGGGACTTTTGATGGTTAGCACGCTGCGCTACATAAGTTTCAAATCTGCCGGCACGGGAAGGCGCAGCGGCTATTTAATTTTAGTTATTGCCGCTGTCGGAATGCTCGCCTGGCTTTATTCGCGCTACGTGCTTTTGTTTATTGCGGTAGTTTATGCTTCATATGGAATAATCGGCTATTTTTTAGGTCTTTTGCGTCACACAAACCGAAAGGAAGCGGTTGTCGTAGATGAAATTCAACCTTAAGAACCGCTTATCGTCGTTCGAAGTCTTAAAAATTTCACTCTCGTCAAACATCATCGTTCGTTGATTTTTTTCTCTTCTCTTCAATTGCCGTAACACTTGCAGAGCGGCGTTTTTTGTGACGTATTTGTTGAGTATCATCGTTATCATCCACCGATTCATCGCCGCCTACGACTACAAGTGAAACCAGGGTGATAAACAACATTGCAACAGCTGTAATGTGCAGAACAAAATCAAAAAGACTGTGAACTAATATCGCAAAGCAACCGGCGAGTGCCCCGACAACAACGCCGCGCCGAAATTTGTTTGAAGTTTGCGCGTTTCGCAAGCCGGTTTTAAACAGCAAATAAACAAAAAACGCGCCGAGCAGCAGACCGACAATTCCCGCATCCGCTAAAACCTGCAAATAGTCGTTGTGTGCCTGTTCAACCCGTTCGACACCGCTCAAAGAATCATACGGCGTATAAGCTACGCCGAATGCGCCGAGTCCCGCGCCGAAAGGCAGAGTGCTTTTTATAACGCTCAAAGTAACACTCCAGATATGCGTGCGGTTGGTCGAAAAATCCTTTGAGGCGGCGGTTTCGGCAAATCTGGTCAAGGAGGATTCGCCGCCGATTATAATCGCTCCGAAAACGATGACTGCCATCAGCAAAACAGCGAAGCCGATTTTGACAACCATTTGACCGGAGCTTTTTGTCTTGGTCGTCAAAATTACGAGAAAGATAATTTCCGCCAGCAGCGAAACAAAACCTCCGCGCGAGCCGCTCAAAAGCAGCGCGATGCCCATCAGACCGATGGCTGTAACGTAAATCAAGCGTTTGTCCCGACCGACCGCGCCGACAAACATCAACCCTAACGGCAAGGCGAGCGTCATTTCCATATACGCGGCAAAATTGTGCCGGTTAACAAATGAGCCGAACGGCGTGGCAAACTTCGCTTCGTAAATTCCGTAGATTTTGTTCGGGCTGAGAACCGCTTGCAAAATGGCGAAGAAAGCAAAAACGAATCCGAAAATCGTGATGACATAGACTATTTTTTTCAAGCGGTTTGCACTGTCAATGTAAGTTAGAAATGCAGCGAGGAAAATAGAAAATGCGAGAAAATGAAGTGCGGAAACCTGCGTCGCAAATGGATCAAGCGAAATTGTGCGCGGAATGCCCGCGATGCCGGCGGTTTCCGCCAGACTTCCAAACGGTATGATTTGCAAAATTCCGTAGAGAAATGCGCCGATTAGAGGTATTTGCAAAAGGCTTTTATTAAACCGCAAAACACCGCTTGAGAAAGCATCGAACGCCCACAACAAACCAACCGTCACTGCTGACAAATAAAAGATTGCAATAATCGGCTGATGCACCGCGCCATAAGCCGCAGTCGTAAAAATCAGCATCGCGCAAAGCAGAAAAAATAAAATTTTGCTTGCCCAGGTTGTTTGGATTTCCTTCGTCATTAAAATTAGTGAAAAGTGAAAAGTGAAAAGTGAAAAGTGAACAATGAATAATTTTTAGTTTTTCACTTTTAGTTTTTCACTTTTAGTTTTTCACTTTTAGTTTTTCACTTTTAGTTTTTCACTATTTAAGTTTTTCCAGCTTAAAATCGTCATACCAGAATGTTCCGACAATCGGACATTCGCTGCCGCAAAAAGCGCGGATTGTTCGAAGTCCGACGGCTTCGGCATTTTGGGGCGCGGTAAAATCAATTTTCACTTGCTGCCAATCGTTTGTTCCGATGGAAAAAGACGAACCGGTCGCAATGCTTTTGTCATCAATCGCGTTGTAGATTTCTAATTGAGGCGTTCCGCCGCTTTTCAAGTTTTCCGTCCGCAACCGAAAACTCAAGCGATACCGCGCCGACGGTTCGACCGTCACGATTTGATAAATATTGAAAAGAGTCGGATTGACATAACCGTTGAACGTCACGCGCAAACTTCGATTTCCCTCGGATTTTTGAGTCGGGTCGAGTTTGATGTCCATTTTTTCCATCGGCGAAATTCGCCAGCCGAAAAAGACTTCCCGATTATCGCCAATCGGTTTTTCAAATCCCGCGTTTTGAATTGTTTGACTTTGAGCATCCGGTTCGATTCCAAGCCCGCGAACGAATTCGATTGCTTGACGGTAAAAGCGTTTATCGTAGAGTGCGCGGGCGATGATATTTGCCGCATCTGAATTTGACTGCTTTTCTTCTTCGGAAAGCGTGTTCCAAATTCTCAAGGAGTCTTCGGGGCGTTCCTTTGCAGCATAAAATTTCGCCAAGCCCGCTCTCACCGAAGGCGAATTGCCCGCCACTTGTTCGAGCATTAAAGCATCCTGCCCGAAATAATCCCACGCAATCGAAATAACCTGGTCACGATAAATGACATTTGTTTCGGCGGCTTTTTTTAATTCCTCGAATGCCTCGCCGCTTCGATTTTGCCGCAAATAAAAATTGCCGAGCTGCCAGCGCGGAAATGTATAACTCGGCGCGAGATTGACGGCTTTGACAAGAGCTTTTTCCGCCGCGTCGAAATTTTCCGCCTGCTCGTGAGCGCGTCCGAGTTCAATCCACCAGCGAAAATCATTCGGCGAAAGTTTGACGACATTTTCAAAATCCTTTTCGGCGGTCGAAGCCGCGCCTGATTTGCTGTCTTTCGTCAAATCAGCCAGCAGCCAATTCGACAAAGCGTCGTCTGGCGCAAGTTTGACGGCAAGCCGGGCTATCTCTTTAGCATTCGCATCCGACGGCGAAGCGAGTTCCGCCAGCATATTCCCAAGCTGCCAGCGAATTGCCAGCCAGCCGAAAATCAGCACCAGGATAACGGCAATAATTATGCCGATTCGGACAGGCATTTGGCGAGAGTCAAGCACTTTGAATTGTTCTGTTTTCTCCGTCATTGTTTAAACGCAAACTTTGGCAGCAGCGCAAAAATTGTATTTTGTGATTCAAAATCTTTATTTCGCAAAAATTAGATTTTAACTAAATAATCGTGAATTTGCATTTTCAGCGTTTCTTTTTTAGTTTAGTTGAAATGATTTACGACACAGAACGGCAAACAACTGAAATTATCAAACGGCTGAAAAAAGAATATCCTGAAGCGCATTGCGAGCTGATTCACTCAAACCCGTTTGAGCTGCTCGTCGCTACCATTCTTTCCGCGCAATGCACCGACGTGCGCGTCAACATCGTGACGGCAAATCTTTTTCGCAAATATCGAAAGCCGATTGATTATTTAAATGTCGCGCCGGAAGAGCTTGAACAAGACATTCGTCCGACCGGATTTTTCCGCAACAAAGCAAAAAGCATTCGCGGCGCGAGCCTGAAAATCAATGAGAACTTCGGCGGCGAGATTCCGCAAACAATGGAAGAGCTTTTAACGCTCGACGGCGTTGCCCGCAAAACTGCAAACGTCGTGCTTGGAAACGCTTTCGGCATCGCGTCGGGCGTAGTCGTTGACACGCACGTCTCGCGCGTTTCGCAAAGATTGGGCTTGACCGAAGAAACTACGCCCGAAAAAATTGAAAAAGATTTACAGGAACTCGTCCCGAAAAAAGATTGGATTATGTTTCCGCACTGGCAAATCGCTCACGGACGCAAAATCTGTCAGGCGCGAAAACCGAAATGCGTCGAATGCGTGCTTGAAAATCTGTGTCCTTCTTCGCGGCTGAAAATGATTGCGGCTGAATAAATACAGGTCAGGAATTTAATTTGAGTTTCTATTTTTTTTTATAATTATAAAAGTTGATTTGTATTTGTTTGATGAGTTAGCAATCGGATTTAATTTGATGCTATTTAGGTGCTTTCCCTTTACCTAATTCGATAACATCTTTTTTAGCATCTGCAAGTTGCGTCGTTCCATTGCATATGCCAACGCCAAGAGATTGTTTTGATTTTGGATATAAGTTTGCGATATTTGTATCATTACTTTTAGCAAACACCAAATATTCCTTACCTTCATAAAACCAATAACCGCCGCAAGAAAAACCGTTAAAAATGGTATGTAACACCATCTTCCTTTTCGGCTTTCCTTTCCACACACGATAAACTTCAAAGGTCACGACAATGCGAGGCTCAGGTCTTCTTTGTTTAGAGTCATCCAGATACTCAATTTTAGTCACCTTTCCGCTAAAAGCGACATCAGCATTTAAAAGAGCTGCCTTCCCTCCCACACCTTTGCAATCACAAGCCCTGACGGTTTCAGAAACTCCAAATACCCACAGGACTGCAATTAATACCGTAACATAACTTATTTTTGAGTTTTTCATAAATTTATTAATTATTTACTTTAGAGAATCATTGCTTTCAACTACCAAAAAATTGTATCAAAGAGGTTTTTGTGACAATCAATGATTATTTTACAGCAACTCAAATCAGGACACCACAAATTTAATAAACGATTAATTTTTAGAAAATCATTTCTTCCGGCAAAGCAGACTCAAATTCGAGCCGCCGGTTGCCGTTCGGATGATAGAAACTCAATCGGGCGGCGTGCAGACAGAGACGCGAAAATTCGCGCCCGCCGTATTTGTCGTCGCCGATAATCGGATGACCGATGTGGGCGCAGTGCAGTCTGAGTTGGTTGGTTCTGCCCGTTACAGGTTCCATTTCTAAAAGCGTCGCGTCGGCATTTCGCTTGACGACTTGAAAGCGTGATTCGGCGTTTTTTCCGGTTTCGGGTGAAATATACCAGAACCTTTCCTCGGCATTTCGTCCGATGGGCGCGTCAATCGTTCCCGTATCTTCGGAGATAATGCCTTCGACAACGGCGAAATATTTTTTCCCGACGAGTTTGCGCTGAAAATGATTGCTCAAAATTCGATGAGCGCGGGCGTTTTTGGCAATCACCATCAAGCCGGAAGTTTTTTTGTCGAGGCGGTGAACCAATCCGGCGCGAACGAGTTTTTCGTTTTTCGGCTCGGCTTGCTCGTTGTAATTCAAGTAATAAGCCACGCCATTGAGCAAGGTTCCACGCCGCACGCCTTTGGTCGGATGAACGAGCATTCCGGGCGGTTTGTCAATCACCAACAATTCGGAATCTTCAAAAATAATGTCGAGCGGAATGTTTTCCGGCAGCATTTCAGTCTGCTCTTTGACATCAACCTCGATTTCCACCAAATCGCCCGACTGCAAATGATAACCGCGATTTTCGATTTTGCCGTTGACCGTGCATTTTTCCGAAATAATCAAATACTGTAAATACATTCGGCTAACCAAAGGAATTTCGTCGTATAAGAATTTGTCGAGACGGTTTTTGTGAAGATTTTCTTCGATGTGAAATTGAAAGTTGGTCAGCACGATGGTTTTTAAGTGATAACTGATAGCTGATAACTGATAAGTATGAATTTGCTTCTACTTATCTCAGTTCTCAGTTATCACTTCTCACTTGTAAAAATTATCCTAGCTTTTCGTTGACAAATGTAAAAATTCCGGTTGCCATACTGACGACGATAAATGTTGCGACGGCTCGCCAAACAGCGTCGGATTTGGTAAATTCCCAAATCGCCAGAATACACAAAACCGTGCAGGCGGCGAGCGAGAGCGTGATAATTATAAATGAAATTATCCGCACGAGTTTCGGCTCGACCACGCCCGTTATCTCACGTTTAGCTTTCTTTTTGAGTTCGATATTTTGCGGTTCCATAAATTTTGATTTTGATTATAACAGATTTAAAACCGCCCACAGCGAAATTACCGAAATCAGAATCCACAGCAAAATGCCTTGAACGAGCGGCTTGATGCCGACTTTTTTCAAAGTTTCACGCGAAAGGCTTGCGCCGATTAGAAAAAGCGTAACGGTCAAACCTTTTTTCGCCAGTATTACCAATGAATCGAAAAGGCTCGGCGGAAATTCCGGCGGCGCGTAGGTCCGAACAACAGTCACCAGTAAAAAGAAAAGGACAAAATACGGGACGGCAATTTTTGCTTTTTTTTCATTTCGTCCGCGATACAAAAAAGCAAATAAAAGTGCGACGGGCACAATCCAGAGAGCGCGGGCGAGTTTGACCGTTGTAGCGATTGACAATGCTTCCGCGCCGTAACTCTGCGCTGCGCCGACGACCGAACTCGTATCGTGAATTGCAATCGCCGCCCAAATGCCGAATTGATTTTGTGAAAGATTAAAAAAATGTCCGACGGCTGGAAAGATAAAAAGCGCGATGGAATTTAATATAAAAATTGTTCCCAGAGATACGGAAATTTCTTCCTCGTCGGCATCAATCACGGGTGCGACCGCCGCAATCGCGCTGCCGCCGCAAATCGCCGTTCCCGCCGATATTAAATTCGATGTTTTATCTTTTACTTTGAGAAGTCTGCCGAGAAAGAATCCAACGGCGAGCGTCCCGAAAATCGTCGCCATCGTGAACAAGATCCCCTGACTTCCCGCTTTGACGACTTCGGTTAAATTCATCCCGAAGCCCAATAAAACAACCGAAATCTGCAATAAAATTTTGGTGGCTTTTTTTGTTTGCTGTGGAAAAGGATTTCCGAACGTGAAAGCTGCAATCAACCCGAAAACCAAAGCAATCGGCGGTGAAACCCAAGTCGTCAGGCAGACGAAAATTAGAAGCCAGAAGATAATTTTTTGCCAAAACATAAGTTAAAAAGTGAAAAGTGAAAAACGAAAAGTGAAAAGTTACACCAATAACTTTTCACTTTTCGTTTTTCACTTTTCACTTACTTTGCTTTCCCTTGATTCGCCACGGCTTCCTGTGCTTTGGCTATTTCGTCCGCATCGCCTAAGTAATAGCTTTTTGTCGGTTTCAAATCTTCACCGAGTTCATAGACAAGCGGAATGCCCGTCGGGATGTTGCGATGCACGATGTCTTCGTCGCTGATGATGTCGAGATATTTGACCAAAGCCCGCAGAGAATTGCCGTGCGCGGCGATAATCAGGCGTTTTCCGGCTTTGATTTTCGGTGCGATTTCCGTTTCGTAATACGGCACGACGCGCTCGACGGTTTGCTTTAAGGCTTCGGCTTTTGGAAATTTTCCGGCTTCGATACCCGAATAACGCGGATCTTTGCCCAAATATCTTTCGTCGGTTTCAATCAATTCCGTCGGCAAAATGTCGTAACTTCTGCGCCAGATTAAAACTTGTTCCTCGCCGTATTGCGAGGCGGTTTCGGCTTTGTTCAAACCTTGCAAACCGCCGTAGTGTCTCTCGTTTAGAAGCCACGATTTTGTTTCGGGAATCCACATCAAATCCATCTCGTCAAGAATAATCCAAAGCGTCCGAATCGCGCGTTTCAAGACTGATGTATATGCTTCGTCAAAAACAAAACCTTCCGCTTTCAGAAGTTTGCCCGCCGCGTGTGCTTCTTCTCTACCTTTCTCGGAGAGGTCAACATCCTTCCAACCCGAAAAACGATTTTCCTTGTTCCATTCGCTTTCGCCGTGTCTGATTAAAACTAATTTATACATAAATTTAGGTTCAAAGTTTATTATTTGAGGTTTGTTTGAATTATTAAACTCAATAATTACGAAATTCTCAAACTGCAAATCTTAATGTGTTAGTAAATACTGTGATTCGCCCACCAGATATAGCGAACCTGTAATTAAAATCAGACCGTCTTGAATAGTTAGTTCACTAGCTTTTATAATGGCATCCTTAACCGTTTCAGCCACAAAAATCTTCTCTTTGTCAAAATCTTTTGGAACAAATTTTAATAATTCCGCTGTTTCCATCGAACGCGAATTGTTGGATTTTGTAAAAACCAAAAATTCCGCTGCCGGAAATAGAATTCTGGCAATTTGAGATACATCTTTATCGCGCATTGCGCCGAAAACTATTGCAATTGGATGTTTAATAAATTCGTCTAAGAATTCGCGCAAAGCTTCTGCACCCGCTATGTTGTGCGCTCCGTCAAATAAAATATTATTCCAAAATTCAAGCCGTCCTTTATGCAGAGCATTTTCCAGACCAATCTTAATATTCTCCGGTAGTATTTTGAAGCCCAATTCGGGCAGAGTTTCAGCAATACTAATTGCCAAACAAGCATTTATTAGCTGATGTCTTCCAATCATTTTTAGAAGAATTTTTGGATAGACAGCATTCTCCGTTTTAAATGTCACGGATAACTTTTTATCATATAAATGACCCTTTGGTTTTGTTGTAAAATTATTTGAAGCAAATACTGGCTCGACACCAACTTCGCGGCATTTCCATACGATAACTGTTTGTGCTTGTCTTTTCTGTGGGGCTACAAAAACCCGCGTGTCTTTCCGAATAACCGCCGCCTTTTCAGCCGCAATTTTCGTTAAAGAATTTCCTAAAATATCCTGATGGTCAAAATCAATCGGCGTTATCGCAACAATTTCCGCGTTGGTCGCCGTCGTCGCGTCAAAACGTCCGCCAAGTCCCGTTTCCAAAATTGCGAGTTCGATTTTTGCCTCGTCAAAAGCAGATATTGCAATCGCCGTAACTTGTTCGAAAAAAGTCGGGAGCGTTTCCAACTTTCCGTCGCTCAACAATTTCTCCGAGATTTCTCTGATTTTTGTCGCGTGTTTGGCAAAATCTTCTTCTGAAATCTCTTGTCCGTTTATTTTTATTCTTTCTGTAATTGAAACGAGATGCGGCGATGTGTAAAGACCTGTTTTAATGCCGGCGGAAACACAGATTGAATCCAAAAAAGCGCACGTCGAGCCTTTTCCGTTTGTTCCGGCAACCTGGACTTTGAGAAAGTTTTTTTCGGGATTGCCGAGCGCGGCGAGAAGTTTTTCGATATTCTCAAGACCGAGTTTCATCGCCAAAACTTCATTGCCGAGATTGTAAAGATACTTGGTGGATTCTTCAAAATTCACTTATGAAATTAAACGCCGATGATAATTAATTTGTCCGAGATGATAATTAAAATGGGTCAAAAGATGCAGCAGCATAAAATCCGTCTTGACGATTTTGCCGTGCTTTTCGACGGGAAAATTCCCGTCAAAATCTTCGTCTTTCAAATTATTCAGCGCGGCTTTGACGGTTTTGATGGTTTTTTCAATATCGGCGATTAAATCCCGGCGGGAAATATGTTTTGAAGCAAATTCGCCGTCGCGGTCTCTGAAGTAATCGGTCTTTCCGAGCGTTGTGCCGATAAAATGATTCGTATTGCCAATCAAATGCAGACACAAATTTCCGGCTGAATTACTGATTTCTTCTTTGACAATCCACAATTTGTTTTCGTCTCCATAGAGATTTATTTCATCCTTTAATTTGTTCAAATCTCTCTCAAATATCTCAACCAATGCTTGTTTTAACATAATTTTAATCAAACTTTAATCTCCTTGTTCATCATAAAATCGAGCAGCCGAATAATCGTGTCGCGCATCTCGCGGCGGTCAACAATCATATCGAGCATTCCGTGTTCGAGCAGAAATTCCGAACGTTGAAAGCCTTTCGGCAATTTTTGTCGAATCGTTTGCTCAATTACGCGAGGTCCCGCGAATCCGATTAACGCCTTCGGTTCGGCGATGATTACGTCGCCGAGCATCGCAAAACTCGCGGTTACGCCGCCGGTTGTCGGGTCGGTCAGAACCGAAATAAACGGCAGACGCGCATCGTGAAATTGGGCGAGCGCGGCGGCGATTTTCGCCATCTGCATCAATGAATACGTGCCTTCCTGCATTCTCGCGCCGCCTGAAGCCGCGAAAATTATCACTGCGCCGCGTGTTTCCAATGCTCTTTCGATGAGGCGCGTGATTTTTTCGCCGACGGCTGAACCCATCGAACCGCCGATAAAGCTCATATCCATCGCGCCCGCATAGACGAGATGCTCGCCGACTTTGCCCGTGCCGGAAACAATCGCTTCAGGCAAACCCGATGAGATTTTTGCTTGTTCGAGCCGCTCTTTGTAGGGCTTTGTGTCAACGAATTCGAGCGGGTCGGCGGAGATTATTTCCTCATCCAGCTTTTCATATTCTCCGTCGTTAAAAAGCGAATCCAGACGATTTCGCGCACCGAACCGAAAATGATAACCGCAATGCGTGCAGACTTGGAGCGATTCCTTCAACTCGCGTTTGTAGAGCGCGCTGTCGCATTCCAGACATTTAACGAAAATGCCTTCGGTTTTTACCTTGCGCTCTTCGTCGGAATTTTGTTCTTCGATTTTCGGGTTATCGCGGCGAAACCAAGCCATATTAATTTTGGATTTGCGATTTTCGATTTTGGATTTTCAGTGACCGCAAATTTCAATCGCTGGTTAATAATTCACAATCTGCGGTTTCCGAAGTTTAGTAAGGTTAGCACAAGCGAAAAAAAAGTCGAACATCGAGAAAGACCAAACAGAAGAATCATTGTTTTGAAAACAACGATTATGATAAATGGAGCGTCGTAGTGATTCATAATTTCCCAAGTCAACAATATAAACAAAATGAAAATAATTATTCTTTTGGCGACAATGTGCCTTTTCACAATAAACAGTTTTGCCGCCGTAAAAACCTGGGACGGCGGCGGTGCTGATAGTAATTGGACAACGGCGGCAAATTGGGTCGGCGATGCCGCGCCGGTTGCGGGTGATGATTTGGTTTTCCCTGTAACGGCAGCTCAATATAACACAAATAACAGTTTCTTTTTCTTCACCAATTTTAATTCTTTAACTATCGAAGGCGGTGGTTATACAATCGGCGGAAATCCTTTTAATTTGAGAAACGGCTTGATCGTCAAAGGCGGAACACAGGCGATAAACACGGCGATAAGTTTGAGTGCGGCGCAGACTTTTACAGCCGCGCAAAATTCGATAACGACAATTGCCATTTTGTCAGTCGGAAGTTTTCCGCTTGTTTTTGACGGCGACGGAGCTTTCGGCATCGGTTTGATTTCCGGTACGGGAAATTTGACGCGAAACGGTGTGGGAGGAACTCTACTCGCTTCGGCAAGCGGCTTTAGCGGCGCGATTTTTGTCAACGGCGGTGCTTTCGTCATTGACGCAAATATCCCGAACAGTCCGGTAACTGTTAATGCGACCGTAACATTCAACGGAATTGAATTCGGTTTGAACAACATCGGTTTGAGCGGTTTGGGCGGCACGGGAACTGTCGGCACGACAAATGTTACGTCAGGCATAATCAGCGCGGGAACAATAACTTCTCCGACCGGAATTCTGAATATTACCAACGGACTGACCTTTTCCGCAAACGGAATTTACCTCAACAAAATCGGCGGCGCAACGGCAGGCGCGGACGGATATGACCAATTAAACGTCACCGGCGCGGTCAATCTCAATAATGCGCGGCTCGAAGTAATTCCTTTGAGCAGTCTCGGTTTCGGCACTTTTCGCGCGGCAATCGGCGACACTTTTGTAATCATAAAAAATGACGGAACGGACGCGATAAACGGAACATTTCTAAATGCCCCGGAAGGGACGGTCTTCGGCGCGGCTTTAAATACAGCTTATCGCATAACTTATCGCGGCGGCGACGGAAACGATGTCGCCATCACGCGCGTCAATCGCGCCAATTTCGATTTCGACGGTGACGGTAAATCCGATGTTTCCGTTTTCCGACCGGCGGGCGGCTTTTGGTATGAGCTTTTGAGCCGCACCGGAAATTTCGCGGCGCAGCAATTCGGCGCGAGCGAAGACAAAATCGTTCCCGCCGATTATGACGGCGACACGAAAACCGACATTGCCGTGTTTCGCCCGTCAAACAGCGTTTGGTATCAGCTTCGCAGTTCCGACAACACTTTTAACGCCGTCCAATTCGGCACCAACGGCGACGTTCCCGTGCCAAACGATTACGACGGCGACGGACGCGCCGACATCGCCGTCTTCCGACCTTCAAACGCCACCTGGTATCAAATAACGAGTCTCGGCAATCAATTTTTAGCACGACAATTCGGCATCAGCACCGACAAACCGCTGGTCGGGGATTTTAACGGCGACGGCATCGGCGATTTAGCTGTTTATCGAAACGGAACCTGGTATTTCTCGGAAAGTCCGGACGGAACATTTCGTGCGGTTCAATTCGGGCTTACCACCGACACGCCGACTCCGGCTGATTTTGACGGCGACGGCGCGACCGACGTTTCAGTCTTTCGCCCGTCAAACGGTGTCTGGTATCGCTTAAATAGCGGAAGCGGCAATTCGTTTGCGGCAGTCGCGTTCGGAATTGCGGAAGACAGACCCGTTCCGGCGGATTACGACGGCGACGGAAAATCCGAC
>Ga0136618_10000090_pt1 | contig 22578 bp, 18 predicted proteins | sample AntDrymUQ3302106_2_FD_104805 | JGI IMG/M metagenome (GOLD analysis project Ga0136618, IMG submission 104805) | Polar desert sand microbial communities from Dry Valleys, Antarctica - metaG UQ330 (21.06) | ecosystem: Environmental > Terrestrial > Soil > Desert | place: Antarctica: Dry Valley... | reverse complement strand
TCGTACCTCGCCGCTCGTATGAGGTTTCGCCTGCCAGGCGAGCGTGCTCGTATGAGGTTTCGCCTGCCAGGCGAGCGTGCTCGTACCTCGCCGCTCGCCTTCGGCGATGATAGGCGGCGCATGCTGCATGACCGCGCACGCATCGAGGTCCGCGCCGGGATGGGCGGCAACGGCTGCCTCTCCTTCCGGCGCGAGGCGCACGTGCCCAAGGGCGGCCCCGACGGTGGTGACGGCGGGCGCGGTGGTGACGTGCTGCTGCGCTGCGATGACAACCTGCGCGACCTGCAGAGCTTCCGCCGCCGCGCGCACTTCCGTGCCGCACCCGGCGGCCACGGCCAGGGCGCGCAGCGCCACGGCGCGGATGGAGAGCAGCTCGTGATCGCCGTGCCGCCGGGCACGCAGGTCAAGCGCTGGGACGGCACGCGCTACGACCTCGTGCGTCCCGGGCAGGAGATTACCGTCGCCCGCGGCGGCGCCGGCGGGCGCGGCAACACGCGCTTCAAGTCCTCCGTGCGCCAGGCCCCGCGGTTGGCCGAGCGCGGACTGCCGGGTGACGAAGGCCCCGTCGAGCTGCATCTCAAGCTGCTCGCCGACGTGGGCCTCGTCGGCTTGCCGAACGCCGGCAAGTCGTCGCTGCTCGCGCGCATGACGCGGGCTGCGCCGAAGGTCGCCGCGTACCCGTTCACGACGCTCGAGCCGGTGCTCGGCACGCTGGAGGCCGACGACCGCCAGCTCGTCGTGGCAGACATCCCGGGCCTGATCGAGGGCGCGAGCGCCGGCGCCGGCCTCGGCCACGATTTCCTCGCGCATGTCGAGCGCACCCGGCTGCTCGTGCACGTCCTCGACCTGGCGCCGCTCGACGGCTCTGACCCGGCGTCCAATCACGCGGTGATCGAGCGTGAGTTGGCAGCGCATGATCCGCGGCTGGCCGCGCTGCCGCGCATGCTCGCGCTCTCGAAGGCGGACCTCGTCGCGCCCGCGGATGCGGCGGCCGCCGCCGAGGAGTGGCGACGGCACGTCGGCGAGGACGTCCCCGTGATCGTGACCTCCAGCGCCACCCGCCAGGGCATGGACGAGCTCACGCGCGAGCTGCTGCGGCGCGTGCCGGCCGTGCAGCCGGTCGCGCACGCCGCCGCCGGGGAGGACGAGGTCGCCGAGTTCAAGGTGTTCCGCCCGGCGTCGGGGCGCGCGTTCGAGGTGGAGCTCGTCGCCGACGGTGAGTTCCGCGTCACGGGCGCGGCGGTCGATCGCCTGATCGCCCGCTACGACGTGGAGTCAGACGAGGCGCTCGCGCTGGTCGAGCACCGGCTGCGCCGGATGGGAGTGATCGCTGCGCTCGAGGCGCAGGGGTTCTCCCCCGGCGACGACGTCGAGCTCGGCGGGATCGTGTTCGAGCTCGACCCGGGCTGACCCGAGCGGCCGGTCCCCAGCGGTGAGCGCCCCGCGGTTCAGGACGCCGACATCGCGCGGATGCGGTTTGCTGCGTCCAGCGCGGCGACCTTGTAGGACTCCGCGAACGTCGGATAGTTGAAGACGGCGGTGACGAGGAAGTCCAGGCCGCCGGCACCCTGGGCCATCACCGCCTGCCCGATGTGGACGAGCTCCGTGGCGCCCGTCCCGATCACGTGGACACCGAGGACGCGCTTGTCGTCCGAGCTGACCAGCAGCTTGAGCATCCCGTCCTCGTCCCCGGTCATCAGTCCGCGAGCGAGCTCCGACCAGCGCGCGATGCCCGTCACGTAGGGCTCCGAGCAGTCCGTCAGCTCCTCTTCGGTGCACCCGACCATCCCGATCTCCGGAATTGCGTACACCCCGGTGGGGACCAGCTCGGGCAGCGTGTGGACGGGCTGCTCGAAGGCATGCAGCGCGGCGATCCGCCCCGCCTCCATGGCAGTGGCGGCGAGCCCGCCGCCGGCGACGTCGCCGACCGCGAAGATGTGCGGCACCGAGGTGCGGTACTGCTCGTCGACCGCCAGGCGCCCGCGCTTGTCGGCCTTCAGGCCGGTGTGCTCGATCCCGAGGTCGTCCGTCGCTCCCTGGCGCCCGACGGCGTAGAGCACCGTCTCCGAGAAGATCTCCTTGCCCGACGCGAGCTGGATCCGCGCCCGCCCGTCGACGGACTCGATCGCGTCGACCTTCTCGCGCAGCCGGAACGTGACGTTGCTGCGGCGAAGCAGGTACTGGAAGGCCTCGCCGATCTCACCGTCGAGGAAGTCGAGCGTGCGCTCGCGCTGGTCGACGACGGTGACCTTGGCGCCGAGCGCTCCGAACATCGAGGCGTACTCGACTCCGATCACACCCGCGCCGACGACCGTCATCGAGTGCGGCACCCGCCGCTCGAGCTTGAGCAGCCCGTCGGAGTCGATGATCGTGCGGTCGTCGAACTCGACCGAGGCGGGGCGTGCGGGCTTCGTGCCGACGGCGACCACGATGTGATCGGCCCGGATGGGCTCGTCGGAGTCGTCGATCTTCACCGTGTGGTCGTCGACGAACCTCGCGCCACCCGGTAGCCATCCGACCATGTTGCGGCGGAACTGCTCGCGAACGACGGACGTCTCGGCCGAGATCACGCGCGCTGTGCGGTCCATCAGTTGCTGCAACGCCTGTTGCTCGGTCTCCTCCATGCGCGTCGGGTCGAGCACGTCGAGCGGGCGTTCCGCGAGCTGGTCGAGCACGGCCTCGCGCAAGGTCTTCGAGGGGATCGTGCCCGTATGGATGGAGACGCCGCCGAGGCGGTCGCGCCGCTCTGCGACGGCGACGCGCTTGCCGAGCTTGGCGGCCTGGATGGCGGCCTTCTGGCCGGAAGGGCCGGAGCCGATGACGAGTAGGTCGAGTTCCACGTGGACATCTTCCCGCTTGGCGGCTCGGGGTGCCGCTGACCTAGGCTTACCCGGCTGATGCCCGTCGCGGTCGTCAAACTCGGCTCCTCCGTCGTCGCTCACGCCTCGGGCGAGTTGCGGCTGTCCGTGGTCGCGCGCGTCTGCGAGGAGGTCGCGGGCCTGCACCGGTCCGGCGTTGACGTCGTGGTGGTCACCTCCGGCGCGATCGCGCGCGGCATGCACCTGCTCGAGCTTCCGGTCCGCCGGACCGAGATCGCCGAGCTGCAGGCGGCGAGCGCCGTCGGACAGGGCAGGCTCTACCGCACCTACGACGACCTGTTGCGCGAGCAGGGCCTGCAGACCGCGCAGGTTCTGCTCACGTTCTTCGACATGAGCGCGCGGACGCACTACCTCAACGCGCGCCGCACGCTCCAGACGCTGCTCGGGTGGCGCGTCGTGCCGGTGATCAACGAGAACGACACGACCACGACCGACGAGATCTCCTTCGGCGACAACGACTTCCTCGCCGCGCAGGTGGCGGTGCTCGTCGGCGCGCAGCTGTTGGTGCTGCTGACCGACACCGACGGGCTCTACACCGCGAACCCGCGCAGCGATCCGGCCGCTCAGCTCGTAGAGGAGGTCACCGATCACGCCGCGCTCGACAAGTTCGAGATCGGGCACGAGCTCTCCCCGCTGGGCTCGGGCGGGATGCGCTCCAAGGTCATGGCGGCCGAGATGGCGACCTCCGCGGGCATTCCGACGGTGATCGCCGGCGGGCTGGCGCCGGGCGCGCTCGCCACCGCATGGGCGGGCGAGCGCGTCGGGACGCGGTTCGCACCCCAGGCAGTGCGCCACTCGAGCTTCAAGCTGTGGCTCAAGTACGCCAAACCGGCGCACGGCACCGTCACCGTGGACGCAGGTGCGGCGCGTGCTCTGCGCGACGGCGGGACCAGCCTGTTGCCGGTCGGGATCGTCGACGTGGCGGGGGAGTTCGACGCCGGGGCGGCGGTCGACGTGAAGGAGGCGGGCGCGGCGTCGATCGGCAAGGGGCTGTGCAACTACTCGGCGGACGAGTTGCGCAGCGTGATGGGGATGAAGAGCGCGCAGGTGCGCGAGCGGCTGCCGCGGGCGACCGACGAGGCCGTGCACCGCGACTACTTCGTGCTCGCCTGACCGCGTCCGGAGGCCCCGACCGGGACGCCCCGGCTGCCGACCGCTCCTTGCCCGCGCGCCACGCTCACCTATTCTTGAACGATGGCCGTAGCGACTCAGTCCGTGACCGATCTCTGCCGTGCCGCGAAGGCCGCCGCGCGCGAGCTCGCAGTGCTGGACTCGGTGACGAAGGACGCCGCGCTGGTCGCGGTCGCCGACGCGCTCGAGGAGCGCACGCCGGAGATCCTCGAGGCCAATGCCCGCGATCTCGAGGCCGGCCGCGAGGCAGGCCTATCGGCTGCGCTGATGGATCGCCTGGCGCTCGACGCGGGGCGGGTGGCGGCGATCGCCCGCGGCGTCCGCGCGATCGTCGCGCTGCCGGATCCGGTGGGCGAGGTGATAGACGGCTCGCGCTTCGTCAACGGCCTGCAGATGCGCAAGGTGCGCGTGCCGCTCGGCGTCGTCGCGGTCGTCTACGAGGCGCGCCCGAACGTGACGATCGACGCCGCCGCCCTGTGCTTGAAGTCGGGCAACGCGATCGTATTGCGTGGATCGTCGTCGGCGGCGAACTCCAACGCCGTGCTGGCCGGCGTGGCGCGCGAGGCGGCCGAGGCGAACGGGCTGCCCGCGGGCGCGCTGACGCTGGTTTCGGGCGGCGGGCGCGAGGAGCTGGCGGAGCTGGCCGGCCAGGAGGGGCTCGTCGACCTGATCATCCCGCGCGGCGGCGAGGGCCTGAAGCAGGCGCTCGCGGCGGTCGCGAAGGTGCCCGTCATCTACGCGGCCTCGGGCAACTGCCACGTGTACGTCGACGCGAGCGCCGACCTCGACGACGCACGCTCGATCATCCTCAACGCGAAGACACAGCGCCCCGGCGTGTGCAACGCGGCCGAGACGCTGCTGGTCCATGCGGACGTCGCCGCCGCCTTCCTGCCCGCGACGCTGAGCGCGCTGGACGAGGCGGGCGTGGAGCTGCGCGGTGACGCCCGCGTGCGCGCCGTCGCCGGCGAGATCGCTGTCGCCGAGGCCACGGAGGAGGACTATGCGGAGGAGTTTCTCGCGCTGGTGCTCGCGGTCGGCGTGGTCGACACGGTGGAAGCGGCGATCGAGCACGTCAACGCCTTCGGCTCCGGCCACTCCGAGGCGATCGTGACCTCCTCGACAGCCGCGGCGCGGGCGTTTCAGCTCGGCGTCGATGCCGCGTGCGTCTATGTCAACGCCTCGACGCGCTTCACCGACGGCGGCGAGTTCGGCATGGGCGCCGAGATCGGCAATTCGACGCAGAAGCTGCACGCGCGTGGCCCGATCGGGCTGCGCGAGCTGTGCACGTTCAAGTACCTGGTGGAGGGCACGGGACAGGTCCGAGCCTAAGGGCCTGTCCAAGAAGCCCCGTACGCCGGATACCGACCGTGGACACTTCGTTCCTGCCTCGGCCTGAGGCCTCATCACCGGCCTTCGGCCTCGGCCACCCTAACCCTCGGAAATACGGCTGTATTCCCTTCGGATTCGTGCGTCGCCTGACTCGATCCACGGTCGGTCCCGACGCACGGTCCTGTTCTCGGACAGGCCCCTAGGTGGCCCGGGTCGGCTTGCTCGGCGGGACTTTCAACCCGCCGCATCTCGCCCATCTGGTCTGCGCACAGGAGGCGCTGATCGGGCTCGGGCTCGACCGCGTGCTGCTCGTGCCGGTCGGGGTTCCGCCGCACAAGGTCGTCGAGGCCGAACCGGGCGTCGCGCATCGCGTCGCGATGTGCGAGGCGGCGGTGGGTGCGGACCAGCGGTTCGGGGTCTCGCGCGCGGATACCGAGCGCGAGGGTCCGTCCTACACGGTGGACCTGCTCCGCTCGCTGGACGGCAAGGACGACCTGACCTTCATCGTCGGCGGCGACATGGCCCATTCGCTGCCCGCCTGGCGCGATCCTGAGGGCGTGCTGGCGCTCGCTCGAATCGCCGTCGCGGAGCGTGAGGGAGTGCGCCGCGCCGACATCGCCGAGCGCCTGGCCCGGCTCGCCGGCGCCGCAGAGCGCGTCTGCTTCTTCGACATGCCGCGGCTCGACATCTCCAGCTCGCTGATCCGCCGGCGCGCGGCCGCCGGCCAGCCTGTGCGCTACCTCGTGCCGGACGCCGTGGCCGCGTACATCGAGCGCGAACGCCTTTACCGCGACGCGCCCTCGTATCCTGGGGGTCGACCGCATGCCTGAGTCCGGATCACTGACGCAGAAGCAGGACACGGGCGACCCCGCCGCGCTCGCGCGCGTGATCGCCGACTTCGCCGCCGACAAGAAGGCGATCGACGTCGCCGAGCTCGACCTGCGCGGGGTGCTCGGCTACACGGATTTCTTCGTCGTCTGCACAGGCAACACCGATCGCCAGGCCAAGGCGATCCACGACGGCATCCACTTCGGGCTCAAGCAGGAGCACGGCCTCCTGCCGCGCCGCGTCGAGGGGCTCGGCGAGGCGCGCTGGATCCTGATGGACTACCTCGACGTGATCGTCCACGTCTTCACGCCAGAGGCGCGCGAGTTCTACCGCCTCGAGCAGCTCTGGGGCGAGGCGCCCCGGCGCGCCGTGGGGTAGGGACCGGAACCGCGAAGGGCCGCTCATGCGAACGGCCCTTCGGAGGTGGAGCTAGTCGGGCTCGAACCGACGACCTTCTGGCTGCCAGCCAGACGCTCTCCCAGCTGAGCTATAGCCCCGAACCGATGCTGCGCCGCGTACTTTACCGCGACTTGCCGGGAGTTGGCGGCCGCTAACCTCCCCGCCCGCATGCCCGAGCACCGCTACGACCCGCGCGCGATCGAGCGCAAGTGGCAGGCGGTCTGGGAGCGCGAGCAGACGTGGCACGTCAGCAACGACGAGGCCACGGATCTCCCGAAGTCCTACGTGCTCGAGATGCTGCCGTACCCGTCCGGTGAGCCCCACATGGGGCACCTGAAGAACTACGCGGTCGGCGATGCGGTGGCCCATTTCCACCGCCGCACCGGCCGCCGCGTGCTGCATCCGATCGGCTACGACGCGTTCGGGCTGCCGGCCGAGAACCACGCGATCAGGAGCGGCGAGCATCCGCGCGACTCGACGGCGCAGTCGATCGCCCAGTTCCAGCGCCAGTTCCGCGAGTGGGGGGTCTCGTTCGACTGGTCGCGCGAGTTCGCGACCAGCGAGCCGCGCGTGTACCGCTGGACGCAGTGGCTGTTCCTGCGCTTCCTCGAGCGCGGCCTCGCCTACCGCAAGGAGGCGGCAGTCAACTGGTGCCCGGTGGACGCCACGGTGCTGGCCAACGAGCAGGTGATCGACGGCCGCTGCGAGCGCTGCGGCTCCCCGGTCGAGGCGCGCCAGCTCGAGCAGTGGTTCTTCCGCATCACCGACTACGCCGACCGGCTCCTCGACGACCTCGCGACGGTCGACTGGCCCGATCACGTCGTATCGATGCAGCGCAACTGGATCGGCCGCTCCGAGGGCGCCGAGGTGACCTTCTCCTGCGAGGAGCTCGGCACGGAGTACCCCGTCTTCACCACGCGTCCCGACACGCTGTTCGGCGCGACGTTCTTCGTGATGGCGCCAGAGCATCCCGACGTGCTGCGCCTCGCGGCCGGGACCGAGCACGAGCAGGCCGTGCGCGAGTACGTCAACTCGGTGTTGACGGAGGACGGTGCAGAACGCGGCGCGACCGAGCGTGAGAAGACGGGCGTGCCGCTCGGCCGCACGGTCGTCAACCCGGTCAACGGCGAGCGGATCCCGATGTGGGTCGCCGACTACGTGCTGATGGAGTACGGCACCGGCGCGATCATGGCGGTGCCCGCGCACGACGAGCGTGACTTCGCCTTCGCGACGAAGTTCGGCATGGAGATCCGGCGCGTGATCGAAGGCGGCGAGCACCTGCCCTACACCGGCGACGGGCCGATCGTCAACTCGGACCCCCGCTTCGACGGGATGCAGAACCGCGAGGCGCTGGACGCGATCGTCAGCTGGCTGGATGGCGACGGGCGCGGGCATCGCTCGACGAACTACCGCCTGCGCGATTGGCTGCTGTCGCGCCAGCGCTACTGGGGCTGCCCGATCCCGATCGTGCACTGTGGCGAATGTGGCCTGGTGCCCGTGCCCGACGACCAGTTGCCGGTGCTCCTGCCCGACGTGCTCGACTACAAGCCGAAGGGCCGCTCGCCGCTCGCGACGGCGGAGGAGTGGGTCAACACGAGCTGCCCGCGCTGCGGCAAGCCCGCCCTGCGCGAGACCGACACGATGGACACCTTCGTCGACTCGTCGTGGTACTTCCTGCGCTACTGCGACGCCGGCAACGACGAGGCGCCGTGGGACCCTGAGGTGCTCGCGCGCTGGGCGCCCGTCGACCAGTACATCGGCGGCATCGAGCACGCGATCCTCCACCTGATGTACGCGCGCTTCTTCGTCAAGGCGCTCGCCGACATGGGCCACTTGAACATGCAGGAGCCGTTCAACGCGCTTTTCACGCAGGGGATGATCACGCGCGACGGCGCGAAGATGTCCAAGTCGAAGGGCAACGTGATCAGCCCGACCCCGTACGTCGAGCGCTACGGAGCCGACACTGCGCGCTGCTACATCTTGTTCATCGGTCCGCCGGACCAGGACGCCGACTGGTCTGACTCCGGCGTCGAGGGCGTGCACCGCTTCCTCGGCCGGCTCTGGCGCCTGGGTGCCGGGCTCGCGGAGCACGGCGCGCCGGCGCCGATCGACGCGACGGTCAACGGCGCCGCCGGCGACGACCTGGAGCTCTTGCGCAAGGCGCACTGGGCGATCGACAAGGTCACCGGCGACATGAACGGTCGCTTTGCCTTCAACACCGCGATCGCGGCCGTCATGGAGCTGGTCAACGAGTGCTATGCGCGCCGCGACAGCGCCGGCGAGGCGAGCCTGCGCTTCGCGACCGCGACGGCGGCCTCGCTGATCTTCCCGTTCGCGCCGCACGCCGGCGCCGACGTCTTCGAGCTGCTGACCGGAACCCGCGTATGGGACGAGCCCTGGCCTGAGGCGGATCCTGCGTTGCTCGAGCGCGACGAGGTCGAGATCGCGCTGCAGATCAATGGCAAGCTGCGCGACCGCATGCCGGCATCGTCGAGCGCCGATCGCGCGCAGCTCGAGACGCTCGCGCGGGCGCGCCCGCGGGTGCAGGCGCACATCGACGGCAAGGACGTGGTCAAGGTGATCGTGGTGCCGGCGAAGCTCGTGAACTTCGTCGTCCGCTGATCCGGCACAGAATCGTGACGATCCGCGGCTGATCCGTCACGCGCGCCAGCCTAGTTTCGGGGCATGGCCGAATTGACCCCCCGCCGGCTCGCGCTCTGCGCGGCGGGTCTAGTGCTGATCGTCGCGCTCGGTGTCAGTCAGCTGCGCCGCGGGGGCGGCGAACCCGTGGCGGTCTCGCCTGCCGCTGCGACGATCGCGGTGCAGGAGCGCAGTGGCGGGCGCCTCGTGATCCATGTCGCCGGCGCCGTCCGGCGGCCGGGGGTCTACAAGCTTGGGCCGGCTGCGCGCGTCGCGGACGCGGTCGAGCGCGCCGGCGGCGCGCGTGGCCGCGCTGACCTCGGTGGCCTGAACCTTGCGGCCAGGCTCGAGGACGGTCGCCAAGTGCTGGTGCCGGAGCGCCCGTCCGCGGGCGGTGGAGCGGTTGTCGGGTCCGGGGCCGCCGCGCCGGCGGCGTCTGCGCCTGCGCCGGGCCAGCCGCTCAACGTCAACAGCGCGACGCTCGAGCAGCTCGACACGCTCAGCGGTGTGGGCCCGCTGACGGCTCAGAAGATCCTCGAATTCCGTGACGAGCGCGGCGGCTTCGGCTCGATCGAGGAGCTCGGCGAGATCCCTGGGATCGGGGACGTGCGCCTCGCGACACTGCGCGAGGAGCTGACGTTGTGAGGACGGCGTCGGCGTGGCTGGAGATCGTCCGCCGCCACCCGCGCCAGCTCGTGTTGTTCTCTGCCGTCACCGGCCTTCTGCTGGGCCCGATCGCGCCGGTCGCGGTGCTCGTGGCGGCGCTCCTGGCAGCGGCGCTCGCGGGACGCATGTCGGTCGCGCTCGTCGCGACGGTGGCGGTGCTCGCGGGCGCGGCACTCGCGCAGGCACGCGTCGCCGCGCTCGGGCCGGGGCGGCTGCCGGCGCTCGCCGGGGAGCAGATCGCCGCCCGGGCGATCCTGCTCGAGCCGGTCCGCCTCTGGCGCAGCGGGACTGCCGTCGCGCGTGTGCGGCTGGTCGGTGCATCGACGGTCGGCCCTGGCGCGGCGGCCCCGGACGGCGCGCTGCTCGCGCACACGGAAGGCGGCGACCGCAGGTCCGATCTCGCGGGTGAGGTGGCCGTCGTGCGAGCGCAGCGTGGACGGCCGCCGCCCGGCGTCCGCGTCGGGGCCGAGCTGCTGGTGCGCGGCACCGTGGCGCCACTCGCCGAGTTCGAGGGCTACCAGCGCCGCCGCGGCGCGCACATCGCACTGGAGCTCAGCTCGTGGACGGCCACCGGAAGGGCGCGCGATGGTCTGGCAGGGGCGCTCGACGCGGCGCGCGAGCGCGCGTCGCGCGGTCTTGGGGTGGGCCTCCACGCGCCGGAGGCTGCGCTGTTGCGCGGCATGGTGCTCGGCCAGGACGAAGCGATCGAGGAGGCGACGAAGACCGACTTCCAGCGCTCGGGGCTCGCGCATCTGCTCGCGGTGAGCGGGCAGAACGTGCTGCTGCTGTGCACGCTCGTGCTGGCCATCGCCGCCGTCGCCGGCGTCTCACTGCGGTCGCGACTGGTCGCGGCGATGGTGCTCGTCGCGGTCTACGTCCCGCTCGCCGGTGCGGGTCCGTCGATTCAGCGCGCGGGGGTGATGGGCATCGCGGGCCTCGTCGCGGCGTTGGCCGGGCGTCCGGCCTCGCGCTGGTACGCGCTCGGGCTGGCCGCAGCCGTCACGCTCGCCTTGAACCCGCTCGCCGTCGGCGAGCCAGGCTGGCAGCTCTCGTTCGCTGCCGTCGCGGGCCTGCTGGCACTCGCGCCTCGCCTGCGCGACGCACTCACGCGTCGCCGCGTACCCGGTCCGGTGGCGGACGTGACGGCGATCACGCTCGCGGCCACCGCGGCCACGGCACCGCTGATGGCGCTGCACTTCGAGCAGGTCTCGCTCGTCTCGCTGCCCGCGAACCTGCTCGCGGCCGCGGTCGTCGCGCCGATCATGTGGCTGGGGATGGTCGCGCTGGCACTGGCGCAGATCTCGCCCGGTCTCGCGGGGCCCTTGAACGTGCTCTGCGCGCCGCTGCTCGGCTTCCTCGAGTGGGTCGCACACGCCGCCGCCGCAGCCCCATTGGCGGCGCTCCCCGTCCGCCTCGGCGGCCCACTCGGGCTTGTCGGCGCCTACGCGGGGCTCGCCGCCGCGGTGATTGCGTTGATCCGGGTGCGGCGCCGGGTGGCAGTGGCGATCGACGGGTTCGCGCCGTCGGCAGCGGGAGGATCGCGGCCAGACCGCTTTCGGCGCGCCCTCGATGCGCGGCGCGACACCGGCCTGCGGAGCGTGGTCGTGGCCGGCGTCGTGGCGGTGGCGGTTGCAGTCCTCGTCATCGTCGTCGCGCGACCCGAACGGAGCGTGCGGCCCGCGCCCCGCGAGCTCGTCGTCTCGTTCCTGGACGTCGGCCAGGGCGACGCGACGCTGCTGCAGAGGGGCTCGGCCTCGGTGCTCGTCGACACCGGGCCGCCGGGCGGGCCGATCCTGCGACGGCTCGACGAGGCGGGTGTCGGGCGGCTCGACCTGCTGGTCCTCACGCATGCCGAGAGCGACCACGAGGGCATGGCGCTACCGGTGATAGCCGCGCACCGGCCGCGGCTGGTGCTCAACGGCGGCGCCGGCTGGCGCTCAGCGGTTCAGCGCGGTCTCCCGGCGGCGCTCGATCGCACCGGCGGCCGTTCCGTCGCCGCGCGGGCAGGACAGGCGCTGCGCATCGGCGAGCTGCGGATGCGGGTGCTCTGGCCACCGCCGCGGGCACGCTCCTGGCGCCCCGAAGGCAACCCGAACGACCACGCGCTGGTCGCGCTCGTGCAGGACGGCGCGTTCGACCTGCTGTTGCCCGCCGACGCCGAGTCGAACGTGACCGCGGCGCTCGAGCTGCCACCCGTCGAGGCCCTGAAGGTCGCCCATCACGGCAGCGCCGACGCGGGGTTGCCGGCGCTGCTGGAGCGCACAGCGCCGCTCGTGGCCGCGATCGAGGTCGGCGAGGACAACACGTACGGCCACCCGACGCCCTCGACGCTCGGCGCCCTGCGCGCTGTCGGGCAGGTGGTGCGCACCGACCGCGACGGGACGGTGCGCCTGCACGTCGCGGATGGCCGGATGCGCCTGGAGCGCGGAGCCTGACATGTCCGTCAGCGCTTCTAGACTCGGCCGTCGTGCCGTCCTTCCGCCCTGCCTACCTGATCCACGGCGACGATCACGGGCGGATCGGCGAGCGCCGGTCCCGGCTGCGGGCAATGGCCGAGCGCGAGGCCGGCGCAGGCGGCGTCGAGTTGATCGAGGGCGACGCCTGCACCCCGGAAGCGGTGGCCGCTGCGCTGAACGCGATGACGTTCTCGCTCGGACGGCGCTTCGTGATCGCCGACGGCGTCGAGCGCTGGAAGGACGCCGACGTGGCGGTTGTCGCAGAAGCGATGAAGAGCATCGACGCGGAGAGCCTGACGGTCGCGTTCTTCGCGCGCGAAGAGGGTCGTCACAAGCTCCCGGCCGCATTGCACAAGGCCGTCGAGGCTGCGGGCGGCGTCGTGGCGGAGGAGGGCAACGTCAAGCCGCGTGAGCTGCCGCGCTGGCTCATCGCCCGCGCCGCCGAGCTGGGTGTCGAGCTAGACCAGCAGGGTGCGCGGGCGCTGGTCGCGCATGTCGGCGATCGCCAGCAACGGCTCCTGCGCGAGCTCGAGAAGCTGGCGCTCGAACATGGGGAGGGCGCGCGGCTCGGCATCGAGCAGATCGAGGAGTCCTCGGCCAGCTCGGCCGAGCGCAAGACCTGGACGCTCGCCGACGCGCTCGTGGCCGGCGACGCGCCGACCGCCACTCGCGTGTTGGTAGGGCTGCGCCAACAGGGCGAGCGCGTGCCCGGACTGCTCTACGGCATGGTGCGCCGGCTGCGCGACGCGCTCGCGATCGCGGAGGCGCTGGCGGCGGGCCAGCCGGCCGCGCAGGTCAAGAAGGGCTTGCGGATGCCGTCGTTCGCGGCGGACCGCCTGATCGCCGACGTCGCCAAGCGCGACGTCGACGCGTTCCGGCGCGCGCTCGTGCTGATGGCCGACCTCGAGCTGGAGAGCCGCGGCGGCGGCGGTGGCGTCCTGAGCGAGGACACGGCCGCGGTCCGAGCGGTGATCAGCGCCGCGCGCTGATCGATCAACGAGGCTAGACCCGGCGCGCCGAGGCGCTGCGTCAGGCCGCGGGACCGCGGCGTAGCCGTGCCGCGCGGGACTTCTTGCGTGCGCCGGTGTTGCGATGCAGCGCGCCGCGCTTGACGGCCTTGTCGATCAGCTGCACAACGCGGCGGTGCTCGGCGTCGGCCTGCTCGGCTTCGCCGCCGGCGACGGCCGCCTCGAGGCGACGGAAGTAGGTCTTGATCGCCGACGTGTAACGACGGTTCTCGTTGCGCTCGCGCTCGGTGCGCAGGATGCGCTTTTCCTGTGAGTGGATGTTGGCCATACGAGGTGACGCCGCGACTGGGCCGCGGCGGGCGCGTACTATACCGCGCCGGATGCGGACGGATGAAGAGCGCGACGCCGCGCGCGCCGAGCGCGCGGCGCGGCGTGCACGGCGTCCGACCGACCCCGCGACCGACCCCGCGACCGACCCCGCGCCTGAGCGCTCCGGCCGCGCCCGCAACACCGTCATCTTCTCGGTCCTGACGGGCTGCTCGCGCGTCGCGGGCCTCGCGCGCGAGATCGTGGCCCGCAGCATGTTCGGCACATCCGGCGCGATGTCGGCCTTCACGCTCGCATTCCAGGTGCCCAACCTGATCCGCGCGCTGGTCGCCGACGCCGCGCTGTCGTCAGCCTTCGTTCCGGTCTTCTCCGAGCTGCTGGAGAACAAGCGGCGGCGCGAGGCGCTGCAGCTCGCCGCGGCGCTCGCGGGCCTGCTGCTCGTCGTGCTGAGCGCGCTGACGCTCGCCTTCATCGGGCTCGCGCCGATCCTGATGCCGTTGCTGACAGGCGACGAGTCGACGCCGCTGCTCGACGACCTGACCGTCGGGCTGAGCCAGGTCTTGTTTCCGATCGTCGTGTTGCTGGGGCTCAACGGCCTCGTCGTCGGGATCCTCAACGCGCACGAGCATTTCACGATCCCGGCGCTGGCGCCGCTCGTGTGGAACGTCGTCATCATCGCCGGGCTCGTCGGCGTCGCGCCGCTGTTCGACGGCGACGAGCAACTGTACGGCTACGCGATCGGGGTGGTCGCGGGCACCGCCGTGCAGCTCGTCATGTGCCTGCCGCAGTTGCGCCGGATCGGCTACCCGCTGCGCGTCTCGCTCGCGTTCCGCCACGACCCGCGCGTGCGCCAGGTGCTGGCGCTGATGCTGCCGGTCAGCCTCGGGCTCGGCCTGATCAACGTGAGCCTGCTGATCAACTCCACGATCGGCTTTCTGGTGTCCGAGGAGGCGCCGACCGCGATCGACGCGGCCTTCCGCCTCTACATGCTGCCGCAGGGGATGTTCTCGGTAGCGGTTGCGACCGTGCTGTTTCCGGCGCTCAGCCGGCTCGCTACGCGCCGCGACCTCGCCGGCCTGCAGGCGCTGATCGGGACCGGGATGCGCCAGATCTCGCTGCTGCTGATCCCCAGCGCCGCTGCGTTCGCCGCGCTCTCGACGCCGATCGTGCGGCTGGTCTACGAACGCGGCGAGTTCGATGCGGAATCGACGCGGCAGGTGAGCGAGGCGCTGTTCTGGTTCTCGTTCTCGCTGCCGGTCTCAGGTGTCACGCTGCTGCTCACGCGCAGCTTCTTCTCGCTGCAGCGCCCGTGGCTGCCGACGCAGCTCGCGCTCTGGTCGCTGCTGGTCAACGTGGTCGTCTCGCTCGCGCTGTACAAGCCGCTCGGGATCGGCGGCATCGTGATCGGCACGACCGTCTCGAACATCGTGCTGGCGTTACTCGAGGCTCGCCGCCTGCGCCGGGAGCTGGGCGGCCTGGAGGTGAGCCGGACGCTGAGGGCGGCTGCGCTGATGCTCGCCGCCGCCGGGCTGCTCGCCGCGATCGCGTACGGCACTTGGTACGGGCTCGACGAGCTCCTCGGCCGCTCGTTGCCGGCGCAGCTCGTGTCGGTCGGCTTCGCGCTCCTGCTGGGCGCATCGGCCTACGCGGCGGTGCTGCTGCGCAGCGGGCTGCCCGAGGCGCGCCAGATCCGCGAGCTGTTCGTCCGCAGGGTCGGGCGCGCAAGCTCCTCGTAGCGTCGCGCGCGCGGGACCCGGTGCCTCCCGCGCGCAGGACCCTCGTAGCATCTAGGTCCGCGATGACCGACCAGTCCCGTATCCGCAACTTCTCGATCATCGCCCACATCGACCACGGCAAGTCGACGCTGGCCGACCGCATCCTCGAGATGACGCAGACGGTCCACACGCGCGACATGCGCGCCCAGCTGCTGGACTCGATGGACCTCGAGCGCGAGCGCGGGATCACGATCAAGGCCCAGGCGGTGCGCGTCCTCTACACCGCGCGTGACGGCGTGACCTACCAGCTGCACCTGATCGACACCCCCGGCCACGTCGACTTCACGTACGAGGTCAGCCGCTCGCTGGCCGCATGCGAGGGCGCGCTGCTGGTCGTCGACGCCTCCCAGGGGGTCGAGGCACAGACCGTCGCGAACACCTACCTCGCGATCGACAGCGGGCTCGAGCTGATCCCGTGCCTGAACAAGCTCGACCTGCCGGGCGCCGAGCCCGAGCGGGTGGCGGAGGAGATCGCGGAGCTGATGGGCGAGCCGCCCGACAGCATCCGGCGCATCTCGGCCAAGACCGGCGAGGGCGTCACCGACGTGCTCGAGGAGCTCGTGGCGCGCGTGCCGCCGCCCGCCGGCGATCCCGACGCGCCGCCCCGGGCGCTGATCTTCGACTCCGAGTTCGACCAGTACCGCGGCGTGATCGCCTACATCCGCGTCGTCGACGGCACCTTTCGCAAGGGCGAGGCGATCCGCGCGATGGTCGCCGGCACGGAGGCCGAGATCGACGACATCGGCTTCTTCGCCCCCGCCCAGATGCCTGCGAAGGAGCTTTCGGCGGGCGAGGTCGGCTACCTGATCACCGGCATCAAGGACGTCACCCGGCTGCGCGTCGGCGACACGCTCACGACCAAGGCCGGGGCGGTCGCCGAGCCGCTGCCGGGCTATCGCGAGGTCAAGCCGATGGTCTTCTGCGGCCTGTTCCCGATCGACTCGGACGCCTATCCCGAGCTGCGCGACGCGCTCGAGAAGCTGACGCTCAACGACGCCGCGCTGCTGTGGGAGCCGGAGACCTCCGATGCGCTCGGCTTCGGCTTCCGCTGCGGCTTCCTCGGCCTGCTGCACATGGACATCGTGCGCGAGCGCCTGGAGCGTGAGTACGACCTCGAGCTGATGGCGACGATGCCGTCGGTCGAGTTCGAGCTGACGCTGACCGACGGCGCGGTGATCACCGTCCACAACCCGACCGACATGCCCGACCCGGCGCGCATCGCCGAGACGCGCGAGCCCTACATCAAGGCCTCGATCCTGACGCCGAAGGAGTACATCGGCCAGATCATGGAGCTCTGCCAGGAGCGTCGCGGCGAGCACACCGGCATGCACTACCTCTCATCCGAGCGCGTCCAGCTGAGCTATGACCTGCCGCTGTCGGAGATCGTGCTCGACTTCTTCGACCAGCTCAAGTCGCGCACGCGCGGCTACGCATCGCTGGACTACGAGCCGCTCGGGCTGCGGCCCTCGAACCTCGTCAAGCTTGACGTGCTGCTCGGCGGCGATCCCGTCGACGCGCTCTCGATGGTCGTGCACCGCGACAAGGCGTTCGAGTTCGGCAAGGGCCTGACCGAGAAGCTGCGCAAGAAGATCCCGCGCCAGCAATACGACGTGCCGATCCAGGCCGCGGTCGGGGCGAAGATCATCGCGCGCGAGACCGTCAAGGCGTTCCGCAAGGACGTCACCGCCAAGTGCTACGGCGGCGACATCACGCGCAAGCGCAAGCTGCTCGAGCGCCAGAAGGAGGGCAAGAAGCGGATGAAGCAGGTCGGCCGGCTCGAGATCCCGCAGGATGCCTTCCTCGCCGTGCTCGAGCTCGGTGACAACGCGCGGTGAGCGCCGCGGGCAAGGTCTTCCCGCCGGTCTCCTACGCCGTCGGGCGCGAGAAGATCCGCGAGTACGCCCAGGCCGTTGGCGAGACGAACCCGCTGCACGCAGACGTCGATGCGGCGCGCGCGGCGGGCCACGCCGATCTCGTGGCGCCGCCGATGTTCGCCGTCGTGTACACGTCGCCGGCGATCGGTCCCGCGTTCTTCGATCCAGAGGTCGGGATGGACTTCGCGCGCATGGTCCACGGCGCGCAGGAGTTCGCCTGGGGGTCGCTCGTCGTCGCCGGCGACGAGATCTCCACCGAGATCGAGCTCGCCGACGTCTCCAAGCGCGGCGGGATGGGCTTCTATGTGTTCGAGTCGCGCTCGGACAACGAGCGCGGCGAGCGCGTCTGCACCGGTACGTGGACCTGCATCGTGAGAGCCGCGGGGGATAGCTGACCGATGGGCGGGTCTGGGAAGCAGATCCAGATGCAGGCCGGCGACGAGCTTCCGGAGCTCCGAGTCACGCCGGACCGCTACCTGACCGTGCGCTACGCGGGCGCATCGGGTGACTTCAACCCGATCCACATCGACGAGGAGTTCGCGCGCTCGGTGGGGCTTCCCGGGCGCATCCTGCACGGGCTCTGGACGATGGCACAGGTGGCGCGCGCCCAGACGGAGGCCGGCGGCGGCCCGGACCGCCTCAGGCGCCTGTCGGTGCAGTTTCGCGGCATGGGCGTGCCCGAGCAGGAGGTCGTGGTGACCTCGAAGGTGCGCGAGATCTCCGGCGCGATCGCGCTGATCGGCGCCGAGGCGCGCCAGGGCGACACGCGCATCGTCCGCCGCGGCGAGGCGGAGCTCGACATCTCTGAGCCCTCCTCGGCACCGGCTCCGGAGGTCCGGCACGCCTGAGGCGGCCGTGGACACTTCGCTCCTGCCTCGGCCTGCGGCCTCGTCACCGGCCTTCGGCCTCGTCCACCCGGACCCTCGAAAATCCCAAAGGGATCCCTTCGGATCGTGCGGCGCCCAGCTCGATCGACGACCACCTCAGACGCACCGTCCCGGTCCGGAGCAAGCTCCTAGACTCAAACGCGTGCTCACGCCGCGCCAGGAGCTGCTGCTCGCCAAGGTGATCGACGGCTTCGCGGCGGCGGGTCAGCCCGTCGGCTCGAAGGCGCTCGCGGCCGACCCGGAGATCAGCGCCGGGCCGTCGACGATCCGCAACGAGCTCGCCGTGCTCGAGGAGCTCGGCCTGCTCGCGCATCCACACACGTCCGCGGGGCGCGCGCCGACCGACGCCGGCTACCGCTACTACGTTGATCGCCTGCTGCCGGAGCCCGCGCGGGCGGATATGACGCTCACGCTCGCCCGCCGCGAGGTGGACGAGGCCCTGCGCTTGACCTCCGAGACGCTCGCGCAGGTCACCGACCTGATGTCGATCGTCACAGCACCGCCGATCCAGACCACGACGATCCGTCATATCGAGGTCCTGCTGCTCCAGCCGCAGGTGCTGATGGTCGTGATCATCACGTCCACCGGAGGCGTCTCCAAGCGCGTCTTCACCTTCGAGCGCCCCGTCGACGCCGGGCTCTCCGACTGGGCGGCGTCGTACCTCAACGAGGCGCTGGTGGGCAAGGGGCTGGGCGCGCGCACGCTGCGCTCGCGCCTGACCGAGCCGACGCTGCCGCCGACCGAGCGCAGCTTCCTCGAGGGGCTTGCACCCGCGTTCATCGACCTTGCCGCCACGGCCGGGGACTCGCTCTACGTGGAGGGGACCGCGCGGCTGCTGGCCGAGCACCGCTTCCAGGACGTGTCCCAGCTCAACGAGCTGCTCGAGCTGCTCGAGCGCCGCGTGTCGATGCTCGGGGTGCTCTCGGCAGCGCTCGACCAGCGCGAGCTCTACGTCCGCATCGGCGGCGAGAACGAGGCGCCTGCGCTGCGCGGTCTGTCGCTGGTCGCCGCGAACTACGGGCTGCCGCAGCGCAACCTGGGCACGGTGTCGGTGATCGGGCCCACGCGCATGGACTACGGGGTCGCGATCGGCGCGGTGCGGACGGCGGCGCTGCAGCTCTCGCGCTTCGTCGAAGACGTCTACGACGCCGACTGAGCCGATGCCGCGCGACGCATACGAGGTGCTCGGCGTCGGTCGGGCAGCGGACGAGACCGAGATCAAAAAGGCGTTCCGGCGGCTCGCGCGCGAGCTGCATCCCGACACCAACAGCGAGGACCCGCAGGCCGAGGACAAGTTCAAAGAGGCTGCCGAGGCCTACGAGATCCTCTCGGACCCCGACCGCCGGCGCCAGTACGACGCCTACGGACACGAGGGCCTGCGCAGCGGCGGCTACGCACCGAACTTCGAGGGCTTCGGCTCGGTCTCGGACCTGTTCAGCGCGTTCTTCGGATCGGGCGGGTTCGACAACGCGTTCGGCGGCGGCCGGGGCCGCGGCGGCCAGCTGCAGGGCGCCGACGTCGTGGTCGCGGTTGCGATCGACCTGGGGCAGGCGGCGCGCGGTGAGCGCGTCGAGGTCGCCTTCGAGGCCGACGTTCGCTGCGCCACGTGCCACGGCAACGGCGCGCAGCCCGGCACGCCGATCGTCACCTGCACGCGCTGCCACGGGTCCGGCCAGCTTCAGGCCGTGTCGCGCACGCGCTTCGGGCAGCTCGTCCGCTCCGCGGTCTGCGACGTCTGCGGCGGCGACGGCCGCGTGCCCGAGCAGCCGTGCGCGACCTGCGACGGGCAGGGCAAGCTGGACGAGTCGCGCACGCTGCACGTCGACGTGCCGGCCGGCATCGCCGACGGCCAGCGCATCCGCCTCAGCGGTCGTGGCCACGCCGGCGACCGCGGCGGGCCCAACGGCGATCTCTACGTGACGATCCGAGTGCGCGAGGACGAGCGCTTCGTGCGCGACCAGGAGGACTTGCACACCGTCATCGACGTGCCGGCCCCGCTCGCCGCGCTCGGCACCACCGTGCAGGTGCCGAGCCTCGACGGTGAGATCGCGGTCGAGGTTCCCGCCGGCACGCAGCCGGGCGAGATCATCACGCTGCGCTCGCGCGGCATGCCGCCGCTGCAGCGCGGGCGCACGGGCGACCTGCACGTGCACGTCAACGTCGTGATCCCGCGCAAGCTCACCCGTGCGCAGCGCGACCTGCTCGAGCGGCTCGCGGACTCGCTGACCGACGGCAACCTGAACGCCGACGAGGGGATGCTCGCCAAGCTCAAGCGCGCGCTGGCTGGATGATCCGGCTCGCTGTGCGCGTCGCGCGCGCCGACGCGGAGGCGGTGCTGGCCGAGCTGCTCGAGCTCGCGCCGGGCGGGCTCGAGGAGCGTGAGCCCGACGCCGACAGCGTCGAGTACGTGATCTACGGCGCGCCGGGTGAGCTGCCCGCGCTGCCGGCGCTGCGCGCCGCGGCGGGCGACGCGCTGGTCGACGTCTCCAGCTCGGAGGTGCCCGACGACTGGGCCGAGCGCTGGAAGGCGTTTCACCGGCCGGTGGAGGTGAGCCGGGGGGCGCGCCGTCTACGGGTGCGGCCGCCGTGGGAAGCGCCGCTCGAGCGTGACGGCATCGACCTCGTGATCGATCCCGGGCAGGCGTTCGGGACCGGTGCGCATCACACCACGCGGTTGTGCCTGGAGCTGTTGCTCACGCTGGATCCGGCGGGTGCGCTCGCCGACTGGGGCTGCGGCAGCGGCGTGCTCGCGATCGCGGCCGCGAGGCTCGGCTGGGAGCCCGTGCTCGCCTGCGACAACGACCAGGCCTCGATCGAAGCCACGCGCGCGAACGTGCTCGTCAACGGTGTCGAGCGCATCACGGTCGAGCGCGCGGATCTGCGGCACGGGCCGGGGCCCTGGGCGCCGACGATAGTCGCCAATCTCGTCCGGCCGCTGCTGCTCGAGGTGGCGTTGGTGATGACCGAGCCGCCGCAGCGGCTGCTCGTCTCGGGCCTGCTGCGCGAGGAGGCCGACGAGGTCGCCGCCGCGTTCGCCCGTCACGGCCTGCGCGAGGCCGATCGCCGCCACGCCGGCGAGTGGGCCGCGCTGATGCTCGCGACGGGATAGATTCGCCGCATGGCCCACGACGTCCTGATCCTCGGCGGCGGATTCGGCGGCCTGACCGCCGCCAGGCGCCTGGAGCGCAAGCTCGCGCCGCAAGCCGCGAAGGTGACGCTCGTCAACGACGTCAACTTCATGCTCTACACCCCGCTGCTGCCGGGCGCGGCGGCCGGCACGCTCGAGCCGCGTCATGTCGTCGTGCCGCTGCGCGAGCAGCTGAGTCGCACCGAGCTGCACGTCGGCACCGTGCTCGGGGCCGACCCCGAGCGGTGCGCGGTGCGCGTGCGCTCGGTGGGCGGCCGCGAGAGTGAGCTGCCCTATGACCAGCTGATCGTCGCGCTCGGCTCCACCTCGCGGACGCTGCCGATCCCGGGGCTGGCCGAGCACGCGCTCGGCCTCAAGACGCTGCCCGAGGCGATCGCGCTGCGCAATCGCATGGTGCAGACGCTCGAGCAGGCGGAGCTCGAGCGCGACGAGGCGGCGCGCCACGCGCTGCTGACCTACGTCTTCGTCGGCGCGGGCTACGCGGGCCTGGAGGGCGCGGCCGAGATGCAGGATTTCGCCGCCGACCTGGTCCAGCGCTATCCGCGCTCGAGCCTGCACGGCCTTCGCTTCCTGCTCGTCGAGGCGAAGGATCGCGTGATGACCGAGATCCAGCCAGACCTCGCGGCGTTCGCCAGCGCCGAGCTGCGGCGGCGCGGGATGGAGATCCACACGAGCACGACGATCGAGCGGGTGGGCCCGGACTCGGTCGAGCTCTCGACGGGCGAGATCGTTCCGACGCGTACGGTCGTCTGGACCGCGGGGGTGGCTCCGCATCCGGTCGTGGCGCAGCTTGGGCTGCCGCTGGACGAGAGCGGCCGGATCGTGGCCGACCGCTTCTGTGCCATCCCCGGCCGGCCCGGGGTCTGGGCGATCGGCGACGCCGCCGCGGTCCCCGACCCCGCCAACAAGGGCATGCCGTCACCGCCGACGGCGCAGCACGTGCTGCGCCAGGGAAAAGTGACCGCCGACAACGTCGCGCACGCGCTCGCCGGAGAGCCGCAGCGCCGGCGCCCGTTCCGCTACCGCACCCTCGGGGTGTTCGTGGACATGGGGCGCCACCAGGCCGTGGCGAGCACGCTCGGCATCAAGTGGCGCGGCTTCCCGGCCTGGTTTCTGGCCCGCACGTACCACCTGGCGCTGATGCCGGGCACGTCGCGGCGGGCGCGGCTCGTGACGGACTGGACGACGGGCCTGCTGTTCGGGCGCGACTCGGCCGAGCTGGGTCAGCTCGGCCATCCGCCCGGCCTGGGAGCGCAGAGCGCGGGCGGGAC
>Ga0136618_10000088_pt1 | contig 22747 bp, 17 predicted proteins | sample AntDrymUQ3302106_2_FD_104805 | JGI IMG/M metagenome (GOLD analysis project Ga0136618, IMG submission 104805) | Polar desert sand microbial communities from Dry Valleys, Antarctica - metaG UQ330 (21.06) | ecosystem: Environmental > Terrestrial > Soil > Desert | place: Antarctica: Dry Valley... | reverse complement strand
TTGGAGCGGATGAGGCGGACGGTCAGTTCGACCTGGTCCAGGAGGGTCTTCGATGCGTCGTCGAAGAGCAGGTGTGCCTCATCGAAGAAGAAGCACAGCTTGGGCTTGGGCAGGTCGCCGGCCTCCGGCAGGGTCTCGTAGAGCTGGGCCAGCATCCAGAGCATGAAGGTGCTGAAGAGGCGTGGCTTGCTCATCACGTCGGAGATCTCGAGGATGCTGATGACGCCCTTGCCCTCCGGCGTCAGGCGCATCAGGTCCGCGACGTCGAACTCCGGCTCGCCGAAGAACGTGTCCGCGCCCTCCTGCTCCAGCGTGATGAGGGAGCGGAGGATGACGCCCACGGTCGACTTGGACATGCCGCCGTACTCGTCCAGGATCGGTTTGCCCTCCTCCGAGGCGAGGAACTTGAGGGTCGTCTCCAGGTCGGGCAGGTCCAGCAGCGGCAGGTCGTTGTCGTCGCAGTACTTGAAGATGAGCGACAGCACCGATGTCTGCGTCTCGTTCAGGTCCAGCACCTTGCCCAGCAGCATCGGCCCGAAGGAGTGCACCGTGGCACGCACCTGCGCGCCCAGATCGCCCGACAGCGACAGGAGCTCCACGGGGTGGCTGTGCGGCCGGAACTCCCAGCCCAACGACTGCGAGCGCTCGATGATCGCGGTGTTCGAGGCATCCCCGGGCGCGGCCAGGCCGGTCAGGTCGCCCTTGATGTCCGAGATGAACACCGGCACGCCGGCCTGGGAGAGCTGGCCGGCCATGATCTGGAGCGTCTTGGTCTTGCCCGTGCCGGTGGCGCCCGCGATGAGGCCGTGGCGATTGGTCATGGGCAGGCCGATCTGGACGCGCACGCCGGGGATGACTTGGTCGCCCAACAGCGGATTGCCCAGCACCAGCCCCGGTCCCTCCAGGGCATAGCCCTGACGCATCTCCTCGATGAATGCTTCGGTCATGCTCTCCCCGGTCGCCGCCCTGGCTGGCGACCTCGACGGGACGCAAGGGCTTGGCCTCAGCGTAGCATCGGTGCCCGCGACGCTCCGGGATGGGGCTCGGGGGAGCGAGGCGGGCGCAAGCCGGCCAGAGTGACCGAGACGAGCCGGCGGACAGCGGCCTCGGAAGGCAGGTTGCTGGCTGCCGCCAGGGCGTGCAGGCAGTAGTTCGCCAGCTCGTCGGCCGTGGCGTCATCCCGGATGTGGCCCGTCTTGACGGCCCCGGTCAGCAAGTCCCGGAACAAGCCGATGAGCTGCCGCTGCGCGTGGGCGACGTGCTCACCTCGATGCACCAGTGCCGCGATCTCGGTGTCGTGCCGGCCACGCTGGTGGGTGATGAGCGCGTAGGCCCCCAGCACGGCTTGCAGCCGCGAGTCTGCGTCGCCGGGCTGGTCCCGCAGCTCGGCAAGGTGGGCGAGGTGGCCGGCGACGTGACGTTCGTGGCCGGCGAGCAGGATCGCTTCGACGTCCGGGAAGTACTTGTACAGCGTCGCCCGTCCGATGCCGGTCCTCGCGGCGATCTTCGACATCGTCACGGCCCGCAGCCCGTGCTCGGCCACCAGCTTCGCCGTGGTGTCCAGCGTAGCGTCGATGACCGCACGGCGGTGCGCCTCGATCGTTTCGTTCCATAGCCGTGGCACCCTCCCAATATACGCGATGGCCATTGCCGAGACAACATGACTGGACAGAGACATAGTGTCTCGCTAAACTGGCGCTGTCTGAAACGTCACGAACCACGCGCGACAGGAGGTCACGAACATGGCTGATCGGCCGCCCTTTCCGGAACCGACCACCAACACCCCACGCTGGGTGAAGGTGTTCGGCGTCATCGGCATCATCGTGGTCCTGCTGCTTGTCGGCGTGATGCTCCTTGGCGGTGGGAGTGGACACGGGCCTGATCGCCACGGAGCGTCCGGCGGCGCCGACGGGCCGGCCGACGCGGCTGAGACGAGCCTTACGCTCGAGTACTGAGGCGGGTTCCCATCGAGGTGCAAGCCGTGACCATGCCACCCCGCCTGCGCAAGCTCGTGCTCACCGCCCATATCACTTCCACGGTCGGCTGGCTCGGCGCGGCGGCTGGCTTCCTGGCCCTCGCCGTCGCCGGCCTGACCAGTCAGGATCCCCAGATGGTGCGTGCCGTCTATCTCGCGGCGGAGCCGATCACCTCGTTCGTCATCGTGCCTTTGGCTTTCGCCTCGCTGGTGATCGGGGTCGTCCAGTCATTGGGAACGCCGTGGGGCTTGTTCCGGCACTACTGGGTCCTCTTCAAGCTCCTGATAACCATCTTCGCCATCATCATCCTGCTGCAGGAGGCGCGGACCGTGAGCGTCTTCGCAGCCCGGGCGGCTGAGATGGACTTTGTCGACCCTCGCGGGCTGGAGAGCTATGTCCTCCACTCGGGCCTTGGAGTGCTGGTGTTGCTCGTGCCCACGGTCCTGTCGGTGTACAAGCCGCGGGGCAGGACCCCGTGGACGCGGTGGTAGCGCCCGCGACCGCCACCGCGGTGCGCTACTCTGCCGGTCGCATCGCGTGAAGGGGCGGGAGAGACGAGGCGGCGGGTGAGCTGCGAGGCTCAGCGATGATCTGCGAATACTGCGGCCTGGAGACGGCGGAGGCGCCCTTCTGTATCCGTTGCGGTCATCGGCAGCACGAAGCGCTGGTGCCCCCGGCGAAGCGTCGCTACAGCGCTGACCCGGACGAGACGGCGTTCTCCCTCCACGTCACCTCGACGCTGTTCCCGCAACTGCCTCGCGACGACCTGGCCGCCTTTCGGCTGATCCTGTTGCTGGGCATCGGGGCGGTCGTGACGCTGGCCGTGCTGGGTCTCTTCCCGGTCGCCGTCGTGGCTGCTGCCGCCCTGGTGCCGCTGGTGATGGTGACCTACCTCTACGACGTCGACCTGTACGAGGACGAGCCTCTCCGCGTCTATGCCCTGACGCTGGCCTGGGGAGCGGCGGCCGGTGCGGCGATGGGCCTCTTCCTGCGTGCCACCGTCGAGTCCGATCCCCTCGGTCCGGGACCCGACGCCACATTCATCGTCCTGCGTGGCGTGGCCGTGCCGCTCCTGTCGGTGGCGCTGATGCTGATCGGGCCGCTGGTCCTGCTGCCCTACCGGCGCTTCAACGATGTGCTCGATGGTGCGTCCTTCGGGGCGACCTCTGCGGTGGCCTTCGTGGGGGCGCAGGTCGTCGCCCAGTCGATCGACCTCTTCGGTGCGGGTCTGCGGCCGGGCGGCGACTCGCTGCTCTGGATCGCGCGTCTGCTAACGCATGGCGTGGCGCTTCCGCTGGTGGCGGCGGGTGCCGTCGGCGCGATCTGCGGAGCGCTCTGGCTGCGTTACCGGGCGCCGGTGCGCGATCGAACGCGCCTGGGCCCCTTGGGCGCGCCGGTGGTGGCGTTGCTGGCGGGAGCCTCGCTGTTCGTGGCAGCCACGCTGGCCTTGCTGCTCCTCCGCGAGATCCAGGCGCTGGCGGTCGTTACCTTGCTCGCGCTGGTGGCGCTGATCTGGCTGCGCATGGTCATCCATCTGGGGCTCCTACAGGAGTCGATGGAGATTCCTGTCGGCGATGCGATCGTATGCACCAACTGCCACCACACCACCCTGACGCACACGTTCTGTGGCAACTGTGGCGTGGCACTCCGCGCCTTGCCCAAGGATGCCCGACGTTCTCGCACGGTCACGCCGGCCGGACCATGACGAGGCAGAGCCCGCCGCCGAGCTACTGGTCCCAGCCGCCCCGGGGCAACGCCCGCGCGGCCATGTCTGGACCCAAGCTCCTGGCTATCTTCGGTGGGGTCTTGGCGCTGATCGTGATCGTCGCGATGGTCCTGGTGTCGGCTGTGGCACCCACGCCGCCGCCGCCCAGCTGCCTCCCCGGCGAGGTCTGCGGCGGACCGCCGGCAACGCCGCCGCCCATCAGTGGGGACCGGACGCCCGACCCGGCCACCTCGGCCACGCCAACGACCCCCGCGCGCACGGCAGAGCCGGCCGATCCGGCCAGCCCCGCGCCAAGTCCCGTGCCCACGCCCGCTCCTACGACGGCCCCGACCCCGCCTCCGACGACAGCGGATCCGCCTGCACCGATCGTGGTCGATCCTGCGGTCCCGGCCCTTCGGGTGTGGCCGGTGCACGCCGGCCCGAATGGCTCTTATCAGCTGTTTTATCCGCCCTTCCTGTCGCCGGACGTGCGGGCGGACGGTTCGGTCATCTTCGGGGCTGCCATCCCGGCGCAGGATGTCGAGGTACATATAAGGGTGAACGCGGCGCCCGCCTCGACGTCACCCAACGACCTCTTGGAGCAGATGGTCGAAGCCGCCCGCGGTCGCATCTCATCGATGGTGGTGGACGACGGTCCGGAGTCGCGCATCCATCGGCCTTCCATCGGCCACTTGCCGGCCATCGTCCGCACCTATCGGGGCGACCTTGGGTCGGCCGGTTCGGTGCGCCCCGTGGCACTCGTCGTGATGACGGCCACGGACGGCCGAACGACCGTCGCTATCAACGTGTTGGTGGTCGATCCGGATGCCGTGCTGCCGGGCGCGGAGAAGCGCTGGTTCCGCCTGGCGGGCAGCGTCGTCGACCCCATCCTCAAGCGATTCGAATGGGGAAGCGGCACATGACCTCCCGACGGCCCGGCCGGCTGGGGGCGATCCCGTCGCTGGCGGCGGTCATCGCGGTGGCCGGACTGCTCGTGCCAGCGATGCCCGGAGCCAGACCGGTCGTGACGCGCGATACCGTCCCGGTCGAAGCGCTGAGCGTCACGCGACCGGAGCAGGAGAAAGCGCACATGCAGCTCGGCCCCAGCGATCCCGACGAGCTGGTGAACCTCCAGGTCGTGCTCCGCCAGCCCGGTCGAGCTGAACTCGACGCCTTCCTTGCGGACGTGGCCGACCCGGCATCGCCGCGGTACCGCCATTACCTGAGTGCGGAGGCCTTCGGGCAGCGCTTCGGACTGCCTGAGGAGGCCGTCGATGCGGTCGTGGCCTCGTTGGAGGCGGCCGGCCTGGACGTCCTCCGCCGCGACGCCGGAAGGACGTTCCTGGCCGCCCGTGGCCGGGTGGCTGACGTGAACGCCATGTTCGGCATCGAGCTGGTCGACCATCTGGACGCGAAGCTCGGCCGGTTTCACGTCCCCGACGGGGAGCCGCTCGTCCCCGCCGAGCTGCGCGACCTCGTGCTGGGCATCGCCGGACTGGACACCACGCCGCGCATCCGCCCGATGTTCGTGCCGCCCTTCGCCGACGTGCCGATGGGTGAGTTGCTGCCCCGTGCCGGGGCGCTGGCCTACGACTACGCCCCTCTCCACGACGCGGGCGTCACCGGTCACGGCCAGACCGTGGCCATCCTCTCGTTCGACACCTTCCTGGACAGCCACGTGGCAGCCTTCGATGCCGCGGTGGGCATCACCGGACCGCCCGTCGAGCGTCGCCCGGTGCCGGAGGAGTACGAGGCCGTGCTGGGTGAGGGCAGCGTGGAGGTCAACCTGGACATCGACGTCGTCCGGGCCATCGCACCGGCGGCGCAGATCATCAACTACGAGGCGGATAAGACGACAGGCTTCGCGGAGGTCTTCGCGGCCATACTGGACGACGGTCGGGCGGACATCGTCTCAGTCTCCTGGGGCGCCTGCGAGGTCGATGCGCCGGCCATCGCCCGCGTCTTAATCGATATCGAGCTGGAGCGAGCCTTCGCGCAGGGCGTGAGCATCTTCGCCTCCAGCGGGGATACCGGCGTGTTCAGCTGCGCCCACCGTCGTGACGACGACGACGAGCGCGTCTCGGGCGTCTATCCCAGCACGAGCCCGCAGGCCATCTCCGTGGGCGGCACCTTCCTGTGGGTGCGCGAGGACGGGACGTACCTGCGCGAGGCGGCCTGGGAGGAGCCCTTCAGCAAGGTCGCCACGGGCGGCGGTCCCAGCGGCTCCTACGAACGACCGGAATGGCAGGTGGCGCCCGGCGTTGATACCTCTCCCGGCGCGCTGCGCCAGACGCCGGACGTGGCCGGCCCGGCCGATGGCGAGAGCGGCTACGTGATGGTGCACACGCCGGTGGGCGCCACGGAGCCGGTGCGCGGCACCGCGTCGGGCACGAGCGCGGCGGCTCCCTTCTGGGCAGCCAGCATGATCCTGGTCCGCCAGCTCGCCGAGGAGGAGGGGGTCGGACCATTGGGCACCCTGGGACCGACCCTTTATGAGCTGGCCGCGCAGCAGGCTGATCCGCCGCTCTTCCACGACGTGGCGCTGGGCGGCAACCTGCGCGACGACGCGGGACCCGGCTGGGATGCCGCCACCGGCCTCGGCTCGCCCGACGTCACAGCGCTCGCTCGCGCCCTGATCGAGCTGTTGCGCTCGCGCTAGGGGTTTGGTGCAACATAGACTGGACAGTAAGGCATATACGGCATAGTCTATGAAACATGAGCAGGGTATCGAGGCCCGTCCTGCCCGCCACCAGGCGGCGTGTGGAGGCGCTGGGCGAAAGACTACGGCTGGCGCGCCTACGACGACGGATGTCCCAGTCGGAGATGGCGACGCGCACGAATACGTCACGCCTCACGATCAGTCGGCTGGAGCGCGGTGAACCCTCCGTAGGTCTCGCGGTCCTCACCCGCGTCCTCGGCGTACTGGGCCTGGAGGACCACCTGGACCTCATCGCCCAAGACGATCCGCTGGGGCAACGACTCGAGGATCTGGCCCTTAAGCGCCCGAGACGGTCGGGTCGCGACAAGGCCGAACCTTGACAGCGAACACGGTCAACCTCGTCGACGTGCACCTCGACAGGTCAGCGACGGATGGCGTAACAAGGCTCGGCAGTCTGCGTCGCGCACGCTCCGGGTCGCGGAGCGCGATCGCCTTCGCGTACGAAGGCGCGTGGCTAGAAGGGCGGGACCCGTTCGCCCTCGATCCCTCACTCCAGCTCTACGAGGGCGACCAATATCAGCCGGATGGAGGACTGCCCGGCATCTTTGCTGACGCCGCGCCTGACCGGTGGGGTCGTACGCTCCTTGAGCGGCGAGAGGCGCTGATCGCCCGGCGAGAGGGCAGATCAGTGCGGCGGCTGGACGAGTGGGATCTTCTCCTCGGTGTCAGTGATGTGACCCGCATGGGAGCCCTTCGCCTCGCTGAGCCCGCCGAGGACCGGTTCCTCGACGACAGCGTCCTGACCGTCCCGCCCATGGCACGCCTGCGGGAGCTGCAACACTCTGGCTCGCGAAGTTCCCATCGTCGGCGGATGCTCTCGACGTAGGCGCATGGGAGTTCGTGATGACACGGCTTGCGGAGACGGCGGGGATCGAGGTGCCGGAGTCGCGCCTCTTGACCCTCGGCGGTGTGCATCGGACGTTCGCCGCCCGGCGTTTCGACCGGAGTGGCCCAGCTCGTCATCTCTACGCTTCGGCCATGACGATGACCGGCAAGCGCGATGGGGACGATGCGAGCTACCTCGACCTGACGCGCGCCCTCGAGGATCACGCCGCTACCAGGTCCCTCCACGCGGACCTCCACCAGCTCTTCCGGCGCGCTGCTTTCAACGTCCTCGCCTCGAACCGCGACGATCATCTACGGAATCACGGCTTCTTGCGGGCGAAGGAGGGATGGCGGTTGGCTCTGGCCTTCGACCTGAACCCGGCATCCGGAAAGCTCGAACACGGCTTGTCGTTCGATGGAACCCTGCGGATCCCGGATGTCGACCTGGTCGAAGAGAGCGCCAAGTTCTACCGCCTCACGGCACGAGAGGCGCGCGCGGTCGTCGATGAAGTCAAGACGGCCATCGGCAGCTGGCATTCGATCGCGACCGGTATCGACCTATCCAGGGATGAGATCGATCTTCTGGCGCCGTCGTTTCAGGTTTCCTGACGCTGCAGGGGGCACCAGCGACAATTTCAGCTGTTGGGCTGGTTCTTCTCGGGGTTCTTGGCCTCGTGCTCCAGAACGCGCCCAGCCGACTCGGTCGCCCCGCCGGTTCCGGCGCCGATCATGCGGGTCTCACCGGCGGTCGCCTCGGGCGGAGCATCCGACTGCGTGGCCTCGGCACTCGCGACGGTCTCGGCCTGGGCCTGGTTCTCCTCCAGCGTCCGGAAGTTGTCCTGCCGTCGAGGGCTGGTGCGACCCTTGCCGCGGGCCTGCTCGCGTCGCTGTGCACGGTTGAGCGGTGGGTCACCCTGCGATGGGGACTCCGCGTCGGGATCGGTCATCGTGTCTCCTGGGCAGCTCGCCTGTGGATCCGTGGACTTGGACGATCGTACGTTAGAGCCTTTGGACATCCGTCGGGACCACCAAAGTCGGGCCAACTCCGTTCGCGGGGCGTCAGGCGATAGGCTGCGGCCATGCCCGATGGAGTCGAGCCCGTCTCACTCCGGACGACGTGCCGGTGTCCGGATATGTGCCGTCGCGCGTGAGCCCTGAGATGCGAGCGTCGCGCTGGGCCGTCTCTTCGATGTTCCTGGTGAACGGCATCGGCTGGGCCTCGTGGGCCGCGCGGCTGCCCGCCATCCAGGAGCGGCTGGCGATCGGTGAAGGTGCCGTCGGTGCGGCCCTTCTGGGCGCGACGCTGGGCCTCTTCGTCTCGGTCGTCGTGACCAGCGTGCTCGTGGAGCGCTTCGGTAGCCGGATGGTGACGATAGTCAGCGGGGCGACGATGATCGCCGCGCTGCCCCTGATCGGCTTGGCGCCGTCGTTCCCGCTCCTGGCGGCCGCCCTCGTGCTCTACGGCGCGGCCAACGGCGCCTTCGACCTGGCGGCCAACTCGCAGGCGGTCACGGTGGAACGAACCTATGGCCGCCCGATGATGTCCTCCTTCCATGCTCTCTTCAGCGCCGGAGCGCTTGTCGGCGCGGGCATCGCGGCTTTGGTAGCGACGAACGGTGTGCCGGTCGACCTCCACCTCATCGGCATCGCGGCACTGCTCTTGACTCTCCTTGCAGTGGCCTCGCTGGCCCTGGTCCCACACCCCCGCCACGGGGAAGTCGTGGGCGTTCGCACGTCGCTGGTCGGGGTGGCACGACCGCTGGTGGGTCTCGGCGTGATCTCGTTCTGCGTCCTGCTGGCCGAAGGCTCCGTCACCGACTGGAGCGCCATCTACCTGAGCTCGGTCGTCGGCGCTGGGCCAGGGGTGGCGGCCACGGGGCTGATCGTCTTCTCGCTGACGATGATGCTCGGCCGTCTGTTCGGGGACAGGCTCACGCTGCGCCTTGGACCGGCGCGCATCGTCCGTGGCGGCGCCGCGGTGGCCGCGGCCGGTCTCGCACTCACCCTCCTGGTCCCGACGGTCGCCATGTCGCTGATGGGCTTCGCGCTGGTCGGGCTTGGCCTGTCGATCATCTTCCCGGTGGTGCTAAGCGCGGCCGGTCGCGTGCCGGCCGTGCGGTCGGCCACCGGGCTTGCGGGGACCACCGCGACGGGCTATGTCGGCTTCATCGCTGGACCGCCCATCATCGGCTTCGTGGCTGAGGCGAGCAGCCTGCGGCTGGCCCTGGGGCTGGTGCTGGCCTGTATCGTCGTGGCGGGCCTCCTGGCATCCCAAGTCGAAAGATAGAACGGTTGTTCTATAGTGCGACATGGCGTTCGCCGAGCTGCACAGCCACTCGAACTTCTCCTTCCTGGACGGCGCTTCGAGCGCGGATGACCTTGTCGAGCGCGCACTTGAGCTAGGGCTCTCGGCCCTCGCGGTCACCGACCATCAGGGCCTCTATGGCGCGGTCCGCTTCTCCTCCGCTGCCGCGGAGGCGGGGCTCCAAGCGGTCATCGGGATGGAGATCCAGCTGCTCGACACGGCCGTGCCGGATCCGGCGGGCCTCGTGATGCCCGTCTCACGAGGTACGCCTAGTGGAGCGATCGATCGAGGCGTGCCGGCACGGCCGCGGATGGAGAGGAAGAGGCTGCCGGTGCGCCGGGCGCCGAAGCGGGAGGATCTGCGTGGCGTGCGCGCTCGGGAGCTGGGGCCGCATCTCGTGCTGCTGGCCAAGGACGGGGCGGGCTACTCCAGCCTCTGCCGCCTGACCAGCGCCGCGCACCTGGCGGGCACCAAGGGCGTGCCACGCTTCACGCACGACCTGCTCGCGCAGCACACCGACGGCCTCATCGTGCTGACCGGCTGCCGCCACGGGGAGATCCCGCGGCGCCTCCTGGCTGGCGACCGGGAGGGTGCAGCGGCCGCTGCCCGACGCCTGGCCGGGCTGTTCGGGTCGGACCTTCTGGTCGAGCTCCAGCACCATCTCCTGCCCGACGACGACTGGCTGGTGGCCGAGCTCGCGCATCTGGCGCATGAGGTCGGTCTGCCGGTCGTGGTCACCAACGACGCGCACTACGCGCGCCCAGAGGACCGCGAGTTGCAGGACGTGCTGGTCGGTATCCGACACGGCCTAAGCCTTGACGAGAGCGCCCACCTCCGCCGTCCCAACGGGGAGTACCACCTCAAGTCGGAGGCTGAGCTGCGCGCCCTGCCACCGGGGCTGCCCGACGCCCATCCGCGCGTCCGGTGTGCCTGGCAGTCGGGGATCGCCATGTCGGGCGAGGTGGCCGCCCGCTGCCATGTCGAGCTGGGCTTCGAGCGTTACCGCTTCCCGGGCTATCCGGTGCCGCGTGGCGAGACCCCCTTCAGCTACCTGGAGACGCTCTGCCACGACGGGGCTCGCACGCGTTACCACCCCATGACCCCGCCCGTGGTCAAGCAACTGGCGCATGAGCTGGATATCATCGAGCGCACCGGCCTGGCCGAGTTCTTCCTCATCTGCTGGGACCTGATGCGCTTCTGCCGCGAGCGGGCCATCCCGGCCCAGGGTCGGGGGAGCGCGGGGGATTCGGTGGTGGCCTACGTGCTGGGCATCACGCGCGTCGATCCCATCCGCCATCGGCTGCTCTTCGAGCGCTTCATCAATGAAGGCCGGACGTCCTACCCCGACGTGGACATCGACTTCGCGTCCTCCCGGCGCGAGGAGGTCATCCAGTACGTCTACGAGCGCTACGGACCCGAGCACACGGGCATGGTCTGCAATGTGGTGACGTACCGGGCTCGCTCGGCGGTGCGTGAGGTGGGTTACGCGCTGGGTTTCCCGCGGCCGCTGGTCGACCGGGTGGCCAAGGCGCTCGAGACCTACGACTCGGTGATGGTCCGGCGCGACCTGGAGGCGGAGGGAGGTTTCGCGGAGTTCTTCCAGGCTGCCGGCGGGGAGATGAGCGGGGGCGATGGCCCTGGAGACGCGTCGAGACCAGGATCGTCGCCGGCGGCCGGCGGGAGCTTGGCGAGGGCCGTCTCCGAGTCCCTGCCGCAGGCCGTGGCCGCGGCCGCTGCGACCGAGGCCTCGCGGATCGTGGGGGAACGCGCCGCGGCCCTGGGCTTCGTCGACGGGATGGGCCAGCTGGGGCACGGACGGGGCGGCCGCCTGGAGACCGATGGTGCCGTCGAGCACGGCACTGGACGGATGGCGCGGCGCGAGGACGACGAGGGCGGTCCCGGCGATACCCCGGTCAGCGTGCGCTGGCTGCGCGGCGAAGGCCCGGCTGGGACCCGGCCATCGGTCGTGAGGCATGGAGTGACGGCACTATCGTCGCGAAGTGACCAAGTGACGCCTCTCCGAGGCGCAACGGTCCCCGGATCTGCCTCGAAGAGCTCGGATCATGCCGCTCGCGAGCGTCCTGAGCACGATATCGCGGTCTCGTCGGGGACAGCGGACGTGTCGTCGCACCCGAGCCCCTCGCGAAGACGGTCCGGCGACGATAGTGGCGTCAGCGCGGAGGCCGAGCCCGCGGCGCTCGCCGAGTGGACGCGCCGCATCAAGGCCACCAGCCTGGGCGCCGTGGACCCGCTCCCGCCACCACCACCCAGCCGCTCCACCGTCGGTCTCTCCCCGTGGGATCGCTGGCTGGAGCTCTGCGCACGAATCGATGGCTTCCCTCGCCACCTCAGCATCCACACCGGCGGGATGCTCATCACGGCCGCGCCGCTCGTGGACATCGCACCGCTGGAGCGCGCCACCATGCCTGGCCGCGTGGTGGTGCAGTACGACAAGCGCGACGTCGAGACCATCAAGCTCATCAAGCTCGACCTGCTGGGCCTGCGCATGCTCTCGGCCATCGACGACGCCATCCGGGACATCTCGGTCGACTGCGCCGTCCATGTCGACCTGGACCGCCTGCCCGAGGACATCCCGGAGGTCTTTCGCATGATCTGTGCGGCCGATACGATCGGTGTCTTCCAGATCGAGTCACGGGCGCAGATGCAGACGCTGCCGCGCAGCCGCCCAGAGAGCCTGGACGACCTGGTGGTGGAGGTGGCCATCATCCGGCCCGGACCCATCCAGGGCAACGCGGTGCATCCCTACCTGCGCCGCAAGCAGGGCATCGAACCCGTGACGTACCTGCATCCCAGCCTGGAACCCATCCTGAGCGAGACGCTGGGGGTCATCCTGTACCAGGAGCAGGTCATGAAGGTGGCCATCGACGTAGCAGGCTTCAGCGCGGCCGGCTCGGACGGATTCCGCCGGGCCATGGGCACCTGGCGCTCCGACCGGGAGATGGAGAAGCTGCATGCCCGCTTCGTGGACGGCTGCATGGAGCGCAGCGGCCTCACGCCGGAGCAGGCCGAGGAGCTCTTCCGGCAGGCTGCCGCCTTCGCCAGCTTCGGCTTCAACAAGAGCCATGCGGCGGCCTTCGCCCGGACCGCGTACGAATCCGCCTTCTTGAAGCTCTTCTATCCGGCGCAGTTCGTGACCGGGCTCATCAACGCCCAGCCGATGGGCTTCTACCCGGTGGAGGTGCTCATCAACGACGCCAAGCGCCACGGCGTCTGCATCCTGCCCGTGGACGTGAACCACAGCCGCTACCGCTCCACCACGGAGTGGGTCGGGCTGCCCGGCGAGCGGCTCCCCGAGGGCGCGGGCATCGACCGGCGGCCGGCCCCGGTCCGGGCGCCCAGCTGCGTGGTGCCCCGACGGGAGGCCCGCGACCGCTGGGCGGCATCGACGGCACGCGGCTACGGCATCCGCCTGGGGCTGCATCTGGTCAAGGGCATCGGTGAGGTCGAGGGCGAGGCACTCGACGCTGAGCTGGCACGCGGCGGGCCATACCGCTCACTGGCCGACGTGGTGGCACGCACGGAGCTCTCCGAGGAGGTCATCGAGCGGCTCATCCGTGCCGGTGCTCTGGACTGCCTGGGGGAGCCGCGTCGCCGGCTGCTCTGGCAGTTGCGCGAGGTGGCCGGCGCGACGCGCGGCTCGAAGACCGGCTCGAAGGCCGGCTCGAAGAAGGCGCGGGGCCGGCCACTCGACCTTCGACTCCCGCCCACCGAGGCACCCGACCTGCCACCGCCGACCGAGCTCGAGCGCCTGGGCGACTCGTACGCGATCCTCTCGCTCGATGCGCGTCGCCAGGTGGTGGAGCTCTTCCGGCCGGCGCTGGAGCGGCTGGGCGCAGTGACGGTCTCCCGATTGGATGAGCATCCGCCCGGGAAAGTGGCCGTCGGAGGACTGGTGGTGACGCGCCAGCATCCGATGACGGCGCGCGGCACGGTCTTCCTGGCGCTGGAGGACGAGACCGGCATGGTCAACGTGACCCTCTGGCCGGACGCTTGGGCGCGGCTGCGCGGCGTGGTGCGTCGCCACGCGCTGCTCTACGTGGAGGGGACACTCCAGCGCGAGGCGAGCGTCGTGAACCTGGTCGCGCGACGGATCGTGCCGCTCACCGAGCTGGCGCGGCAAGCCGGGGGACCGGGCACGGCCGAGGGTGTGCGGCAGATGGGCCAGGCGGGGATGCGCCGGCTGGGCTGAAGACCGCCGGCTGGGCTGCGGCGCAGCGAGATGGATGCGCCCCGTGTCGGTTCCCGCAACGACCGCTCAGGCCCGAGCTTCCATCCCGGTCGCATATGCGAGCCGACATGAGGCGCATCTGCACACCATTCGTGCCAGCTCCGAGCGCGGATTGCTCAGGGGGCTGTCGTGCGGCGTGGGCTGGCGGCTCGACGGGCCTCGCGCTCCGCTTCCTTGCGCCGCTGGAGCGCCTGCTGTTCGCGAGCGATGCGGTTCTGCCGGCCGCGCTCCTGCGATGAGCGGAGGAAGCCCCGATACCAGGAGGCGAAACCGGCCGCCAGCGTCCCGAAGAGCGCTCCCTGGATGGTCGCCTGCACGAGGAACTGCTCGAAGGAGATGATCGTGCCTCGCGTCGCCAGTTCAGCAGCGAGCTGTGCGCCGAAGGCCTCCCAGTACCAGATCGCGTAGAGCGGGCCGGTCATGAGACCCAGCAGCAGGCCCACCAGGTAGGAGCCGCGCGTCGCCATGAAGCCGGCGAGGAAGAAGGCGATCAGGGACTGGGTGGGAAGCACCAATTGGACATAGATGCCAGCGGGCTCGACCAGCGGCGCTGGGATGAGGAGCCGGTTGCCGGCCAGGCCGATGACGAAGGCTGCGATGACTAGCAGGAAGGGGATCCAGAGGCGCTTGCGAGTGAGGAGCATCCGCGGCAGCGCCCGCAGATCGCCCCGAACGTCCGGGAGGGCGAAGCGGCGGCGTGGCGCGGGTTCCACGACCTCCTCGGTCGCGACCTCGGACGCTGGGTCGGCTCCTGCGGTGACCAGGGTCCGTGCCTGACGGTTGCGGCGTCGCGCTTCAGCGCGGGCGGTGTTCTTGGCGCGAGCCAACGCGTTCCTCTTTTCGTGGGTGCGTGCGGGCACGCATCGTACCCCAGCACCGACGCTCCTCGGGTCCACGCGTCCTTCCGCGCCTCCGCGCTCAGCCGCAGATGAGTCGCTGATGAGTCCCCGATGAGCGCCAGATAAGGACGACGGTTCATCGTTCGCAGTGGCTCGCCGCCCGCCAGGGATCCGCCATGACCGTGATCCAGAGGGAGACGAGATGCCTGAGGCCAGGAACCATCCACGCGGCTATGCCGCGCTGTGCATCGTCATGCTCGTGGTCGCGACCACGAGCGCCATCGCCTCGGCGGCACCGCCCGTGCCCGTCGCTGGACCGTACCCAGTCGCCGAGCCCGATGCTCGCCGGCTCGTGGTGGGCGAGGTCGTGACGGGCGGCACGTCGGCATCGGACGAGTGGGTCGAGATCTACAACGCCGGCGCCGTGGCGGAGGAGTTGGCGGGCCTGGAGCTCGTCTACGTGACCGCCACCGGGGGAACGATCTCGCGCAAGCAGGTGTGGGATTCGAGCCTGTTGCTCGAACCGGGCCGGCACCTCTTGGTGGCCAACGCCGACGGCGCTCACGCCGCGCTGTCGGACGGTACGTACAGCGGCGGACTCTCGTCGGTCGGCGGGACGATGGCTCTTCGCACGCTCGACGGGCAGCCCCTCGACTCGCTCAGTTGGGGCAGCGCTACGAGCGAATGGGTCGAGGGCACACCGGGCACGGCGCCGCCAGCCGGATCGAGCCTGGAACGCCTGCCTGGCGGAGCGCTGGGCAACGGTTGGGACACGGACGACAACAGCATGGACTCGGCCATCCAGCCGTTTCCCGTGCCGCAGGCGCTCATCGACCCACCCGCGCCTTCGGCGCCACCGACCCCTGACCCGAGCTCTGGCCCGACCGCGAGCCCCAGCGATCCGCCCAGCCCGAGCCCCACGGCGGACGTGTCCCCGACCTCGCCTCCGACGGGCTCCCCGACCTTGGCTCCGACCGCGACACCGACCGTCGCTCCCACACTGCCCCCGACCCCGACGCCCGCCCCGTCCGCCAGCCCCTCCACCACGCCGGCACCGCCGCTTTCCGTGGCGCAGGCTCGCGCCATGCCGGTCGGGACGAGCGTCACCGTGCTCGCCCGACTCACCACGCCCCTGGGCCTGACGGAGACCGGCCGTGGCGCCTTCGCGCAGGACGCGACCGGAGGCGTGGCGCTCTACCTCGCCGCCGCCGACTGGCCACTGTTGCCGACCGGCACGGACGTCCAGGTGGGCGGCCGGATGGAGTCGCGCTACGGCCTCACCACGCTGCGGCTGGACACCGCCGGGGATCTGGTGGCCCTCGGCAGCGGACCGCAGCCGGACGCCGTGGTAGCCGCGACCGGGGCCGCCGGCGAGGAGCTCGAGGGCCGCCTCCTCGGCGTTCGCGCACTTGTCACCGGTGGGGCAGAGATGCTGGCAGACGGCTTCGCCGTGACCGTGGACGATGGCAGCGGTCCATTGCGTGTCCTTGCCGCGGCCGCCACGGGCATCAGCCCCAGCGACCTGCCATCGGGTGCGGACGTGGAGATCACCGGTGTGCTGGGTCAGCGGGACGCATCTGGCACCGGCGTGGCGGGCTACCGACTGCACCTGCGGGACTCCGGGGACATCTTGCGGCACGAGATCCCACCGACTCCCGGACCCTCAGCCACGGCCACCGTCGCGCCGACCCCTCTCGCGACGGCCACCGTCCGACCGACCGCCACTCCCCGCCCGACCGCGACTCCCCGCCCGACCGCAACAGCCACCTCCGGGGCCACGGCGACGCCGCTGCCAGTGGTCTCCATCCGCGAGGCTCGATCCCGCTCGATCGGATCCGATGTGACCGTACGCGGCGTCGTCACGGTGGCGCCGGGTCGCCTGCTCGCCGAAGGCTTCCTCGTCATCCAGGACGCGACCGGGGGCATCGGCCTGCGGGTGCCGGAGCCTGCGGACGCCGGCGGTCTGGCGCCAGGCCGCCATGTGCAGGTCACGGGCCCTCTGGCCGACCCTTACGGCAACCTGGAGATCCGGCCCGACAGCGGTGACGTGACCGTCCTGGGCTCGGCCGCCGTGCCCTCGCCGCGCGCGCTCGGGAGTGGCGACGTGTCGGAGGCGACGGAAGGGCTCCTCGGACGTCTCACGGGGAGCATCGAGCGCGTGGAAGCTGGATCGTCCGGCAGCTTCGCCCTGACCGTCAGTGACGATGGCGGAGAGGTCCGTGTCTTCGTCTTCGGGACTACCGGGATGGTCCGCGACCGTTTCCAGACCGGTCAGCGCGTGCGTGCTACGGGCATCGTGGGCCAGCGCGAGTCATCGAGCGACGCCGGTGATGGTCATCGGCTCTGGCCTCGCCAGGCGGATGACCTGGTGATCCTTGCTGGGCCCGCCCCTTCTCCCACGGTGCGACCGACCCCACGCCCGACGCCCCGATCAACGCCTCGGCCCACGCCCCGGACCAGCGCCCGCCCGACCGGTCGAGTCGTGCCCACGCCGCCACCAGGTCGGGGAGCGTCAAGCATCGCCACCGCGCTGGGACGCGGCGGCACGGCAACGGTGGCTGGGACCGTGACGGCACCGGCCGGCCTGCTCGACGCCGATCGGAGACGTGTGACGATCCAGGACCGGACCGGGGCCCTGCTGGTGCGCGTCCCGGAAGCGGTCCAGTTGCCGGCCGTGGGCACGGAGGTCCGGGTCTCGGGGGCCATCGGCACGTACTACAACGCGCCCCAGCTCGAGGCTGACGGGGAGCCGTACGTGATCGGCCGGCGTTCGCCTGATGTGTCGGCGCTGGGGCGTCCACCCACGGCCGCTCAGGAGTGGGCGCTCGTCCGGGTCAGCGGAACCGTCGCTGACGTTGCACGTTCGGGCGCGGCCTGGCGGGCGGAGCTGACCCTTGCCGGAGGCGGCGGGTCCCTGCCGGTGGCGGGCCTCTCGACCTCGGGCATCCCCGCCGATGCGATGGTCGAGGGACGGAGCGCGACCGTAACGGGACTCGTGCGGCGCGCATACCCCACCGCCACCGACCAGCGGTTCGCCGTGGTTCCTCGCACCGGTGCGGACATCGTCCTTGGCGCCCCGGGTGGCGCGGGGAGCGGCGATGGCGGCGGCGGCACCCCGCGGTCCGACGGGAACGGCGGCACTTCGGCACCCGGCGCACCCGGCGCGGCCGGCGCACCCGGCGCTCCTGGCGGGACCGCAGCCTCGGTGCTCGGGAGTGTTCCGGGTTCGGGCGGCGGCATCGCATCCGGGGCCTCCACGGGTGCCGGCGGGGCGCTCATGCCGGGCGGTGTCGCGGATATCGACCTGGCCGACCTCGCCACGTTCGACGGTCGTACCGTTCGCGTCGGGGGCCGCGTCACCGACGTGACGTCCGAGTTGATCGTCATCGATGACGGCACCGCGCAGGCGCCGCTCCGTGTGCGCGAAGGCCGGTTCTCGATCGACCTTGCTCCCGAGGTGGGCATCCTGGTCAATGCCATCGGCGTCGCCACCGCCTCGGAGAACGGCACTCCTGAGGTCGTGATGACGTCGCTGGCGGACATCTCCACACCGGCGCGCATCCTGACCGTCGCTGCATATCCCTCCCTGGCGCCATCCCCGCCACCGGCGCCCATCGCGGACGTCTCCGCCGGGTCTGCGCCGCCCGATCGGATGGCGCTACTGATGGCACTGGCCGGGCTGGTGGTGGCCACGATCATCGCGTCCGCGGTCGCCTTCGTGTGGTGGCGCCGCCGGCGGCCCGACGATCAGCCACTCCTCGTGGATCCGACCGCGGTCGAACGTGCTTGACGCTGGGGCGGGCTGCTGCCACCCTTCGCGCAGCCCGCCGGCCGCCCCGCGCTCAGCCTCAGCGTCCGGCAGCAGCCAAGCTCAGGAGCCAAGTGCCCGACCCGGACCCGCGAGCTGCCATCCCGCAAGGTGAGCGCCAGTACCACATCGACCTCGCGCCGGGCGAACTGGCTGAGTACATCCTGCTACCCGGCGATCCCGACCGCACGGCGCGGATCACGCCGCTGTTGAGCGACGTGGAGGTCGAGCGCCGCCATCGCGAGTTCGCCTCCGTCACGGGCACGTACAAGGGTCTGCGTGTCTCCGTGGTCTCGACCGGCATCGGCACGGACAACGTGGAGATCGCCATGGCCGAGATCCTGGATATCACGCAGCGACCCACGCTCATCCGCATCGGGTCGTGCGGCGTCCTGCGCGAAGACATCGCGCTGGGCGACCTGGTCATCACCACTGGCGCCGTGCGGCTCGAGGCCACCACCAGCTACTTCGTCCATGACGGATACCCCGCCGTGGCGGACTACGCAGCGGTCGCCGCGCTCGTGGAGGCGGCCCATCGCCTGGGTCACCCGGCACATGTCGGCCTGACGGCCACCGCACCGGGCTTCTACGGCGCCCAGGGCCGGCCCATCCCCCGACTCCCCATCCGGTATCCCGATCTGGCCGCCGACATGGCCGCGCAGAGGGTCATCAACTTCGAGATGGAAGCGTCGGCGTTGCTCGTGCTGGCCACCCTGGCGGGCTGCCGAGCCGGCGTGGTCTGCACCGCCTTCGCCCAGCGCACCAGCGGCGCATTCGTGTCCGGCGAGCAAAAGGAGCGCGGCGAGCGAGCTTGCATCGAGACGGGTCTGGAGGCGTTGCTCATCATGTCAGCCATGGAACGGAAGGTGCGCAGCGAGGGGGCCGTGCACTGGCGACCCTCCATGTGGGGCCCGGAGATGGCAACCTAGAGAGAGATCCACGTTCGGATCCGCGGCAGACGACCGTGGCCGACGGACGCCGGCGGAGCCGCAGCAAGGTTTCGTCGGATGCAAGAAGGAGGATCCGGTATGGCCGAGGCCTACTGCGTTCGGGATAAGAAGAAGGTCGAGATCCAGGACCCAGAGCAGATCACCATGAAGAATGGCAAGCCGGCCACGAAGGGCACTTGCCCGGAGTGCAAGGGAAGTGTCTTCCGCATCGGCGGCTGACGCAAAGGGGGCGCCCTCCGGCCATCCGGCCGCCTGGGGAACGCCCCTAACGAACCCATCGATGAAAGTCGAGCCCCGGCACCGCCGGGGCTCGCAACATGCCACGGATCGGTCGCGCCGCCGTGCCCCGATCTTGGCGCGAGCGCCGTTTGGTACGATTCGTGCTCATGACCCGCGCAGCTCCCGCTACGCGCGGTGCGGCGCACGAGTGCCGCTCGACACGCTCGACCACGTCGCAACCCACACGTTCGACCATGTCGATGATGCGCCGCCGCGCAGCAGCTCGGACCAGGAGGACAGTCCCATGACCACCAGGGTCGGCATCAACGGCTTCGGTCGGATCGGTCGTCAGACGCTCAAGGCACTCATCGAACGAGCCCCGGATGTCGAGGTCGTGGCCGTCAACGACCTCGTGGACACCGCCACCAACGCGCTGCTCTTCAAGCACGACTCGACCTACGGCGCCTACGACGGCACCGTGGATCACACCGACGACAGCATCATCGTGGATGGTCGCGAGATCCGGGTGCTCCAGGAGCGCGATCCGGCGTCCCTGCCGTGGGGCGACCTGGGCGTGGACATCGTGGTCGAGTCGACCGGGCTCTTCACCGATGCCGCCAAGGCCCGCGCCCACCTCGATGCCGGGGCGCGCAAGGTCATCATCTCGGCCCCCGCCAAGGGTGAGGACGTGACCATCGTGCTGGGCGTCAACGAGGACATGTACGACGCCGCCGCGCACCACGTCATCTCCAACGCCTCCTGCACCACGAACTGCCTGGCGCCCGCGGCCAAGGTCGTGCATGATGAATGGACCATCGTGCGCGGGCTCATGAACACGATCCACTCGTACACCAACGACCAGCGCATCCTGGACGTGGCGCACACGGATCCGCGGCGGGCACGGTCGGCGGGGCAGAACATCATTCCCACCACGACCGGTGCCGCCAAGGCGCTGGCCCTGGTGATCCCCGACCTCAAGGGCAAGTTCGACGGCTTCAGCCTGCGCGTGCCGACGCCCACCGTGAGCGTGGTCGACTTCACCGCTCAGCTGGAGCGGCCGGCCAGCGTGGAGGAGCTGAACGACGCCTTCCGCGCCGCTGCGGCCGGTCCCATGCAGGGCATCCTGGGCGTCTCGGACGATCCGCTCGTCTCGATGGACTTCAAGGGCGACAGCCGGTCCTCCATCATCGACGCGGACTCCACGATGTCGCTGGGCGGCGACTTCGTGAAGGTCATCGCCTGGTACGACAACGAGTGGGGCTACAGCTGCCGCGTGGCCGACCTGGTGGCGTTCGTCTCCCAGCGGTTGGACGGCACGCCGTCGGACGCCCAGCGGTCGGACGGCGAGCAGGCACGCGGCGAGCCGGTCCAGGCCGCGGCCGGCGCCTGAGCGCCGAGGACCTCATGCAGAAGCTCACCGTCCGCGATGCGGACGTCACCGGCAAGCGCGTCCTCCTGCGCGTCGACTTCAACGTGCCCATCGAGGACGGCAAGGTCAAGGACGACTCTCGGATCCGGGCCGCCATCCCCACCATCCGCTACCTGCTGGAGCAGAACGCCTCGATCATCCTGATGAGCCACCTTGGGCGGCCCAAGGGCAAGGTGGTCGAGTCGGCCCGCCTGCGCCCGGTCGCTGAGCGGCTCAGCGGACTCCTGAGGTTCCGCGTGCCGGTGACCGGCGACGCCCTGGGCATCGGCACCAGCGACGCCATCGGACGGCTCAAGCCGGGCCAGATGCTGATGCTGGAGAACCTGCGTTTCCATGCCGCGGAGGAAGCCAACGACCCGGAGTTCGCCAAGACCCTGGCCGGGTACGGACAGGTCTATGTGAACGATGCCTTCGGCGCAGCCCACCGCGGCCACGCGTCCACGGTCGGGGTGCCCAGCATCCTGCCGGGCTATGCCGGGCTGCTCATGGAACGGGAGATGGTCAATCTGGCCAAGCTCCTGGAGTCGCCCGGCCGGCCCTTCGCGGCGGTCATCGGGGGTGCCAAGGTATCGACCAAGCTGGCCGTGCTGGAGAGCCTGATGACGAAGGTCGATACCTTCCTTGTCGGCGGTGGCATGGCCAACACGTTCCTGGTGGCCAAGGGCATGACGGTGGGCAAGAGCCTGCTGGAGAAGGATCGCGTGGAGGAGGCCGGACGCGTCCTGGCGGCCGCCGAAGAGGCCGGTGTCGACTTCATCCTGCCGGCCGACGTGGTGGTGGCCAAGGAGGTCACCCGCGGTGCCGAGCACAAGATCGTGGCCGCCCACAAGATCCCCAACAGCTGGTCGGTGGTCGATATCGGTCCGCAGACCCGCGAGGCCTTCGAAGCTGCGCTGGAGCCTGCCAGGACCGTCTTCTGGAATGGACCGCTGGGCGTCTTCGAGGTGCCCACCTTCGGCGACGGCACCCGTCAGATGGCGCGTTATCTGGCCCGCCGGGCAGAGGCTGGCACGTCCGTGGTGGCCGGTGGCGGCGATTCCGTGGCGGCCATCGAGGAGCTCAAGCTGGGATCCAGCTTCACCCATATCTCGACCGGCGGTGGCGCCAGCCTGGAGTACCTGGAAGGCAAGGAGCTACCGGGCATCGCCGTCTTGCTCGACCGGCCGGCCCCGCCGCCCAAGCCGGCCCGCAAGCGGTCCGCCACCCGCAAGGAGCCCGCGGTCCGGTGACCAGCATCGAGCTGATCGATGCTCACGAGATCCTCGACTCGCGGGGCAACCCCACCATCGAGGTCGTGGTGGTCCTGGATTCGGGCGCCACGGGACGAGCGGCGGTGCCCTCGGGCGCCTCGACCGGTGCCCACGAGGCGGTGGAGCTGCGCGACGGCGAGTCCTCGCGCTACGGCGGCAAGGGTGTCCGCCGCGCCGTGGTCAACGTGTTGGAGGTCATCGGCCCGGCGCTGATGGACCAGGACGCGGCCGATCAGGCGGCCATCGACGAGCTGTTGATCGACCTGGACGGGACGCCTGACAAGGGCCGTCTGGGTGCCAACGCCATCCTGGGCGTCTCGCTGGCCTGCGCGCATGCCGCGGCAGCCGCGTATGGCATGCCCCTCTATCGCTATCTGGGCGGGGCTGCTGCCAGGACGCTGCCGGTGCCCATGTTCAACATCCTCAACGGTGGCAAGCACGCCGCTGACTCGACCGATTTCCAGGAGTTCATG
>Ga0136618_10000086_pt1 | contig 22825 bp, 18 predicted proteins | sample AntDrymUQ3302106_2_FD_104805 | JGI IMG/M metagenome (GOLD analysis project Ga0136618, IMG submission 104805) | Polar desert sand microbial communities from Dry Valleys, Antarctica - metaG UQ330 (21.06) | ecosystem: Environmental > Terrestrial > Soil > Desert | place: Antarctica: Dry Valley... | reverse complement strand
TCGAGGTGCTCGGTGTCCCGCGCGTGGAGGTGGAGGATCGCGCTCGCCTCGCCCGCGACGGTATGAGCCGCCGCAACCTCCGGATGGCGCCCCGCCGCGGCGAGGATCTCAGCGGCCGACATGCGTCCCTCGCAGAAGAGCGAGACCACGGCGTGGGTGGTCCAGCCGAGCGCCACGTGGTCGAGCACGGCGGAGTAGCCGCGGATCACCCCCGCCTCCTCGAGCCGATCCACCCGGCGCTTGATTGCGGGGGCGCTCAGCGAGACGTGCGAGCCGATGTCCGAGAACGAACGTCGGGCGTTCTCACGCAGGAGCGAAACGATCTGCTGGTCAACTTGGTCGAGTTTCACCGTAAATCACCCTTATGCGCAACGAATCGGTATTGAAAAGCATCACGAACAAGCGGATCATAAAGATACATCCAAAAAGCGAACCTAAAGAACAACTAAACGGGGTCTGACCCCCTTTAAGGAGAACATGCCGCCCGAGACCGCCACCAGGCCCGCTCCCAGCGCTTTGCCGAAGGACTTCATGCCGCTCAACGGCATCGATCACGTCGAGATGTACGTGGGGAACGCCGCGCAGGCCGCCTTCTTCTACGAGCATGCGTTCGGCTTCCGGCGCGTGGCATTCGCCGGCCTCGAGACCGGCGTCCGCGACCGCTCATCCTTCGTCCTCGAGCAGGGCCGCATCCGCCTTGTCCTGACCGGCACCCTCCGCTCGGACACCGAGATCGCCCGCCACCACGCCCGCCACGGAGACGGGGTCCGCTCGATCGCGCTGTCCGTCCCCGACGTCGACGAGGCTTACGCCGAAGCGCTCGACCGCGGCGCTCGAGGTATCTCGAACCCGCGCGACCTCACCGACGACGGCGGGACGATCCGCACCGCCACGATCTCCGCCTACGGCGACACGCTCCACACGTTCGTCGACCGATCCGGCTACGGCGGCGCGTTCTGGCCGGGCTATCAGGCCCTGGCCAACCCGGCTCCAGCCGATGGCGACATGCTGCTTGCGATTGACCACATCGTCGGCAACGTCGAGCTCGGCCACATGGAGGAGTGGGTTCACTTCTACGAGCGGGTCTTCGGGATGGTGGAGATGATCCACTTCTCGGACGAGGCGATCTCGACCGAGTACTCCGCGCTCATGTCGAAGGTCGTCGCATCGGGAAACGGCCGGATCAAGTTCCCGATCAATGAGCCGGCCGAAGGCCTCAAGAAGTCCCAGATCGACGAGTACCTCGAGTTCTACGAGGGCGCGGGTGCCCAGCACATCGCGGTAGCCACGCGCGACATCGTCGGCACCGTCGCCGAGCTCCGGCGCCGCGGCGTCGGCTTCCTCACGATCCCGGACGCCTACTACGACGAAGTGCCCGAACGGGTGCCGGAGGTGGCGGGTCAGCTGGCCGACCTGCGAGAGCAGGGGATCCTGGTCGACCACGACGACGAGGGCTACCTGCTCCAGATCTTCACCAAGCCCGTCGGGGACCGGCCGACGGTCTTCTTCGAGATCATCGAGCGCCACGGTGCCACCGGGTTCGGCGCCGGCAACTTCAAGGCGCTCTTCGAGGCGATCGAGCGCGAGCAGGACAAGCGGGGGAATCTCTGATGGGCCGGTATGAGCAGCTCGGAGAGGTCCCGGCGAAGCGCCACGTCCAGTTCCGGCGCGACGGGAAGCTCCTCACCGAGGAGGTGCTCGGCTTTGAGGGCTTCTCGGGCAACGAGTCGATCCTCTACCACCTCCACTCGCCCTGCCGCGTAGCGGCGGTCGGCGACTTCCAGCCGATCATCCGCGACGAGTGGGTGCCGGAGACCCACGTCCACCGGTTGACGGACACGAACCCGGTCGAGGCCGGCGGCGACTTCCTCACCTCACGCCGGCTGCTCCAGTGGAACGGCGACATCGAGGTCTCGATCGCCAAGCCGACCTCGGAGCGCGACGGCTTCTACCGAAACGGCGAGGGCGACGAGGTCCTCTTCATCCACCGCGGGACGGGCACGGTCGAGACCATCTTCGGCGACGTGCCGTACCGCGAGCACGACTACGTGGTGATTCCGCGCGGCACGACATACCGGGTGCGCATGGATTCGCACGAGCCCGGCGATCAGGTCTGGCTCTGTTTCCACACGCCAGGCGAGATCGAGACGCCCAATCGGTATCGCAACCGCTACGGGCAACTCCTCGAACATGCGCCGTTCAGCCAGCGCGACTTCCACCCGCCGGCCGAGCTCCAAACGCACACCGATCGCGACGAGCACGAGCTGGTCGTCAGGGTGCGCGACGGCCATCAGACCTACGTCCTCGACTACCACCCGTTCGACGTGGTCGGCTGGGACGGCTACGTCTACCCCTACACGTTCAACACGGATGACTTCGAGCCGATCACCGGGCGCATCCACATGCCGCCGCCGGTTCACCAGACGTTCCAGGGCCAGAACTTCGTGATCTGCTCGTTCTGCCCGCGCGAGCTCGACTACGACCCCGACGCGATCGCGCTGCCCTACCACCACTCGAACGTGCAGTCCGAGGAGGCCATCTACTACGTCGACGGCCAGTTCGGCAGCCGCAAGGGGGTGGACGTCGGCATGATCACGCTCCACCCGTCGGGCCTTCCGCACGGACCGCAGCCGGGCCTCGTCGAGGCTTCGCTCGGCGCCAAGCGCACCGAGGAGCTGGCGGTCATGTGGGACACGTTCCGCCCGCTCAAGCTCTCGGGTCTCTCGCGCGAGCACGACCAGCCGGACTACGCGATGTCGTGGTTCGAAGAGGAGGCGTCGCCCGCAGCGACGACCACGGGCTGATGTTCGAGGAGGCACAGCTCTACTCGCCCGTCACCCGCGACGATGACGGCGGGGTCACGGTCCACCTCGATGATGAGCACCCAGGCGTCAACGACCCCGCCTATCGCGATCGACGGAACGCGATCGCCGCAGCTGCGCTCGACTGGCATGAGGGCGAGCCAGTCCCCCGGATCGACTACGCCGAGGCCGAGCAGGAGGTCTGGCGAACCGTCTGGCGCGAGCTGGCGCCGAAGCACGAGCGGCTCGCCTGTCGCGCCTTTCGCGAGGCGGTGGTCGCGCTCGACCTGCCGCGAGATCGCATCCCGCAGCTCGACGAGATCACTCAGAACCTGCGCGCGCTCTCAGGTTTCGAGTACATGCCCGCCGCCGGGATCGTCCCACTCGACGAGTTCTACGGCTCGCTGGCCGACAAGCGATTCCACTCGACGCAATACGTGCGCCACCCGGACGCGCCTCTATATACACCGGAGCCTGATCTGATCCATGAGGTGATCGGCCACGGGCACCTCTTGGCGGACGTCCAGCTTGCCGAGGTCAACCGGCTCGCCGGCGAGGCCGCCCGGCGCGCGGAGACGCCCGAGGCGCTTCAGCTGGTCGCCGATGTCTTCTGGTTCACGATGGAGTTCGGCGTCGTCCGCGAGGGCGGCAACCTGATGGCGTACGGCGCCGGACTCCTCTCTTCCTACGGCGAGATCGAAGAGTTCCGCGCGGCCGATGTGCGCCCGCTCGACTTCTGCGAGATGGCGACGGTCGAGTACGACATCACGCACTACCAGCCGATCCTCTTCGGTGCCAAGTCTTTCGAGCACCTGGTCGATGCGGTGGGCGGCTTCTTCGCCACGTGCGACGACGACACGCCATCGCGGCTGGGTGTTGCGAAGCAACCGGCTTAGCGATCGGGGTAGCGTCCGCTCCAGGAGCAAAACGTCCAACGCACCGCGCTATACCGGGGAGTGTTGGACGTTTGCCCTCCGCTTAGGGGCGTCTGCCACCCTTGAGCTATGGCGATGAGCGGCGGGCTCTTCACGGACGAATCGATGTTGCGGCGCGTTCACCGTGAGCGCGCCGTTGCGATCTCGGGCCCGCGCGCGCTCCTGATGCAGGCGGCTCACCCCCTCGCGGTGGCGGGGCTCCTGGCCCACTCGGCAGGCCTCGAGGAGCCGTATGAGCGACTCGCGCGCACCGCGGAGTTGATGGACACGATCACCTTCGGCTCACGGGACGAGGCAGAGCGCAAGACCCGCCGCGTCCGCGCGATGCACAAGCGGGTGCGAGGCGAGATCGACGAGGCGGTCGGTCCGTATCCCGCGGGTACGCCGTACCGGGCCGACGATCCCGAGCTGCTGCTGTGGGTGCTCTTCACACTGATCGACTCGGCCCTCGTCGTCTATCGCAAGTACGTGGGCTCGATCTCGCGCTCGGACGAAGCGCTCCTGTGGGAGGACTACAAGGTCGTCGGCGAGCTCTTCGGGCTCGCGCCCTCCGACATGCCGGCGACGCTTTCAGACCTCGACGACTATCGCGTCCTGATGCTTGAAGGCGATCGCCTCCACGTGAACGACTGGGCGCGCGAGCGGGCCAGGGAGATCGTGCTCGAGCCACCCGTCCCCATCGCGCTCCTCCCGCTGGTCGAGGCCGTCAACTTCACGACAATCGCGCTTCTGCCTGACCGCATCCGCGAGGAGTACGGCTTCAAGCCGGTGCCCCCTATGGCGATTCGCAGGGCGATGGTCGCCGGCCATGCCTCCTATCTCAAGCGGGGCGTCGTCCCGTTCTTGCCGAGTCGCTTGCGGTTGGTCCCCTCCGCGCGCTAACAATTCACTCCATGAGCGCACCAGACGAAGAAGAAACCAAGACCCACGAGCTTCTGATCGACCAGGAGTCGCGCGAGACCCGGGAGCACAAGCTCCTCGAGCACTCCGACCTCCCCGACGAGGCCGACCAGCACCAGCGCAGGCGCGACAAGGCGGCTTACCTGGCTGACAAGCTCGCCGAGCGCGAGCGGATCGAAAGGGAAGCGAAGGAGAAGTAGTCCTCGCGGCTCCGGCTATCCGCGGAGAAACTCCGCCATCGCCCGGTGGGTCGGGCCTGGCAACTCAACCTGCGGCACGTGGCCGCAGTCAAGCTCGACATGGCGCGCAGCGGGCAGCGCCTTCTCGACGTGGCGCATAAAGGAAATCGGGATGAGCTGGTCCTGGCGGCCCCAGACGAACATGGTCTCCGGTGACATGGCCGCGAGGCGCGTCCAGAAGCCGTCGTCGCCATGGGGCTCGTCCAGGTAGATCCGCCGCGCCGATTCGTAGAAGGCGTAGCGCCCGCTGGGTGTCAGGTACGCGCGGAGGAACTCGTCGACCCCCGCGGCGGTCCAGCCCTCGTTCGCTCCGGGCACGAGTCTGCGAACGATCGGCTCGATCACGCGGCGCGGTGTGGGCTGGAGGAAGCCGAGCTGCGGCAGCGGCATCCGCACTAGCCACTTCCAGCCGCGGTCGCGAAGCCAGGCAAGGGCGGGGGAGAGCAGGACCATGCGTTCGACGCGATCGGAGTGGAGGAGACCCGTCTCGATCGCGATCCGCCCGCCCATACTGTTGCCGGCCAGGTGGGCGCGCTCGATTTCGAGCTCGTCGAGGAGCTGGACGATGGCGCTGGCAAACCAAGGCGCGTCGTAGTCGCCCGAGTTGGGCTTGTGCGAGTCGCCGAAGCCGGGGAGGTCGACGCAGATGACGCGGAAGCCGTTCGGTGCGAGCGCCGAGACGGTCGGGAGGAAGGACGACTTCGTCCCACCCACCCCGTGGATGCAGACGAGCGGGGTTCCCTCACCAGCGCTGAGGATCGCGAGATCGTGATCGCGGGTGCGAACCCGCTCGAACCGGAGGCGGCGTGGATCGGTGTCGCCGCTGGTCGCGGCGAGGAAGCCGACGCCGAGGTGGAGATTCTGGCGGATGGAGAGCCGGCCCGTTCGGTACGCCGCCATGCCCGCGCGGACGTCGCTGGCGATGTCGTCCCAGACGGAGCGCTCAGCGCTGAGAAGCGCGTCGAAATCGCCGAGGGTCGAGGCGGGGATCAGGCGGGCGACGCCGCCCTCCAGCAGAGCGTCGAACACTCCGGCCCCGCGGGCATCCAGCCGGATTCTGGCCTTGCCGCCGGGCACGTCGATGTCGTTCGGCTCGAAGCGGGAAACCAGCTCGTGAAGCGAATCGAGGCCAGTTGTGTCTGGGGCTGACGTGCTCATGATCGAACTCATGTTCCCCAAAGAGGTTACGCGTAACGCTCGGCGCGCCGGGTACGTGGTGACAGATGCGGGAACCTGAGCAGGACGCAAGGTAATGACGGGAACGAAGTCGGGCTTCAGCCTCGGCAAAGAGGCATCCGACGACGGCTCGTTCAATCGCCAGGAGAGCGCCTTCCGCGGCTGGGTCTCGGCTGACGGCTCGACGGAGTATCCGCTCGAGGCCGGGCGTTACCACTTGTTCGTGAGCTGGGCGTGTCCCTGGGCACATCGCTCGATCATCGCCCGCGAGCTGATGGGCGAACGCCTAGCCTCCTAGGCGTGCGCATCCTCTTCGTCTGCCTCGGGAACATCTGCCGCTCTCCCACTGCGGAAGCGGTCATGCGGGGGCTCGTCGCCGACGCTTGCCTCGACGACGAGATAGAAATCGAGAGCGCCGGCACCGGAGATTGGCATGTCGGCTACCCGCCTGATGAGCGCTCGGTTGCGGCCGCGGCCGAACGCGGGGTGGAGTTGGCGGGCGAGGCACGCCAGGTCGCGCGCGGCGACTTCGACGGCTTCGATCTGCTGATTGCGATGGACCGGCAGAATCGCGACGACCTGCTGGCGATGGCGCAGTCCGAGGAGGATCGCGCGAAGGTCCGCTTGCTTCGTTCCTACGCGGACGGCGATCTCGATGTGCCCGACCCCTACTACGGTGGCGACGACGGCTTCGCCGACGTGGTCGACATCGTGGAGCGCTCGTGCGAAGCGCTTCTCGACGAGGTCGCTCCGACCCTGAGGTGAGCGATTTTCGGAAGTCGCGCCCGGACGCGACGCGGGCCGACTTCGAGATGGAGGCGGTCGGGCTCAGGTGGCTGGGCGAGGCAGAGGGGATCCGCGTGCCGGAGGTGCGCGGCGTCGGCGGCGATCCCGGCTGGATCACTCTCGAGCGGATAGGGGTGGGGCGCCTCAGCGACGCCGGCGCTGAGGCACTGGGACGCGGGCTCGCGGGAATGCATGCGCTCGGCGCCGGCGCGTTCGGGTCGTTGCCTCCGGATGCGCCGGATGGCGTATTGCGAGTCGGGCTTGCCGAGATTGACCTCGCGGAGTCCGCGAACTGGCCCGCGCTCTATGCCGAGCAGATGCTCGCGCCGCTCGCCCGCCGCGCGGAGGAAGCGGGCGGGCTCTCGGCCGGCGATCGCAGAGTCGTCGAGACGGTGTGCGAGCGGATCGATGGGCTCTGCGGTGCAGCGGAGCCGCCGGCGCGTCTCCACGGCGACCTGTGGAGCGGGAATGTCCTCGCGGGCACCGACGGCCACGCTTGGCTCATCGATCCAGCTGCTTACGGAGGCCACCGCGAAATGGACCTGGCAATGCTGCGCCTCTTTGGCTCGCCGAGCGAACGGATCTTCGAGGCATACGAGGAAGCGGCACCGCTCGCCGAAGGCCACAAAGAGCGCGTCGAGCTGTGCCAACTCATGCCGCTCCTGGTCCACGCACTCATCTTCGGCGGCTCCTACGGTGCATCGGCGGGCGCCGCGGCTCGCCGCTACCTCTGAGGGGTCAGACCCCACGCTCGGGGTCAGACCCCACGCCTGAGACCTGTCCCCGCTCAGCCGGCGGCCAGCTTTTCCAGGCGCTCGGCCAAGCGATTCATCCCGTAGCGCTTGGCCGAGCGAGCGCCGCCTCGCAGGTTCGTCGGTGCGTCCTTCGGGCGGTCGAGCTTGGCGTCGCGGAGCGTCGCGACATCGAGGTAGGAGCGGATCTCGTCGGCGGTCGAGGTGAGCGTGGTACGGAGCGCGGGGCGCTTGATGCGAATCGCGTTCTCGAGGAGCGTCTCGAGCGAGCCATGCTCGCGGAGGAGCTCGGCCGCTGTCTTCTCGCCCACCCCCTTTGCCCCGGGAATCCCGTCTGAGGGGTCGCCGCGGAGCGCGATGAAGTCAGGAACCAGCTCCGGGCCGATCCCGTAGCGCGCCTTCACCTCCTTGGGGCCAAGTGGCTCCGCGCCGCGGCGCCCGGTGCGCAGGTACAGCACGGTCACCTGCTTCGAGGCGCACTGGAACATGTCGCGATCGCCGGTGAGGAGCAGTGCGTCGCCGCCGGCCTCCGACTCGAGATTCGCGAGCGTGCCGAGCAAATCGTCAGCCTCCAGGGTCGCGTGCCGGCGGACCGTCCAGTCGAACCCCTCGAAGAACGGTTTCGCGCGCTCCCACTGCGGCACGAGCTTCTCGGGCATCTCGGGGCGGTCCGCGTGGTAGGCGGGGAGGAGCTTCTTGCGATAAGCCGCGGCCTCCGCGCCGAAGCACAAGACGACCGCGCGCGGATCGTGCTCCTCGATCTCGGCGAGTATCAGGTTCGTGGCGCCGAGCAGGGCATTGACAGAGACACCGTCGGCGTCGGTGATCGAGTCGGGCAGGGCGAAGAAGGCTCGGTAGAGGAGCGACGGGGCGTCAACGGCGAGGAGTGGCTGAGGCATGGCGCCACGGTAACGAGTACAACCCCGCAGGTGAGGAGTGCCGAGCTGGAGCAGATCGTTGAGCTGCTCTTCGCTCAGCAGAAGTCGACGGATCCTCAGAAGCGCACTCTCGAGGAGCGGCGCGACCGCCTCGACGGCCTGGCTCGGATATTCCCCCTACCCGATGACATCGAGCGCTCGGAGCTCGAGCTTGGCGGCATCCCCACGGTTCGGCTGGCGCCGCCCGACTTTGGCGACCGCGTCCTCTTCTATCTCCACGGCGGTGGGTACGGGGGCGGGTCGGCGCTCTCGCACTCAGAGCTCGCAGCGCGCCTGGCACGTTCCGCCGGCGCAGTCGCGGTCCTGCCCGAGTATCGCCTCGCGCCCGAGGCAGCGTTCCCGTCCGCCCTCGACGATGCTCTCGCTGCCTACCGCGCCCAGCTCGAAGCACTCGACGGGGATGCGAGCCGCCTCGTGGTCGGGGGCGATTCGGCCGGAGGCGGGCTCGCCGTCGCGATGTGTGTGGCGCTCCGCGAGGCGGGCGACCCCCTTCCGCGGGCGCTTGCGTTGCTCTCGCCTTGGCTCGACCTGACCTGCGCAAGCCCGTCCTGGGACTCTCGCTTCGAGGGTGATCCCGTGCTCGATCACTCTTTGCGGGAGGCCGCAGAGCGCTACCTGGCGGGGGCGGATCCAAGGGATCCACTCGCCTCGCCGCTCTTCGCGAACTTGAAGGACCTACCGCCGGTGCTCCTTCAGGTCGGCACCCACGAGATCCTCTACGACGACGCGGTGAGCTTCGCCGAGGAGGCCGGCAGGGCTGGGGTGGAGGTCGAGCTCGAGATCGGCCACGAGCTGATTCACGTCTGGCAGATCTTCCCGATCACACCGGAGGCGGTAGCCTCAACTGTGCGTATCGGAAGATTTTTCGCTAGCTCTGCTTCGACTTGAAAAGCACGGGTATTAGGCAGCCCTAAGGCTTGATGGTTTAGCCTGCGCAACCAACGATGACGACCGCCACGATAAATCCAACGCGCACGCGTCCCAAGTGGGCAACTGATCTGGATCCATACTCGCGACCCGTCGCATGGAGGACGTGGCTGGACATCGCGACCTCGATCGTGCCCTACCTCGCTCTATCGGTGTGCATGTACCTCCTGCTCGACGTGTCCTACTGGCTCGTCCTCGCCGTTGGCATCCCCGCTGCGGGGTTTCTCCTTCGCACTTTCATCCTCTTTCACGACTGCACACACGGCTCACTGTTCGAGTCGCGCAAGGCGAACAACGCCTGGGGCGTGGGCCTCGGCCTCGTGGTCATGCACCCGTTCTCGAACTGGCGCTGGCACCACGCGGCCCATCACGGGAGCGCCGGTGACCTCGACCGTCGTGGCAAGGGCGACGTTCCGACGATGACTCTCGCCGAGTGGCGTGCAGCATCGCCCGGAGCGAAGACGGGCTACTGGCTTTTCCGCCACCCGGCCGTCATGTTCACGATCGGGCCGCTCTGGTCGCTCGTGATCGGGCCGCGGATCCCGCCGAAGAACGCGTCGAAGAAGCTCGTGCGAAGCGTCCACCTCACCAACCTCGCCCTGCTCGTCCTCATCGGCGGTATCTGCCTCCTCATCGGGCCGGTCGACTACCTCCTCATTCAGGCGCCGACCGTCTTTCTCGCGGGCTCCGCGGGCGTGTGGCTCTTCTACGTCCAGCACCAGTTCGAGGACGTCTACTGGGAGAACGCCGACTCATGGAGCTACGAGGACGCGGCGCTGCAAGGCAGCTCCTACCTGCGCCTGCCCCAGCCGCTTCAGTTCTTCACTGGCAACATCGGCCTCCACCACGTGCACCATCTGAACGCGCGAATCCCCAACTACAACCTCCAGCGCGCTCACGACGACAACGAGATCTTCCACTCGGTGCCCGTCCTCTCGATCATGGACGGCATCCGCTCGACCCGCCTCAAGCTTTGGGACGAGGATGGAGGCCGGCTGATCACGTTTGCCGAGGCGCGCCGGATGGAACGGCACGCGCCGGCTGACGTTTCCTCGCCTAGTCTCAGCTAGTAGCTGACGGCTCGAGATCTACGCCGCGCGAACCGAATAGACCTTGATCTCCGGTGGCACGCCTTTGGCGCGGAACATGCGCTTGCGTCGCGTCTTGACCGAGTCCTCGTCGAAGTCTTCGAGCGCGCTGCCCGTCGCCAGGATCTCACCGCCCGAAGCGGCCTCGGCAACGCGGGCGGCGATGTTCACGTCCACGCCGAAGTAATCGTCGCCCACGCGCTCCGGGCGCCCGACGTGCATGCCGGCCCTGAGGATCGGGCGGTAGCCGAAAACCTCGATGGGGGCCAGCCGCTCCTGGGCGGCAGTAACGGCGGCCAATGCGTCTTCCGGAGCGGCGAACACGGCCATCATGCCGTCGCCGAGTCGCTTCACGACCTTGCCGGTGTTCTCCGAAACCGGCGGCTCGATCGCTTGCGAGACCTTGCGCAGCAGCTCGACCGCCGGGCCGTCGCCGGCTCGCATCGACCAGTTCGAGAACTCGACCAGGTCGGTGAAGACGATCGTCAAGTCGGCCTTCACCGGGATGCGACCGGCGCCTGAGCCGAGCGCGTCCCAGACCTGAAGCGCCGAGAGTCCGGCTTCGCGGAGGACGGTCGGCTTCTCGGCCGTCGCTTCGGCCAGGCGGCGGCCGAGCTGCTGTGAGCCCTTGCTTCCCGCTGTAGACAACGGGTCGTCACCGAAGCTTGAATCTCCCGGCAGGGCTTTGCGGAGCGCTCGCGCCGCAGAGATCAAGCGCGGGTCGGCCGCCAGCTTCTGCGTCTTCGACTGGGTCGGCTCGCCGGCATCGGCGCTCTCGTCCGCTGCGTCAGGGGTGTCGTCGGGCTCGGCCACGCGCCCATCTTGGCAAGCTGCGATTGTCAGCCTTGTGTTAGAGGTCAGACCCTAGGATCGGCTGATGAGTGAATCTCGCCAGATCGCATTGGTCACCGGCGCTTCCAGCGGCATCGGCGCCGCGACGGTTCGCTCCCTCGCCGGCGCCGGGTTTCACACCGTCGCTGCGGCGCGGCGCGTCGGACGCTGCCGCGAGCTGGCAGCAGAGTTCGGGGGCGAGGCGATCGAGCTCGACGTGACCGACCCGGACTCGGCCGCGGCGCTGCGAGAGGTCCTGCCCGAGGTGGACGTGGTCGTCCACTCGGCAGGCGGCGCGCTCGGCCTGGAGCCAGTCGCCGAGGCCGACGAGGACAAATGGCGCGAGATGTTCGAGACCAACGTGATCGGAGTTGAGCGCGTCACCAAGGCGCTCCTGCCGGCGCTCGAGCGCGGTAGAGGGGGGCACATCGTCGTGATCGGTTCGGTGGCAGGCGTCGAGGTCTACCCTGGCGGCGCGGGCTACACCGCCGCCAAGCACGCGGTCAACGCGCTCACTCGCACCCTCCGCCTCGAGCTCCTCGGCAAGCCGATCCGAGTGACCGAGGTTGCCCCCGGCCTTGTCGAGACCGAGTTCTCACTGGTGCGGTTCGAGGGGGACGAGGAGAGGGCGAGCCAGGTCTACGAGGGCTTTCAACCGCTGAGCGCTGAGGATGTCGCGGAGACGATCACGTTCGCGGTCACCCGCCCGCCCCACGTGAACATCGACTACCTCGCGGTCAAACCCACTGCTCAGGCGACGGCGCGGGACTTGCATCGCGCGGGCTAGTACTCCTCGCCCAGCGCTTCCTCCGCCTCGGACCACATGCCCGGCGGCACGCGCAAGGCGATGTTGCCCCGGCCGAAGCGATCGAGCTCCCAGTCCGCGGTGATCACGGCCTCAATGCCGACCTCGTCCAAGTGCTGGCACCAGGCCTGGGCGGACTCGAGGTCCTCAAAATCACGGACGACCTCCCAGTCGTCGAACTGCGGATCGCCCAGGTGAAGCTTGGAAGACGCCAAGGCGCCGGAAAGCCCTAGTCCGAGAGCTCGATGCGCTCGATCTTCTGATCCTCGGTGGGGCGGTCGCCGCTGCCCGTCGGCGTGCCTTCGACCGTGTCGACCGTGTCCATCCCGTCTGTCACCTGGCCGAAGACGGTGTGCTTGCCGTCGAGCCAGGGCGCCGCGTCGGTGGTGACGATGAAGAACTGGGACCCGTTCGTATTGGGTCCCGAGTTCGCCATTGCGAGCGCGCCGCGGACGATCTTGTGGTCGTTGAACTCGTCCTCGAACTGGTAGCCGGGGCCGCCTGTGCCGGTGCCCTGCGGACAGCCGCCCTGGACCATGAAGTCGCGGATCACGCGGTGGAAGATCAGACCGTCGTAAAAGCCGTCCTTCGTGAGCTTCTTGAAGTTCTCGACTGTCTTCGGTGCGTCGTCGTCGAAGAGCTCGAAGGTGATCGGACCCGCGTTTGTGTGCATCACAGCTGTAGACATGCGGCTGACCCTATCGACACGGGGTCAGAGCTCACGCGTGGGGTCTGACCCCACGCGTGGTGCCTGGTACCGGTTATCGGCGCACGCGGCGGGTTGCGGGGTCTAGGGTTGTGCTCGGAATGGGAGGTACACGTTTGGGGAGTCGCGCGGCGCTTGGCTTTTGTCTCTGTGCGCTTGCGTTACCCGCCGGGGCGATTGCGGCCTTTCCGGGGCAGAGCAACGATCCGGACCCCCGGAACGACACGCCGAACGACCCCGAGTTCGATCCTTGCGAGCTCGATGACGCCGAGACCCCCGGCGCCGCACCCGAGTGCACGACATTCTTCGAAGAGCAGTTCGGATCGTTCGGGTTCAGCCCGGACTCGGCGAATATGGTCCCGCTGGCGCCGCTCGAAGGGCATCCTCTCACCGCGACCCAGTACCTCGATTGCGCCCAGCTCGACGCTCAGGGCAAGGCAGCGAACGTCGCCGACGGCGTCCCGCAGTGCTCGCAGATCGCGGGCGTTCGCGCGGACGCGGCCTGGAAGTACTCGACCGGCGACCCGGACACCGTCGTCGCCATCATGGACACCGGCATCCGCTGGCAGGACCGCGAGCTTTTGGAGAAGGTCCATCTGAATGAGGAGGAGCTACCCCAGCCTCAGTCCGACAGGGCAGATCCGCTGGACGGCGGCCCCACCTGCAACACGTTCATCGCGGCCGACGACGCCAACGGCGACGGCGCCTTCAATGTTCGCGACTTCGCCTGTGACTCACGCGTAGCGGCGGCCGGCGGCGACACGGAGTCCGACGAGATCCTCGACGGCTCTGATCTGATCGCGACCTTCTCCGACGGCACAGATGCCGACACCAACGGCTACCGGGACGACATCGCGGGCTGGGACTTCTTCGACGACGACAACGACCCGTTCGACGCTTCGAGCTGCTGCTCGGCGAACGGGCACGGAACGGGGCGCGCCCGTGAGGCCGTCGCTCAGACAAACAATGGCCAGGGCGATACGGGCATGTGCCCGGACTGCCAGTTCATGCCGCTGCGGATCTGGGACACGTTCGTGGTGCCGACCGACTTCAACGCGCTGGGAGTTGTCTACGCCGCTGACAACGGCGCCGAGGTTGTCGAGGTCGCCAACGGCGGCCTCACCAACACCCGCTTCTCGCGGCGTGCGTACGAGTACGCGGACTCGAAGGGGCTCGCCCTGATGTCGGTCTCTTCAGACATCAACTCCGCGAACCACAACTACCCGACCAACTACAACGAGGCCATCTACGTGTCGGGTTCCCTGCCTGACACCGCGCCGTTCGAGACCTGTGACGGGATCAGCCTGCCCCTGATCGGCGACGTCGTCCCGATCCCGGACGAGGCTTCGGAGGCGTGCGCCGACTTCTTCGGGGCACTCTCGGAGAACTTGGGCATCACGCCCTCTGCCCAGCCGCCGACTACGAGCTTCTTCCGCAACTCCAACCTCACGCAGTACGGGGGCAAGGCGGACATCGTGATGATGGGCGCTACGGGGTCCGCGGCCACGGGGCAGGCATCGGGTGCGGCGGCGCTCCTCGCCTCGTATGGGCGCGAAGTTTTCGGGAACGACGATCCGCTTTCGGGCAACGAGATTCGCCAGCTCCTCACGATGACGGCGGAAGACGTGCGCCCGCTCAACACCGGGATCATCGGCCAACCGGATAAGGCCCAGATCGGCTGGGATCCACACTTCGGCTACGGCAGGGTCAATCTGGCAGCGGCGATGCAGAAGATCGAGAACGGACGAGTCCCGCCCGAAGCCCAGATCGACGCGCCAGACTGGTTCACGCCGGTGAACGTCGACCGCTTGCCCGCGGCAGGCATGCCGATCCACGGCTACGTCGCGGCTCCCCATTCGGCTACGGGAGTGGGCCCGTGGCGGCTCGACTACGCGTGCGGCGCCGACGCTCTCGACTCCGAGTTCCAGCCGATTCCAGGGGCCAATGGCGTGGGTCCCGCGGATGGCCTCCTCGGCACGATGCCGAAGTCGATCCTCGAGTCCCTCGCGGACAGCTGCGACGGTTCTGTCGGAGTGGACTTCGGCCGGCCGACCGGCGCCACCTCCGACGGCAATGCGCCCGGCGACGCTTACCCCGAGCCAGACCCGGAGCGCCACTCGTTCCAAATCCGCCTCACCGTCCAGGAGGCAGGGGATTCCAGCAACGTCGGGCGCTACCGCAAGGCGCTTTTCGCCTACCGCAACGACGGCAACCTGGACGGCTGGCCACGCCCGATCGGCTCGGACTCGAATGCCGGCCAGTCGATCACGGGCTCCGGCGGCGAGGTGCCGCCGCGGCTCTTCGACTTGAACGGCGACAACGCGCTCGACGTGATCCAGGCGACCTCGTCAGGTGAGGTCTTCGTCCTCGACTCGGCGGGCGAGCCGCTCCAAAGCTTCAACGGCGGCGAGCCGGTGGTAACGCAGCCGCTCGAGGTGGCGGCCGCGCACGGAGTGGGCGGCGTCCAGGGCGGCGTCCCGCTCGAGAACCCAAGGGCGCCTGTCCTTGGCGACCTCGATGGCGACCTCTCGCCTGACATCGTCATGAACGCCGGCGAACGGGTCTACGCGTGGGATCGTCACGGCGATCCGCTCGACGGCTACCCGGTCCGCGTAGACACTGCCCGCTCCGAGCCGTGTGTCGCCGGCGTTCCTAAGCCCTGCTTCAACGCCGAAGACCGCGCGATCACCTCGGACAACCACATCAAGCGCGGCTTCCTCGGCGGGACGGCGCTGGCCGACCTCGACGGCGACGGGACGCTCGATGTTGTCGCGGGCTCGCTTGACCAGCACGTCTACGCGTGGGATGGCGAAGGCGCTCCCCTGCCTGGCTTCCCCGTGAAGTTGGCGACGGACGATGTGATCGGCGCCGAGATCGTCACCTCGCCCGGAATCGCGGAGCTCGACGGTGATGAAACGCCAGAGGTGATCCTGGCTTCGAACGAGGTGATCCCCGGAGACCCCGGCCTCCCCTCCAACCCGTTCGACATCCTGAACGCGATCCTCCAGTCCTCCACCGGCTCGAATCCCGTCTACGCGATCAACGGTGACGGCACCGGCGTCCCCGGCTGGCCGGTCCAGGTCGGCGTCGCAGCTGGAGACCTCTTGCCGCTGGTCCTTCCAGGTCACGACGCGGCCGTGCTCGACCGGGACGGAGACGGTCAAGACGAGGTCGTCGTCTCCGCCGGCACATCGCTTGGCAACGGAGGGACGCGGATCGTGGACGGGGGAGGAAACACCGTCACGCCGCTCGCTGCGCTCTCGGGCAACTCGGCCGATCCCGGCCTCACCCTCAATCTCGCGGACTACTCCTCGGTCGGGGCGCTGGAAGGCGACACCCCGAACGTCATCAAGGGCGGACTCACCGTGAACGGCGCGGCAAACCTCCTGGCGGTGAATCAGAACCTGCCGTTCGCCCATGTGGTTCAGGCGTGGGACGCGAACAGCGGCAGCGGCGTTCCCGCTTACCCGCGCGCGACTGACGACTTCCAGCTCCTCGGCCAGCCGGCGGTCGCCAACGTCGCCGGCTCGGGCGCAGGACGGTACGCCCTGTACGGCACCGGTCTCTACCAGATGCACGCCTACGGGATCGACGGTTTGGAGCCCGAGGGCTGGCCGAAGTTCACCGGCGGCTGGCTCCAGTCGACCCCCGCGGTCGGTGACGCTGACGGCGACGGCGATCTGGAGGTCTCGGCCCTCACGCGGGAAGGCTGGTCGTTCCTTTGGGAAACCGGCACGCCGGCGTGCGACGTCGACGGGACATCAACGAACGACGAATGGTGGACCTACCACCACGACGAGCACGGAACGAACAACTACGGTCACGACGCTCGGCCGCCGGGAACGGTGGATGAGCTGACCGCGACGCGCGAGGCCGGCGTGACTACGGTCAGGTGGAACGCTCCGGGCGACGACTGGCAGTGCGGTACCGCCGCGCGCTACCGGGTTGTGATCGGTGACGGTCCCATCGCTGATCCTGCCGACTCCGACTCGAGCGCAGCCGAGGGCGATGCGACCGAGCAGGGGACCACGCAGGCGGAGGAGTTCACGGATGCCGAGCTGGGCACGGCGACTCACGCCGCCGTCTTTTATCGCGACGATGAGGGCAACTGGGGACTCCTGAAGGACGTCAATCTTCCGGGCAGCGGTCCCGTCGGTCCGGGCGACTGCGAAGTCAAGCTCATCGGCGACAACGAGGTGAACGAACTCATCGGCACGAACGCCTCGGAGCGGTTGGCAGGCCGCGGCGGCGACGACAAGCTTCGAGGCAAGGCGGGCGACGACTGCGTGGGCGCGGGCTCCGGCTCCGACTCGGCGGGCGGCGGCGCAGGAGATGACAAGGTGCGTGGCGGTCCAGGGCGCGACCGCCTCTCGGGCGGCACGGGCGACGACCTCCTGCGCTCCTCCGACAAGGCGCGCGACCGGGTGCGCTGCGGCCCCGGTGATGACGAGGCGGTCGTGAACAAGCGCGACAAGGTGAAGAAGAAGAGCTGCGAAACGGTGACCAGGCGTTAGGCAAGCGAACGGGCATCGCGCTAGCGATCGCAAGGACCTCTATCTGAAGCTGGCGAGGTCCCCTCGTACCTCGCCTGGAAGGAAATCTGCATGTACTCGGCCACGGCCGAGGACTCCGACCCCACGACCGCCGCTGTGATCGCGGTCACAACGGGCCGCCCGGACGCGAGCACGGAGGTTCGCAGGTTCGAATCCTGTCCGCCAAAGAGCGCGGAATCGACTAGTCGATCAGGCTCGACACGGCGCATGAGTGCGCCTGGGCAACAGCGCATCCGTCTGGCAGCGCCGCGAAGTCTCCGGCCATACAGACGGGTCTAGCCGTCTTCCGGCTCTGCCCGCCGGCGTGCCGCGGCGCCCGCCGCAAGCAATGCGGCTGCGGCTGCCAGCAGCGCCGCCAGGACAAGCCCCGTGAAAGGGAGCGCGCCCGAGGAGCTGTCGTCGGCACTGCCGTCCGCGCCCTCGGTGGCGGCGTCGCCGTCTCCGTCGGGGGGGCGGTCACCCGCGCCGCCGCCTCCGGAGCCGCCGTCGGAGGAATCGTCGCCACCACCACCACCACCGTCGCCGCCACCGTCGGAGGCGCGCGAGAGCTTGACCGACAGCGGGCGGCCGACGTTGCCCTGCTCGTCGACGGCCCGGATCGCGACGTAGCGGCGCGCCGACGCGGGCGCCGCGAATGTCTGCTGCGTCCCGGCCGGCTTCGGCCCCTCGGCCGTCAGCGCGCGCGCGTCGTCGAAGTTCTTCGCGGTGATCGGCCTGCTTGAGGTAACCACCTCATACCGCTCCGCGGTGCCGCACAGCAGGTCGTCGCCGGGCGCCTTGAACTCGACCTCGCGCCCCTTCACCCGCCCCCCGAACGGCTTGCCCGGCAGCCCGGCGTCGCGGGCGTACTCGCCCGAGTTCGCGTTGTCGTGGTGGAAGCGCGGCCACGAGGACGGCGAGCAGGCGTCGCCCTCGGTCTTGAACGCGTGCAGGTAGCCGGAGCGGGTCGCGTGGACCACGACTTTGGTGGCGCCTTCCTTCGTGTCGCGCGTGCCGAAGCTGCCGATGAGCGGGTTCGCGACCGTCCAGTCGGTGCTGGCTTTCGGCCAGCGGTCCGAATCGGCCGGCGTGCCGTTGGGGCTGAAGGCCGCGAGGTCCTTGCTGGCGGTGCCGGCGAGGACCTCCTCGCCCGGCGCCCCGCCGATGTCGGCGATCGACGGGCCGGTGAGGAACTGGAGGTCGTTGACCGTGGTCGGGAAGCCGGGCTGGAACTGACCCGTCGAGGTGTTCCATCCGGCGAGGAAGTCCTGGCCAGTCGGCTGGTACTCCGGGAGCGCCAGGTCGAGCGCGCGCGTGATGCCCGCTGCGGGCGTGAAGAACGCGAGTCCGTCGGGCTGCGCCCCGAACGCCGGGTGCCCGACCGCCGGCAGCACGGGCCGGTCGACCTGGAGCGGCCCGCCGCCGGTCTCGGAGGTGAGCGCGTTCGGCTTGCCTCCCGACTCGCCGTAGCACGAGCTGGCGTCGGGGTTGAGGATGTACGCTGGGCCATTGTTCGCGACCGCTCCGACGTTCGGCCCACTGTCTCCCTGCGGGCAGTCCACCGGGCCGATCACGGGAGCGCCGGTCACGCCCTCGCCTACTACCGGCAGGAGCCCGGTGAGGACGATCCCAAGCTTGAACGGCCACCCAGGGCGCAGCGTCGAGTCGTCGAGCAGCGGGTCGCCGTCGCGGTCCCCCGCAGCCTCGAGCGCATAGAGGCGTCCGTTGCCCGGGCTGAGCAGGCCGCTCTCTCCGAGCGGCTGGAGCGTCGCGTTTCCGACCGTGCCGGCGTTCAGATCCTCCAGGTACTCCTCGTTCGTTCCGAGCACGATCTCGGGCGTCTCGTTTTGGCCCTTGCGGTCGTCGTCGTCGATGTCACCGACCGCGGGGGTGTCGATGATCGCCCCCTGCTGGGCGGAGTCGGCGTCGTCGGCGAAGGTAATCGCATGCGTGTCTGCCGCAACCCCGCCGGGAGCGACCTTCGCCGGATCGACGACGAGCACCGGGTAGCCCGCGAGCCGCTTCGCGCCGCCGGGCGCGCCCGGGCTTGAGTCGCTTGTCTCCCACGCGTACAGGTGGCGGTCCATCGCCGCCGCGACAAGCTCGAGCGCGCCGTCGTCGTCGAGGTCGGCCAGCACCGGCGACGCGATGAACCCATGCTGGGTGCGCCGGAACTCCGCCTGGCCGGGGTCGACGCCGGGTTCGTCAAAGGGGTCGGGGAAGCGGACGTTGTCGAACGGCGACAGCGGCTCGCCGGAGAAAGCGGGGTTCGTCTCCTCGGTGAAAATCCGCTTCCCCATCGCGCTCCAGCCGTAGACCTTGCCCTCCAGGTCGGCGATGTAGACCTCGGGCAGGCCGTCACCGTTGGAGTCGACGACGGCCGCGGCGGAGAGCATCGCGCCGCCCAGGTTCGTGGAGACGGCATCCGACGCGAACGCTCGTGTGCCCGAGTGACCGGCTACGAAGCCGGGCGTGTCGCCGCGCACCGGCCAGCCGGGCAGCTCGCTGCCGTCACGCCGGAGCGCGTGCACGAAGCCGTCGCTCGTGCCGAACACGAGCTCCGTGCGGTTGTCGCCGTCGAGGTCTGCGAACGCGGGAGAGGACTCGATATCGCCGGTCGGGATCGCGTACTTGCGCGTCTCGCCGCCCGGCTGGATCGCACGTGGGAAGGCGGGGAGCAGGTCCTGGTCGCGCAGGAGGTACGCGGCACGCTGGTCCTCGCCCGTCATCGCGGGCGCCCCGTCGGCCGCGGGTTTCGAGACGACGACCTTCACGACGAAGCCGCGCGTCTCCTGGTTCGGGCGGCCGTTGCCGTTCGCGGTGGTCGGCACGGGCTCGGGGCCGGAGAAGTCCGTGCCGGGGGGAAACTGCTCCTTCAGTGCCGCGACATCGATCTCGGCGAGCTTGCCGTTATCGACGGCGGCGGTGCGGTTCGACCCGTCGCAGGCCCCGCCGGAGCCCGCTGGGACCGGGCGGAAGTCGCCCGGTGGCACGTCCGAGGCGAGCGCCGGGTGCGGATAGTGCCCGGGCGCGACGAGGACCTGGCACGAGTAGGCGCCGCCGCGCGCCCAGACGCTGCCGGTCACCGGGACGGCCGCGAGCGCGGGGTCGACCTGCTCGTTCCAGGTCGGCGACTCGAGCTCGGCCTCAGGCGGTACGCGCGAGACGAAGGCGTCGGCCGGGTCCGGCTCTGCAAGTAGCTGGCGGACGCTGCGGTTGATGTTGACGCGCCCGTAGCCGTAGAACTGGTCGTGGCCGGCGCGGGCCGGATAGCTGCGCAGGACGGGCTCCGAGCCGACCGGCTCGACCGGCCGGTTGGCGCTGACTTGCGCCTGCAGCGACGCGGGCGGAAGGGACGTGCCGGGCGCCCCGAACGGGCTGTGGCAGCCGAGGACGGGGATGGGAGAGCAAGTCGGCTCGGGGCCGCCCGTTGGCGAGGCGAAGTTGACGTCGTCGGGCATCTCCTCGCCGTCGACCGTCCCGGACGCCATCAGCTGGCGCACCTCGTTCGGCGTGATCACGCAGGGGTCGTCCTCCCCGTCGCCGTCGAGGTCGACCGCGCGCTGGCAGTCGGGGTGCGGTGAGAGGGCCCCCTCCTCGTGCGCGTTCAGCGCTGCGCTGATCAGGACGCCGGCGAGCCCGGATCCCACGCCGACGGCGTCCGACGAGCAGCTCGTCGAGGGGATCGAGAGCGTGATCTTCGCGTTGAAGTTCGTGCAGCCGTTAAAAGTGAGGTAGGACTGGTCGCCGGGCGGCGCGCCGCTGTCGGTGCTACGGCGCGTCACCGAGTTCACCAGGATCGTCTTCGGCAGGTACGGCTGATTGTTGTGCTGGGCGGCCTCGTCGGCAGCCGACACGATCGAGGTCACGCCGCGCTCATAGGCGTACTCGACCGCCTTGCGCGCGAAGCTCGAGTTGTTGAGCGTGCCGAGCGCCGACTGCACCACGAGCGCACCGTTGTCCGTCGCGTAAATCACGGCCGCCGCGAAGCGGTTCACGTCGGCGATGAAGCTGTCGCCGACGCGCATGTGGATCACGGTGCAGTTCGGGCATGAGCCGATCGCCTCGCCGTTGTCGGCCTCGCCCGTCGACCCCTCCGCCTCGCCGGTGCCGTGGCCGTACTGGACGTCGTCGAAGGGGTCGTTGTCGTCGTCGAGGAAGTCCCACCCGACCATGTCGTCGACGAAGCCGTTGCCGTCGGAATCAGTCCGGTCGGAGAATGCGATCAGCAGGTCCTGCGGGTCGAGCATCGGCTTCCCCGCCTCCGGGTGCGAGTCGGGAAAGGCGGGGCCGACGCCGCGCGCCGGGTCCGGATCCACCCGGTTGTCGCAGGCGTAGTCGAGGATGTTGAAGACGCCGTCGCCGTTCAGGTCGTAGCCGCCGAGGTCTGCGACCGCGGCGTCGTAGGGCCCGGCTCCCGAGCAGTCTTCGCCCGGCTCGTTCGGGGTGGCGAGACCGTCGTTGCGAGGCACCGGGGTCTCGCCGGTGCTGATCCGGGTCTTGAAGCGCAGGTCGATCATCGCGCCCGCTTCGTTCCACTTGATCCCGGAGTCGAGCACCGCGATCGTCACGTCCGGGCGCCCGGTCGAGACCTGCCACGCCCAGTCGCGCGTCTCGTCGAAGTCGAACAGCGACGCGCCGCGGACCCCGCCCAGCTCCGTCGGCCGCGCGTTGTTTACGACGTTTGCGGGGTCGGGGGAGGCCGAGTACTTGAAGTACTCGCCATCGTCGTCGTCGCCGACGTCGTCCGGCTCCTCGCCGGCGACGTAGTAGTCCGTGTAGTCGTCCGGATTGCCCTGGGGGGCGAAGGGGAAGTCGGCAGCCGCGGGCGCCGCGAAGGCGAGCAGCGCGACGAGCGCCCAGACGGGGATCAGCGCTCTGCGCCGACCGCGGCCTCCCGGGGTCCCCCGATCGCATCCCATCGCCGGGGACGCTACTTCATGTCGATCGGCCTCGCGCCGCCTCTCGGGCCGCGTCGTGGTACCGCTCTTGTCCTGATATAGGGGCTTCGCCCGCCGGGTGCCCCGTCAGGTACCCGTAAGCCAGCGGACCGGGTTCTCGTGGAGCATCGTGTGCTCTTGCTCGGAGGTCATGCCGCCCTCGCGCAGGGCGGGGAGGACCCTGTCGTGGACGATCTTGATCGTCCAGTCCTTCACCGCGCCGGCGCCGGCGAGTTGCTCGACCGCTTCGGGCGAGAACCAGTCGATCGTGGCGCAGGAGTCGGCTGAGACGAAGATGCGTTCCGCGTAGCCGCGCTCGAGGAGCGCGAGATGGGCGGCGATCCGCTGATCGAATGGAAGGTACATCTCGATCCCGTAGCGGTCGAGCCCCGCCCAGACTCCCTTCTCGATCAGGCTCTCGATGTAGTCGGGGTCCGGCGAGTCGCCGCAGTGGGCTATCTGGACCTTG
>Ga0136618_10000085_pt1 | contig 22826 bp, 19 predicted proteins | sample AntDrymUQ3302106_2_FD_104805 | JGI IMG/M metagenome (GOLD analysis project Ga0136618, IMG submission 104805) | Polar desert sand microbial communities from Dry Valleys, Antarctica - metaG UQ330 (21.06) | ecosystem: Environmental > Terrestrial > Soil > Desert | place: Antarctica: Dry Valley... | reverse complement strand
TGAAATTTTCGCTTACTATCCGGTTCAGGTTGAAAAGATGCTCGGGCAGTTCGAGCAAATTACGGCGGAATTCGGTGAAGAGGAAAGTTGGGCGCGATTTGATGAAGAAGAAGTGCACGTGATGCAGGAATTTCTCGAACACGGACGGGCGATTCGCGCCGAAAGGGAACGCGCCGACGAAGCGGGCGAAGAACCGAATTTCGTTCCGCTGGTGCAGAGTTGGGGCGGCGTGTCGCTGGTTTATCGAAAGCGTCTTCAGGATTCGCCCGCTTATCGTCTGAATCACGAAGAAGTTCAAAAGGCACTCGAAGAAGGCATCAATTTTGTCGAATGTATGAATCCGACCGAAGCCGTTCCCGATGAACACGGCGCGGTCAAAGCATTGATTTTTGAGCGTTTGAATTATGTCGCCGAAACCGGAAAGTTTGAAGGAACCGGCGAATCGGTCGAGCTTCCCGCCAGAACCGTCTGCGTGGCGGCTGGAACTTCGCCGAATGTAATTTATGAAAAGGAAAAACCCGGCACGTTCAAACTCGACGAATGGCGACAGTTTTTCGAGCCGCACGAAGTTGTCAAAAACGGCGACGGAAAATTTCATGTCGTCGAATCGAAACAAGGATTTTTTACGTCATATTCGACGGACGAAAAGTTTATTTCCTACTACGGCGATAATCATCCGCGCTACGCGGGCAACGTTGTCAAAGCGATGGCTTCGGCAAAACACGGTTACGAAAAAGTCGTCGAAATTTTCGCCGATGAGTTTGCGACGCGCGGCAGCTTGCCGCAAATCGAGCGCGATAAAATCTTCGATAATCTTGAGAAAACTCTCGATGAACAGCTTCGTGCTTACGTCGTCCGGGTCGAACGCTTAACACCGACGATTATTGATGTCGTCGTCAAAGCACCGCTTCAGGCGAGAAAGTTTGAACCGGGACAATTTTATCGTTTGCAAAATTTTGAAACGAGTGCGCCGACAATCGAAGGAACGCGGCTGATGATGGAAGGTTTGGCTTTAACCGGCGCGTGGGTTGACGAGGAAAAAGGTTTGCTTTCGATGATTGTTCTGGAAATGGGCACGTCGTCGCGGCTCTGTTCTTTGCTCAAAGAAGGCGAAGAAGTCAGCGTGATGGGACCGACCGGAACACCGACGGAAATTCCCGCGGGCGAAACGATTCTGCTTGCGGGCGGCGGTCTCGGAAACGCGGTTCTGTTCTCGATTGCCAAGGCTTTGGGCGAAAATAAAAATCACGTTATTTATTTTGCGGGCTACAAAAACGGCGCGGATTTGTTCAAGCGTGAAGAAATTGAAAACGTCACCGACAAGGTTATCTGGGCGACGGATTTCGGCGACGAGATTCAGCCGAACAGACCGCAGGACGCGCATTTTCGCGGCAACATCGTCCAGGCGATGATTGCCTACGCCGAAGGAAAACTCGGCGAGAAGAATGTGGATTTAAAAGACGTTGACCGCATCATCGCTATCGGTTCAGACCGAATGATGAACGGTGTCAAAGAAGCCAGACATACATCTCTAAAACCGTATTTGAAGGAAGATCACACGGCAATCGGTTCAATCAACAGCCCGATGCAATGTATGATGAAGGAAGTCTGCGCCCAATGTCTGCAACGCCACGTCAACCCGCACACGGGCGAAGAGTTTTTCGTCTTTTCGTGTTTCAATCAAGACCAGAATCTCGATTTTGTAGATTTCAAAAATCTAAACGACCGACTTCGAGCAAATTCGATTCAAGAAAAACTGACGAATATGTGGCTCGATAAAATTTTCAAGGATAAAATAAATTTATGACTGAGAAACTCAGCAAAGAACGCTTGAGAAAAATTGAAGAACTTTTTCGCAATCCGCCACCGAACAGCAAAACCGCCGAGGCGCAAGAATTCGGTGTTGATTTATCTTTACTATTTCGCTGGCTTAAACTTTCACCGCAAGAAAGAATTGAAGAAGCGCGAAACAAAATGATTTTTCTCGATGAAGTAAAAAAACAAGGCGAGATGGCTCGTAGTAAAAAGTGAAACATATCGAACCGCCGTTAAAATCTTTGATTGAAAATCGTTAAAATCTTTGATTGAAAATAAAGTTGAATTTGTGATTATCGGTGGCGTTGCGATTATCGCTCACGGCGTTCCGTATGCGACCTTCGATTTGGACTTTTGTTATGCCAGATCACTCGAAAATTTAAAAAAGATTGTTGCCGCGCTCGCTCCCTTTAAGCCGCGCTTGCGTGGCTTTCCAACAAATTTACCTTTTACTTGGGACGAGAGGACTTTGCAAAACGGAACAAACTTTACGCTTGAAACCGACATCGGCGATATTAATTTGCTCGGTGAAGTTGCCGGTGTCGGTTCTTACGCAGAGGTTTTTGCAAATTCGACGACGTTAAAACTTTTCGATGACGACGTGCGCGTTTTGTCGCTTGACGATTTGATAAAAGCAAAAAGGGCGGCTGGTCGCCCAAAAGATTTGTTTGTTCTGCCTCAGCTCGAAACCTTACAAGAAGTATTAAAAAAGACAGACGAAGAATAATTTCAGAATGACGCGAGAAGAAGACATTCAACTGAAAACCATCGAGACGGCGACACCGAAGATGTCGGAAGAAGACCGCGATTTGGGTTTCGGGTCGAAGGTGGCGACCGAAAGCCGTCTGCGTTTTCTGAACCGTGACGGCACGTTTAATGTGCGGCGCACGGGAATCGGGCAATTCTCCACGCTCAATCTTTATCACTTTTTGCTGACGATGAGCTGGGCGCAGTTTTTGGGTCTTGTTCTGGTTTTGTATTTCTTGAGCAACATAGTTTTCGGCTTGCTTTATTCGTCTTTGGGCGCGGAATATCTGGTTGATACTTCGAGCAAGCCGACAGAAAACATTTTCCTGCGCGGGTTTTTCTTTAGCGTTCAGACATTTGCGACCATCGGTTACGGCACGATTCATCCGGTCGGTATTGTTCCCAATCTGCTCGTCACCATCGAATCTTATTACAGTATGATTGCTACCGCGCTGATTACAGGTTTGGTTTTCGCCAGATTTTCGCGTCCGACGGCGAAGATTATTTTTAGCGAAACGGCGGTTATCGCGCCTTATCGAAACAACTCGGGTTTTATGTTTCGAGTTGTCAACAGCCGAAAAAATCAGCTCATCGAAGTCCAGGCGCAGGTTTTATTTACCCGTTTTGTCGAGAAGGACGGAACGACGATTCGCATGTTTGATTTGCTCAAACTCGAACGCGAAAGAGTTTCGTTTCTGCCGCTCGCCTGGACGATTGTTCACCCGGTTGACGAGCAATCGCCGATGTTCGGTTTGACCGAAGAAGATTTTGAAAAATCCGATGTTGAAATTCTTGTTATCCTCTCGGCGATGGACGAAACTTTTGTGCAGACGGTTCACACGCGCTCGTCTTATAAATTAAAAGAGGTAAAGTTCGGCTACAAATTTGCGAACCTCTACAACAACATCGAGACGGGCGCGCCGATTTCGATTGATATTCGCAAACTTTCACAAGTTGAAAAGATTTGACTTCCGAACGACTGTCAAACTGAGATTTAAATTGAAAAGGGGTGATTAACTCGAATAGCTAATCACCCCTTTTTCTTTTTCTCCTGTTTCGTTTTTAGTTTCTCCCGCAGGCGAAACCGGAAACAATCGACATCTGTTTTGAAACAAGTGCTGCCAATTGAATCACTACCGTCAAAACGTAGTAACCCTGGCGCGAATCCGCGATTTCGATTGATTGATGGTAAAGGTTTGACCTCCGGCTGTGACGGTTCCGCTTCTTGCTAAACCTTTGTTAGAAGCAATCGAGAAACTAACCGATCCGCTTCCGCTTCTGTTTGCTCCACCGTTAATGGTAATCCAAGAAACATTGCTGACAACCGTCCACGAACAGCCTGTGCTGGAATTAATATTCACGCTGCCACTCTCGCTGGTAGGTCCAAAGTTGGCACTTGGAGATGAAAGCGAAAATGTGCAACTGGGAGTTTGACTGCCTTGAGTGACTGTAAAGGGTTGTCCGGCGATTATTATTGTTCCGCTTCTCTCCAAACCTGAATTGTATCCAGCCTTAAATCGGACTATTCCGTCACCGGTTCCCATACTTCCGTCCGTAACGGTTAGCCATGATTCATCGGAACTTGTCGCCGTCCAGGCACAAGCAGCACTGGTTGCAACATTTGTGCTTTTTGTATCATCACCAAAATAAGAAATGTATTGACTTGAAGATGAAAGCAAGTAGTTGCAAACAGGTTGAATAAATTCAACTTTGACAAGGAGGCTTTCCGGCGTTGTGCTTGTCTTGTCTTCCACCGTAATTTTTATTCCGCTTTCGCTGTCGATGAAAGGTGGTTGTCCAATCAAAAGCAGCGCATCACTGGTGTCTGGTGTAGCCGGAGTCATATCCAAAAGCTGTGTTTCATCAAAATTTTTGCTGTCGTAGTCCCATCGCAAAAGCGCACCGTTCATCCCTTTTCGGAACTCGATCCAATAATTCTTTGTATCATCCTTCTTTATTTTTAACGTTCGTATCCCTCCCGGCGATGCCACATCCTGCGCGTAAATTCGATAATTGTCGCTACTCGTTACTGGCTGCACATTCGCGTCTGTCAACCAATTGAGCAATCTCTTATAGCGAGTATTAAAATGCGAGCTTGAATTTAAATTGGAACAATCTGCCATCATGTCAAAACAATCGCCGTATTCAACATTGCTTCCCTTACCGATAGGATTCCCGTCTGACGTACGCCACAGATTCGCGTGCAGAAGCCCGTAATTATGTCCTAGCTCGTGAGCGACTACATTTAAACTAAAATTACCGTTGAGTAAACTTCCTTTGCCCCCGATAGCAGATTCCGCCGTAAAATCGAAGCCCCCTGAAAAACTAAAAGCGACAATATCCAAATTGAAATTATTTGTTTCAAATCCGGCTTGCCGAGCGGCAAGCCGGGCATCCGCTTGCAGTTGGGTTTTATTACTTCCCTGCGCGTAGTAAGTTTGTGTTTGCGGAAGGCGCACAAGGGGCGTTATGGTCGCCTGCAATGAAGTTTTATTGTAGGAATTGCTCACATAAAACGGATTAACTTCGTCGGTGAACAGTTCTTGTGCACGAGCTGCCGTGAGCGGACCACCTTTACCCACAGGGTCGCCCAGCCGGTCGGGAAATTCAACGCGAATAACGAGAACGGTTTTTATCCCTTCAGTCCACGCCGAAGTAGCCTGTTCGGGTGCCAGATTGTTTTGCGCGGAATTTTGTTTCGGGCGCACAGGTCCGATTTTCGCTTCCCATTCGACTTGTTCATCAACAAAATCGTCAAGTTCCGTCTGATTCGAGAAATGAATCGTCTTTCCGCCGAGTTCTGCGGCAATGCTGAATTTGTTAAATTTGCTCAAATTAGCGGCGCGAGTTTTGCCCTCTTTTGATTCCAGCTTTCGCGCAGGGCTTTCATCAACCAGCATCAAGTCGTCAATGACAAATCCCTGAAGCGGAATATCATATTTGGTAGTCATCGTCTCTCGTCTTCCATAAACGAAAGCCTTGTAACGCGAGTCGTCGAAAACTATTTCGCGTTTCATATGCGAACCGCTCATTTCTCCGCTCGTGTGGTCTATTTCATCCACAATGTAAACCAAAAAATCACCGTAGGCACTAACTCGTTTTTCCAAATACCTGGTAATAAACGAAGGAAGATTTTTGTCACTCTCCGAAGAAATCGTCTTTTCAAAAGCCGCTTTTGGGTTACTTTGAATTAGTTTCTTAAGAGCCTGCCGGCGTTCGACTGCAAGCCTCTCTCCCAATTCATCATACTCACTTTTACTACTAAAATTACCGTTGACACGCTTCTTTACCCAAGCATCAAACTCGGCAAAAACCGGCGAATCAGCAATTTCCTCGCTTTGTCCCGATTCAGGACTGAAACCGCTTTGCCTGACATCATCTTTATTTGGGATGGCGACTGGAAAATCAAAAGGTTTAGTTTGTAAATCAGACAAAGAAGAGTTTTCCGTTTTTTGCTGACTATCGTTTGAGTGTGCCGAAGAATTGATCGTTCCAAATGTAATCGATGCAATAGAAAACAAAGCGACGATAAAAGTTAAAAATGAAAAGCTAAATTTTTTGGGAAAATTAATAAAATACATAATAAACCTATTTCTATTCAGTTCTAAAAATCAATGTAATGTTTAATTGTTCAATCCTTGAAGTGAAGTCAAATAAACAGAGTGTCATCGAAAAAACATACTTGTTGAATCTTACTTTTATAACTTACTTTGTAAATTTTGTCAAAGATTTTTTATGCTGTCTTTAATATTATGTTGCTGCAAAAATAGTCTTTAGCTGTTTTCTCTATCCAATGCCGGCTTCTAAAGTTTAAAGGTCTGCAAATTTTGTAGAGGGTATTACAGCTGCCGGAAGTTTGAAGTATCAGTCGAATGGAAATGACAACAAAAATTTAATGACTGAAAATTCGCGGCAATACCACGAAGAAATTTGCACAAAACCGGCTAACTGCATACAATCTTCTAAAAGTAAAAAGCTTTTAGTTATCAAACAACTAAAGACTTCGATATTTTAAAAACCGAGCGGATATTAAGTAAAAGCACTTTCTCGAAACATAACATTCATCAGTAACTCGTCTGAATTCTGGAATCATTTCAAATAAGGTTTGGGAAAATGTAGCTTGCTGTGTAACCCAAAATTAGTGGTTATAATCACAGAAGCAATCGGTCTTCAAAAAAATTATGAAAAAACAGTTATTGTTCTTACTTGTTGGGATAATTTTGTCTATAGCTTTTTTGTCACCCTTATCTGCCTTTACTCAAACTGATACTGACACTTGATTAATCACAAAGACAAAAGCGAAGGTTGAATCCGTCGGTGTGGGTTCAGTTGTATCTGTTCGGTTGCAAAACAAAAAAAAGTTGATGGGCAATATCGTCCAGATAAATTCAGATGATTTTATCGTTAAAGAAATCGAAAACGGCACAGAGCAGAGAATTAACTACGGAGATGTGTTACAAGTCAAACATAAAGACAAGCGTGGTCTTTCGACAGGAGTTAAAGCCGGTATAATCGTAGTCGGTGTTCTTGTGGTATTATCACTAATAGGCAATGGTTTCGGCGGTTAAAGTCACACGTTAAAAAATACTAACAGTTAAAGGACGTGAAAAATATCAATATGATTTATGAACTTTTAGAAGCAGACACAGCCAAAGATTTGGAGGCAAAAATAAATCAAAAATTGACCGTCGGTTGGGAACTTTATGGAGATTTGGTAACTGCCATCAAAGCTGACACATCGGTAGTTCGGAGCGGTATTGCTTTTGCTGTGGAAGGTAAAATAATACTGTTTCAAGCTGTTATAAAAAATGAATCTGCTGAAGAATAATTTTGAGCAAAGTAAAGCAAGGTTTGAGATTGAGTCTCAAACCTTCTTTCTTAATCCTTAGAAAACTGAGCAGTTTGTTTGCGAAACCAATCTACAAAAGTACCTAAATCATTAGATAATAGTCTAAAACACCCCGTAAATAAAAGAAGTAATGTTCACAGGAAACATTAAAAAGGTTTTCCTACAACTCAATATCTCTTTTAATTATGGTTACTTGCAAGACTTAGTGAAGTATCTGAATAAATGTCTGTGCCTAATCCACATCTGTTAAGGCAACGGCTTCGACCCGGAAATTTGATGAATATGGGGACTGGCATTATTTCAAGCATTTGTGGTGTGTCGGAAGTTCTATGATGTTCAAACGTAATGACGTCGAAGAAATTGTTAACCAATATTTGGTATAACCCCGATCGCTAGATGTATCAGCCGTCGAACAATTCAATGGATTTGAAGGCAAGGCAGTAACTTTCAGAACGTCTCAGAAAGGCTGATTTGTGAGACAACAAAGCTTGATATTATCTTTGTCATAAACGATTCTCTTTTAGAATTAACAATGACGCTTAATACAATTAGAAGAATAATAGCCATAGTTCGAATGAAATAGATTCACCAGAGAATCAAAAAGGGTTCTTGGATTTTAATGAACCCAAGAACCCTTTTTGACACGTAAGTTTTCTTTGTTTTTACCAAACGCATCAATGGAAGTCTCACTGACTACAATATAGGTAAGGATCATTAGTCGTTTGAAACCAACTTTCGCTTTCAAATGCAACTTTATCCCAATAGATGTGTCTAGTTTGCATTAAGGTTGTCATAAATTGACACGCCGCGTAATCCTTATATCTTGTAATTTGTCCGCGTATGCCGAGATGCGCCAGTGTCTGCTCGATAACTTGGTGTTCTGAGTCCGGCGTAATAGCACCCCAACCGACTTGCGCCCATGGCGCTGGATCGAGTACTGGTACAGACGTTATGTTGGAGGTTCCGGAAGTCGTTGCCGTATAGTTATAAACGCTTGGGTAGTAAGCACCGTTTTCCAAAGCCCGTCGCAATTCCCAATTGCTAATTGAACGGTTAACGCCTTGTACCATCACGGCTTTGCCGTCTGCTCCCTGTCGAATACCGCCGACGTGGCGAAGCGAACGTCGTGCTTCGAGAACTATCTTCGACATTGTTCCGGCGCTTTTCGGCGTTGCGAAACTTGTTCCCGAAACGCGTTTCATTCCGGTTTCGCAATTATGACAATACGGCAGAACCTGCGTAAAGTCGGCTACAAAGTCGGGCAAAGAACCGCTCATAATCTGCCGTCCTTCGCTGCCGGTATCGGTCGGCGTCGTGCCGGATGTCGCTTCCTGGAAACCGGCGACGCCGATAGACCACCACGGTCCGGATGTACCGTCCTGCGGCGACGTGGAAGGAGAATTATCTGCCGCGCCAAAATGCAGTTTTCCGTTTTTCACTACGCCGGTATAGCTGCCGGTTAAATGATAAGGCAGCGGAACACTTCCTATCACTCCGTAACTCGTAGTAACAATATCGATTTGCGGATTGGTAAAGGCGAAAGTTTCAGCATCGTTTGTAATACCTTCCAAAAAGACGATAATGGCTTCCGGGTTTGCACGCACGACAGCCGCAGATGTCCCTACGCCATGTGTATCTGCCGAATCGTCCGGCAAAATCGGTCGCGTTCCCGGATCGAATGAAGCGGCGATAATGTTGGTGCCTTTGAACCAGTACAATTCACCTTTATTGATTCGGTCCCAAACGCGCGCTTTATCCGCCGCGTAATCGGCTTCAAAATTGCCGGTGCGCGTCAGCCCGATCTGATGCGCGGCGTCTATGCCGTAAGCCGCCAGCACTTCTGGCGTAACGCTCGAAGGCGCTTGCGCGACGTACGGTTCGCCGCCGGCATTGAAAAACTCGTGATACGGATTAATTGCCGAATCTATGACGGCTACGCTGACGCGCTCGCCGGTGCACGGATTCTTTTGGTTGCATTTTGCTTTTCTGAGTTTAACGTCAAAAGCGCTTGCCACCGCGTCGTAAGCATTGGCGAATCCGGCGCCGACTTCCCAAGCCTCTCTATCTGGCATCAAGTCCGCCGTGTCTTCGATAATCGTTTTGACCGACGCGGGCGTTAAATTCGGATTGGCGTCTAGCATTAGGGCGACAATTCCCGCCGCGTGCGGCGCAGCCATAGACGTACCGCTGAGCACAGTGTAATAAGGTAAACTCTCAGGCGAGACTCCGTTTACGTCATTCAAAGCGGAAAGCGGCGTCAGTCCGCTGCCCGTGGCGCGAGCGGAGATGATCTTTACGCCTGGCGCCGTAATGGTTGGTCGGTCTTCGGAAACATAAGTTACTCCGTCGCTGCCGGTTACTGTTACAGTTTTGTCCTTTACGCCGCGCGAAGAAAATGTCGCTAATTGTCGGTTTTTATCACCCGCCGCGACGCAGATGACCCACGGCGCTTTTTTGTAGTTGCCGGTGATAGTTCCGGCGTTCGGACCCGAATTACCGGCAGAGAAAACTACGACAACGCCCTGATCATTCAGTTTTTTGCTGGCGACGTTGGTCGGGTGGTCGGGATTAAAATCGCCTTTGTCGCTGGTCGAACCCCAGGAATTGGTGATGACGCGGATATTGTAGCGCTCGCGATTTTTTATGGCGTAATCGAAACCGCCCAGAGTGTTTAGCAATGCCAGCCCCGCGCCCGAACTGAAAGCGACGAGTTTCGCGCCGGGAGCGACGCCTTCGAATTTGCCTTGCGAAGCGGCGCCCGTTCCTGCGACAATGCCGGCGACATGCGTTCCGTGTCCGCCGCCGATGTCGGTGTTGTCAACGCCTTCGACGTAGCCGACGGGAACTATTCCTCCGGTCTCTTCGGTCAAACTTATTTGCCCAGATACGTTCTGAGCGACATTGTTGGTTAAATCGTAATGCGTTCCGTCAACGCCCGAATCGTTGACCAAAACAGTGACATCTCTTCCGTTAACGGGAATCCCCCCGTTTTTAGCGGTCAGCGTCGCGTCTTCGCGCACGCGATCAACTCCGGTCAACGCCGTGGCATTCATATTTTCATACTCCAGCCGTTCGTTCAGCCAAAGCGAGCGGACTTCCGGTCGCGCTGCCAGCGCGCGAACCTGTTCGGATGTGGCGATTACTCCGACTATCGGAAGCGTTTGGAAAGAAACTCCTTTCGTTATACCAGCCTGATTCAAAGCCGTGATTTCAGCCGCGCCAGGAGCCGAATCTCCTCGAAATGTAACAATAACTTCGAAAGGTCCAGGTGTAGCCAATATTGCTGCTGACAGGTTAGGATCTATAACAGCAGCGGTAGAAGATGCTGCCACCTTGTTTTTAGCAATCTCATTGCTGCTTAGAAAAACGGTAAAAAATGAAAAAGCTATTGTTACTGATAAAAGCATCCGAAATAACTGGCTGCTGCAACTAACTTTTCGCGTATTTTCAAACTTTCGTGACTTCATTGATTTAAACTCCATATAACTAATAATTAATACTTACGACTAATAAAGGTGAGAAGCGAAGACTCGCTAATCACTTATTTGTTTGTTACATTGCATAAATTACGTGTGATTGGTTGAGAAATTCTTGAGATGTTTCTGTGCCAGGTAAATTGATTTGTGTAAAAATTAACATTCTTCTTTTCAAGATTAAGCAACATTTTCCTCCTTTTGCTTACTAAAAGTTTCGTTAGTGTTTTCATCCATAGCCATACATAGATGTAATGGTTTTTAAGGATTTTTTCTTTTACTCTACTTTATTAAACATTTGAAAATATTAGCTGTTTAGCTTGAGGTACTAATGAGCAATTGAGCAATAGATGTGCCAGAACCATTGGTTATGTTAAAGTTTAATATTTATCACCTGTCAGCTTGGAAAAACTATATGGAAAGATCAGCAATAAAATTGGTATGTTTCGTTTTCAAACACTAAACTTCTTCAAAGTCGTCTTTATTTAAGACATAAAGGTTTCTTTAAAAAAACAGAAATAAATTTGGTTTTTTTGGACACCGCTACGCAAAGACAAATAAAAAAAAGCCGCAAGCAATCACGCTCACGGCTTTTACTTACTAGATTCTGTTGGTACAAACAAGCCAAAATGTTCGATAGTATGAATGTTAAGCTAACCGATCACCAATGAGAAAAGATATTGGCAATCTTAAAATCTTTTCCCGAAATCCGGTTCGGCGCAGGGCGGGATTGTCGCTGCTTTTTAGAAGCTGTGTTGTGGATAACCGGCTCCGGTTCGCAGTGGCAATTGCTTCCGCGCAGTTACGGCAGAAGGAACTCCGTCTATAAACGCTTTTCCAATTGGTCTGCCAAAGCCATTGCAGCGGTCGTTCGACAAAGATTCATCTGGCGGCTGACGCTTTGGGAAACGCGATTCCATTTATTTTAACCGGCAATGAACGTAATGACATAATGCAAGCCAAAGCCTTAATTGAAAACTTGTTGCCCGACTTATGTCCTTGCCGATAAAGGTTACGATTTGGACAAACTCGTTTTACTCTAAAAAAAGAGAAACTCGAAAGCGGTCAATCCATCAAGAATCTGATTTGAAAGTTGTTGCGGAAAGAAAGAACGGCAGACCGAAGAAAGAAACCGACAAATAATAATTTTGAACAAAGAAAAACGGCTTGAGCGTGGATTCTCAAACCGTCTCTTTCAGTTCTTTGACAACTGAATATGTATCAAGCAAAAGCAGTCTATCAAAGTGCTTTGGACGCTCGCAAGTGCCTGTGCCTAAATATGTGCCTGTTACTTGTTAGTTTGGAGTGATACGGAGTGATAGAATACTCTTTGTTATCCAATCAGTAGCACTCTGTAACACTAGGTAAATATCAGTAAATAAAAGAGATAATGTTCACAGGAATAATTGAAGAACTAGGAAAAATTTCGAGCCTCGAAAAGCACGCGGGCGGTGCGAAGATGAAAATTTCTGCGCAAGCCGTTATGAAAGATTCAAACGAAGGCGATTCGATTGCGGTCAACGGCGTTTGTTTGACGGCGACCCAAATTACCTCAAACTCCTTTGCTGCGGATGTTTCCGGCGAAACTCTAAATCGTTCGACTCTGGGAAATCTAAAAATCGGCTCAAAGGTGAATTTGGAACGTGCCGTTACACCTTCGACACGGCTCGGCGGACACATCGTTCAAGGTCACGTTGACGCTCGCGGAGAGTTTTTAGCAGCAAAACGGGACGGAGATTTTTGGACGGTGAGAATCGGCTTTCCAAAGGACATCGCGCAATATCTCGTTTATAAAGGCTCGGTTTCGGTTGAAGGAATTAGTTTGACGATTGCGAATTTGGCGGAAGATTATTTTGAAATTGCCGTGATTCCAAAAACCTGGGAATTGACGAATCTTTCCGCGCTCAAAAACGGCGATGCAGTTAATCTGGAAGCCGACGTGATTGCAAAATACGTCGAAAGAATTATGCTTTACGGCAGAGGCGCGGAAAAAAGCGAAGCAATTACAAAGGAAAGACTTACCAAACTCGGTTTTGTATGATTAGCTCTGCCGAAACGCCCGAACAGATTGAGGAAATTCGCATACTTTTCCGCGAATACGAAGCGTGGCTCGGCATTGATTTGTGTTTTCAGGGTTTTGAGAAAGAATTAGCAAATTTGCCCGACAAATATGCAAAGCCCGATGGAAGACTGTTTTTAATTCGTGTGAAAAATCAATCAGCGGGTTGCATTGCGCTACGGAAAATTGTCGATGGCGTTTGTGAAATGAAGCGTCTGTATGTGCGCGAAAATTTTCGCGGTTCAGGTTTGGGGAAAATTTTAATTGAAAAGCTGATTGAAGAGGCACAAGTCGTCGGCTATGAAAAAATGCGGCTCGATACTTTGCCGGACAAAATGCCATCAGCCGTTAAACTTTACAAAGCTTACGGCTTTTGCGAAATTCCGCCCTACTATGACAATCCACATCAAGAAACGCTTTTTCTGGAACTCGATTTGAAAAAAAAATAATTTTATCTTCTAATTCTTAACTTTGGTTTTACGCTTGTGATTGATTGGTCAATTTTTATTCGGTCGCCTCCAATTCTTCTTCCAAAAGCTGCCGCCGGTACAAATCGGCATATTCGCCGCCTTGTTCGATAAGTTCATCGTGCGTTCCGCGCTCGATAATTTTGCCGCCTTCCAAAACGCAAATCAAATCCGCATCGCGGACGGTTGAAATGCGGTGCGAAACAATCAAAGTCGTGCGATTTTGGCGAACGTCACGCAAGCCGTTCAAGATTTTTTCTTCCGTATAAGTGTCAACCGCCGAAAGTGAATCGTCGAGAATCAAAATGCGCGGATTTCGCATCACGGCGCGGGCAATCGCCGTCCGCTGTTTCTGTCCGCCCGAAAGCGTGATGCCGCGCTCGCCGACAAGCTGTTCGTATTTGTATGGAAAATCCTTGATGTCGTCGGCAAGCGCGGCAATCTCAGCCGATTTTTTGATTTCGGATTCAAGATTCAATATTTCAGATTTCCCATTTGAATTCTGAATCTTCAATTTTGAATCCTGAATCCTGAATCCTGAATCCTGAACTCCGAAAGCGATGTTTTCCGCTAGCGTGTTGCTGAACAAAAATGTTTCCTGCGGAACAAAACCGATTGATTTGCGGAGTTGTTCAAGCGGAAATTTGCGGATTGGAACGTCGTCAACAAAAATCGTTTCTTCGGGCGCGTCCAAAAGGCGCGGAATCAAACTTATCAAAGTTGATTTTCCGCTGCCGGTTTTACCGACGAAAGCGACGGTTTGTCCTTGGTCAATTTTTAAGTTTATATTTTGCAGAACAGTAGTGCCGTTGTATGCAAAATTCAAATTGCGAAATTCGATTCTACCTTTGATTTTCGGCTGTTCGCGGGTGTCGGGCGCGTCTTTGATGGTCGGCGCGGTTTCCAGAATCTCGTTAAATCTTTTAAGGCTCGCCGTTCCGCGCTGATAAAGGTTGACGACGTAGCCGAGCGCAATCAGATACCAAATCATTCGCTGTAAGTAAAGAATAAACGCCGTAAAATTGCCCGCCGTAATCTCGCCGCGCACCGCCATCGGCACGCCGACCGCGACGATTATCACAAAACCCAAACCGATAAAAAAGAAAAGCAAAGGACGCATCGCCGCCGCAAATTTCACCAGCGCGATGTTTCTTTTCGCGTATTCGCGGTTTAGTTGCTGAAACTTTTCAATTTCCGCATCTTCCTGAGCATACGCGCGAACAACCCGAACGCCTGTCAAATTTTCCTGCGCCCGCGCCGTAATATCCGAGAAAAATTCCTGAATTTTTTCGAAACGAACGTGAATCTGCTCACCCAAAAACTTGACCGTCAGGGAAACAAACGGCATCGGAATCAGCAGCAGCAAAGTGAGTTTGACGTTGATGCGGAGCATTATCGGCAAAACAATCGCCAGCGCGAAAATCGCTTGAAACGAATATAAAATCATCGGTCCGACGATTTGCCGGATTGCCGACAAATCATTTGTCGCCCGCGCCATCAAATCGCCGACGCGGTTATTTTGAAAATATTCGAGCGGCTGATTAACCAGCGCGGCATAAAAATCGCGGCGCATATCGTATTCGATGTGGCGCGAAGCATTGATTAAAAGCCTGCGCTGCCAGAAGAGAAAAATACCGCTCAACAAACTCGCAGTCAAAATCAAAGCAACGTGAATTGAGATTTTTTCGACGGTCAAAGTTCCGTTCCAGCTTGCCGTCTTAAAATCGTCAATCGTGTTTCCGACCAGATACGGAACGGATAACCCGAACGCCATCGAAAACAAAATGAAAATGATGCCGAGAATGACGTGCCATTTGTAAGGCTTGAAATATCTGGCGAATTTTTTGAGTTCTTCCATTGTTAAATTATCAGACTTACTTTATGAATTTAGCGCAACAAAATTTTCTTCTAGGTAATCCCAATTTTGAAACAAATTATCTGACATCTCACTTGCTTTCTTAAATAACATCAATCCTTCAAGGGTAAGAGAATAATGTTTCCCTTCTTTTTGTATTAATTTATGTTTTAATAACCAGCTAAAAGATTTTTGTAGTTCCTTGTGTGTCGGCACAGCGTGGTTTATTCCATCAGCGACTCCGATAATTCCATTAATTTTTGCTGGTGTTTCACTGCTGGCAAGCCCTATAGCAAGGAAAATCCAAGAATATACTTTTTCATTACTCATTAAATAATCAAACCTTTGCATATGTTGATAAAGCCGTCGCAATCAGCTTTTTTTCATCATTGACAACTTCCGCCGAAACGGTCAAAAGACGTTTTCCCGCTTTGACGACTTTCGCCGTGCAGACAATCGCACCTTGCATAACGGGACGCAAATAATGAACGGTCAAATCAACCGTCGAAGCCTTTTCATCGCTCTCCAAAATCGAAACGACCGCAAAAGCCATCGCCGTATCAATGACCGAAGCGGTTGCGCCGCCGTGCAGAAGTCCGTGCGGCTGGCGAAGTTCGTCGCGCATCTTCAGCCGGATGATTGCTTCGCCCGTTTTCAGGTCAACAAGTTCCATTCCGATAAGTTTGAGATACGGAACTTTTGCAAAAACATCGTGCGCCGCCTGCTTTTGCGTTTGGTCAAATTGCTTAGTTTTATTCATTTTTCGGGTTTAGCATATTGTAAATGTAAGATTTTTTATTCTTTTGCCACAGAGAACACAGAGTAAGACAGAGAAAAAAATAAAAGAAAATCTCTCTTCTTCTCTCTGTATTCTCTGTGGCAAAAAAAAATCAACATAACTTTCTTTACGGTGTATTCAGTTTCTCTTGCCAAACGATTTTTTGAAATTCGTTCGACGAAACTTTACGGTAATCTTCGGGCAGCTCAAAAAGTTTGTCGTCCGTTTCGAGTTTCAAATTTCGCAGTTCCATCGAAAAAACTAAACTTTTCTGCTCGCCGTTTGTCGCATAAAACTCCTGCTTGACCGGAATTTTGAATTTTTCGTCAACGTAAATCAGAGTTTCCGAAGCGGCGTTCGGAGCATCTTTCAAACTGATGCGATATTTTGTCAAACCATCTTCCGCGCCGAGATTTTCAAACGCCGCGCCGCGTTTTTCGTTTAGCCATTCGGTAGTCAGGAAATCCTTTATCGTTTCGCCCGTTTCGCTTGCCGCGCCCGAATTTGTTTGGTTTTGAGTGTAAATTTTTTTGCCGTGATGAATTGAAAATTTCACGTTTTCGCTCAACTGCAAAAAGGAAATTTTGCTTTCGTAATCGGAGCGAAATTTCGCGCCGTTTCGCCACGTGAAAATTCTCCGCTCCGATTTTTCGCCGCCCGCGTAATTTGTCAAAACAATTTCCGCTTGATAAATCTCAGGTTCTTTGCTGGAGAAGGGAATTCCGGTTTTTGATTCCTCGGCTGCAAAAGCGGCGGGCGAAGCATTGGCGTTTCGGCTTTCCGGGTTTTGCCAAAAACTGCACGCCTGGCAAAACACGACCGCAGAAATAACAAGGATTTTGATTGATTCGGGCAAAAACATCGGCGAAGTGAGATTTTAACACTTTCCGTAAATCAATGGAAAATGGATAACGGATAACGGATAATTATGAAGTTGTTTTCCTATTATCCATTTTCCGTTATCCGTCATCCATTTTCTTCGTTCGCTTTGCTAAACTTAGAATTATGGCGGAAACGGAAAACGATTTAGCGACACAGAAAAAACAGACGTTGACGGGTTTAGCCCGTAGATTAGGCAGCCTTCCGAACGACAAAAAAATAATTGCGCTGGAGATGAGCGCGTCGCTGGCAGGCGTTTCCCTGCGCGTCAGCCGCGAATTTGTCGAAGCCGTGCCGAAAGCCTCGAAAATTCTGAGTGCGGAAGACATTCGTCACTGGGCGGAAATGGGCAGGCGACTGGCGATGACAAACGCCGATTCGGGCGCAAACTTTTTCATCAGCGGTGTCAACGAATTGAAGAAAGTTCCCGACGAAGCGCGTCCGCTCGTTTTTCAAATCTGCACGCGCCAGCTCGTTTTATCCGGTTCGATTGCGCTTGAAACTTTCCAGTTGATTCCGACTCTGGCAAAGGAAATCGGCGATGACAAACTTTTTACCGAGATTTTGCAGCTTGCCTCGGAAATCGCCGGACGCTCCGCCAAACACAGCGCGGATTTTCTGCAAAAGACTCCGAAATTAGCCGCCGCTCTGAAAAAATTCGGCGACGACAAACCGAAAGTCGCCGAATCCGTGATTGCCTTAGCCGCGCATTTCGCCAACCGGACAGGCGGAATGACGGCGGATTTGTGGCAGATATTGCCGGACGCGCTCGAAAAACTCTCCGTCGATGAAGCCGTTCGGTTGACAAAAAAAGCGGCGGAATTTCTCGAATTCGGCGGCAGCGTAACACTTCATTTTACGAGCGCGGGCGGCGATGTTTTGCGTGGCATCGGCGAGGCATTTGACGATTGGCACGAAGTTTTGCTGAAAATCGCCCGCAGCGGAAACGCTATTTTGATTTCGTTTATTCGTTCCAGCCCGAAGTTTTTCGCGGGCATTTTGACTTTGCGGAAAAAGCAGGAAGTCGTCGAAATGACCAAAAGGGTTTTGCAATCGGTAAATAAAATCGCCGAAACCGATGCCGAATCTGCGCTTGCCGCGTTTCGCTCCGGTCCCACGGCTTTGAAAAAAGTTTCGCTCGCTCAGTTTGAAGAATGGGTTGAAACGGGTTTAGAGAAAAACGCAGGTGAAAATGCGAAGGCGCGGAAAAGCTATTTCGCGCTCGAAACCAGAAACAGCAACGCGCTTCTTCGAGAATCTCAGGAAGGTTTGCCGCTTGAAAGCGTGCAGACTGTTTTGAGAATTTATATCGAAGGTTTGACCGGCAAGGAAGTCGAAATCGCACCGTTGACGGCAATGCCGCAGGAATCGCGCATCAGCGACGGCAAAACGATTTTTCTGCCCGCCGCCGTTACCGAATTCGGCAACGACGAAATGGATTTCAGGCTTTACAAAGTTCTCGCGGCGCACGGCGCGGGGCAAATCGAATTCGGGACTTTTGAGAAAGATTCCGATAGTTTGAAAGCCGCTTTCACCGAACTCAACGCGCTTTACGAGGCGACGGCTGAACAGATTGACGCATTTTCTCTGGCGGGTTATATCGAAGACGTGCAAAAAGGCGAGCGCGCTTTGTCCGAAGAAGAAACGGCAAAGGAACTCAAAAAAGCCAAAAAGAAATTGCCGAAAAACTCCGATTATAAAACGGTTTTGCAGGTTTTTCCCGAACCGAATCTGGCGAAAAAGATTTTCGGCACGATGGAAAATGCCAGAATTGACAATCGTCTGCGGCAAACTTATCGCGGACTTCGCAAAGATTTGGATTTGATGCAGACGTTTTTGCGCGAGAAACGCCCGTATATTTTCGATTTGCCGATGTATCAAGTTCCGTTCGAGCTGCTTTTTCAAATAACTTTGTGCGGCGGCGCAACCGACGATGCCAGACAATTTTACGGGCAAATCGTGTCGGAAATCGAAACGGTTATTGAATCCTATTTGCAAACAGACGTAAAAACATTTAACCGCCGAGACACGGAGACACAGAGAAAAATAGAACAGGACGGACAGGATAATCAGGATAAGAATTTGGAAGAAAACTCCGAAAAAAACTCTGCGTCTCAGCGTCTCGGCGGTGAAGAAACTTTTCCAACGGTTGCCGATTCTTTGATGGCGACGAGCCGCGTTTATACACTTTTTCAAACCATCGCGGCTGACCGGCAGCAAGCCGAAGCCGAAGAAAACGAGGACGACCAGGGCGAATATAAATACGAAGATAAAAACTCGGCGGAATCGGTTTTGGAATCGCAGGTCAGACGCGAGCAGAAGCCGAAAAAAAATGAAGACGTGCGCGATTTGTTCAACGCCTGGAACAGCGATGACGACGAAGGCGAGCCGGACGATTTGCAGGGCGCAGAGGCTTGGTCGCATAACGAAATGCCCGAACAACCTCTGGAAATTGGCGACACGGCGTTTGCATATGACGAATGGGACAAGGATTTGTCGGATTTCCGCACCGATTGGTGTCGCGTTATCGAGAAAAAAGTTCGTCAAGGCGACAGAAATTTTGTCGAACTTGCCCGAAGTCGTTATCGCGGTCAGATTTCTTCGATTCGCCATCAATTTCAATTGATGAAACCGGAAAACCTAGCCAAAATTAACCGCGAACTCGACGGCGAAGATTACGATTTGAACGCGCTGATTGATTATGTCGTTGATAAAAAAGCCGACGGACAGCAATCGGAAAGAATCTACACCAAGCGTCTGCGAAAACAGCGCGACGTTGCCGTTTCGATTCTGCTCGACCAATCTTCCTCGACGGCGCGGACAATCACGCGCAATCCGCTCCAGCCTTACACGCATCCGGGAAGAAGAATTATCGAAATTGAAAAGGAAGGCTTAGTTTTGATGAGCGAAGCCCTCGAAGCCGTCGGCGATGTTTATTCAATCAACGGTTTTACTTCCGAAGGCAGGCGCAACGTAAAATTTTACGTCGTCAAAGATTTTGACGAAAAGTATTCGGACGAAATCGAAAAACGCATCGGCGGAATTACATTTCAAAACAACACGCGATTAGGCGCAGCGATTCGCCACGCTTCCGCCAAGTTACTGCGCCAGGATTCGCGCACGAAACTTTTAATAATCCTGACCGACGGCAGACCTTACGATCACGATTACGGCGACGCGCGTTACGCCCGCGAAGACGTGCGCGAAGCTCTAACCGAAACGAAAATGCAAGGCATCACGCCGTTTTGCATCACGGTTGATAAAGATTCGGAATTTGAATTAAAGGATTTATACGGCGATGTCGGCTATACGATTATTGACGATGTTTTATCTTTGCCGGAGCGAATGCCGAATATCTATCGAAGATTGACGAGTTAGATTGTGCTAAAATCGGTTCTATGAATCAAGAATTTATCGAAGTAAATCCGAACAAACTAAGCGGAACACCCGTTTTCGCGGGAACTCGTGTGCCGATAAAAAATCTCTTCGATTATCTGGAAGGCGGCGAAACTTTGGAAGATTTTTTGGAAGGATTTCCGCCCGTAACACGCGAACAAGCCGTCGCCGTTTTGGAAATGGCGGAAAAATCTTTGAATAAGGATGTCGGCGCAAATTGAAAATACTGCTTGACCACAATCTTGACCGCAGACTCAAAAACTATTTGACCGAATACGAAACGACGACCACCCAAGAACAAGATTGGGCAGATGTTTTGAACGGTGAATTGCTCACGCTCGCCGAAGAAAATGGCTTTGACGTTTTGCTGACGGCAGACGCGAACATTAAAAATCAACAAAACTTAGCAAATCGAAAAATTGCAATTTTAGTCTTGCGGGCTTTTAATAACCGTCTTGCAACTCACGCGGAAATGGTTGAGGCAATTCACGAAGAATTAGCGAAAATTCAGCCGGGCGAAATTGTTGAAGTTTTGCATAAAGCCGTGAAAGAGAAATTGAAATAGTTTATTGACGATGTTTTATCTTTGCCGGAGAGAATGCCGAATATCTACCGGCGATTGACGAGTTAAAATCTGTAACCAAGTTCTGATATTGCAGGTTCTGGTGATTCTGGAATATTACCAAAAAAATTCTTGCAATTTAGACAATTGAACAATTCTCCTTTTCGCTTTTCTAAATGAATAGCCTTTTTTTCAGACTCCCAACAAAATGGACAATATGGTTCATCTACAATTTCTCCATCATCAGTTGCAAAATACAATCCATTCTTACGAACTAAGTTAGCTTTGAATTTCAATAAATTTTCAAGTTCGTTAACTCTTTTATCTTTCTCTTGAATTACATCTAAAGTTTCATTAGCTTGTATTTTAGCCTCAAGTAAAGAATCAACTAAAATTGCAATTTTTTCTTTTAGGATTGATTTATCGAGGTCGTAGTCAGCTGCCTTTACTGCTTTGACAACATCTATCGAGTTTTTGATTGCGGCTAAAGTTGCAATTATTGAAGAAGGGTCTGGCATAGCTTTTTATTTTCCGAAATAATTTTATCACAACAAATTCACTTGATACTTGGCAAAATTAGCATCCGCACTCACTAAAGTCATACTCTCGACAATCGCCTCCGAAATCAGTAATCTGTCAAACTACGCGGCTTTTAACTGTTGCTTTTGAAGCGCGATTTCGTGGAGTGTTTCGGGCGCGATGTCCGCGCCGTTTTCCCAAACGACAGTCCAGCCGTCAAGCGAAAAGGTTTTGAAGTAATCAATATTTTCAAGCGGCTTGAAAAACGGATAGTTTTTTATCCAATCGGTAAAATCAATTTCTGCTTTCAGCCCGTCGTTAAACGTCAGTTCGAGCGTGTAATCGAATAAATAGCGAGCCGCTGTAACTAAAACCAAATCTTTCATCTTTTTACCTCAAGTTAGCGGCGGAATTTTCCGAAAACCTCTGCCGCTTTGCAAATCTTCCCAATTTTCCGCGAGTTCCGCGTTATGCAAATCAATCCATTCCCGAATCAAACGAACAGCCGTTCTTGAACTAATATCGCCTGCCAAAATGTTTCCGCGAAAATCAAAAACCGCCATTTCTCCTTGATGTTCGGCGTGAAGATGCGGCGGATTGTGGTCGTCAAAATACATCTTGATAACAATGCCGAAAAACACGGAAATTGTAGGCATAAAATTTCAAATTCTCCCAATACAAAATTTTACCACAACAAATTGACTTGATAATTGACAAAATTTGCGTCCGCGCTAACCAAAGTCATATTTTCGACAATCGCTCTTTTGTAAAGACGACATTGAGTTTGTTTTGATGCGTAAATTTTCTTTGTTAGGTTTTGAAATTCAGCTAATAAAAGTAAAAAGATAATGGAACTTTTTTGATTTTTCGGTGTCTATACAGATGAAAAAGATTTTGCGTCAAAGCAACCAATTTTTGAGTTGCCGTCTCGAACGAACATCTGGACGAAGAAAAAAGGAGTTTTAACTTATGCCGTATTTCCAACGTTCTTTCGCTTCCGTCGCCGTTATTTTTGTTTTGTTAATTTCGCTGTGTGCTTTGCCCGAAACGGTTTCGGCGAAAAGATGTCCGGCGATGCGAATACCCGACAGTTTATTGACTCTTTATTTGAAAAGCGATTTGGTTGTCATCGCTTCGATTAAAAGCGAAAAGACTTTGAAAATGACTAGCGAAAACGAATATGGATCGTATTTTGACGTGGAAAAAAATCTGGACATTTCCGATACGTTAAAAGGTCAGAAACTGAATTCGGCGGCGTTCAAAATATCCAGATACAAACAGAAGAATGCTGAAAACAGCGATGTTGCTTCCGAAGAAGCAGAAGTTTATGCAAATGTTGGCGATAAGGCTCTGTTTTTCCTAGCCAAGAACACGGAAAACAATTTCTACGAACTCGCTGATTACAGTTCGGCAATAAAGAAATTGGA
>Ga0136618_10000084_pt1 | contig 22850 bp, 16 predicted proteins | sample AntDrymUQ3302106_2_FD_104805 | JGI IMG/M metagenome (GOLD analysis project Ga0136618, IMG submission 104805) | Polar desert sand microbial communities from Dry Valleys, Antarctica - metaG UQ330 (21.06) | ecosystem: Environmental > Terrestrial > Soil > Desert | place: Antarctica: Dry Valley... | reverse complement strand
ATTTTCGCCTTATTTCCGCAACCAACAAAAATCCGTTTGAATCTATTCAATCGGGAAGTCTGCGCGAAGATTTATATTATCGGATAAATACAATCGAGATAAAGATTCCGCCGCTGCGCGAACGAATGGAAGATGTTCCAATGCTTGCCGAACACTTTCTGCAAATTTATGCGGATAAATATAAACGCGAAGACCCAGAATTTTCTCAACACGCCTACGACCAGATGCTTAATTATAATTGGCGCGGCAATGTGCGCGAATTGCAGCACGTTATTGAAAGAGCCGTTCTTTTGAGTAAAGGCGGTAGAATTAATAATTTGGATATTCCGAAAAACTTGGAAAGCTCGATTTCTTTTGCCGATATTAAAAAAGAATTATTCGAATCGCCAACAAATTCTAGTGTTGGAAGACAGGATACTCCCAATTTCACGAACGGAAGCAATTTATTAAATAAACAAAATTTGTCGGAAGAAGAATTGTTTGAAGAAATCGGTAAATTTATCGTCGAAAAATTGCCGGAGCCGATTGGCGGCAGCGAGCAGAAAGATGTCTTTAACGAAATCGAGAATGTTGTGGTGACGGCGGCGCTAAAGCGTACAAAAGGAAACAAACAAGCAGCTGCTAATCTTTTGGGATTATATCGTCCGCGACTTTACGGGATGATAAAAAGACACAGTATTGACGAAAAAATATAGACTCGCTTATCAAGAAAGGAAAACGCGTATTCTAAATATTTAGAATACGCGTTTTCCTTTCTTGATTTTAACAACCTACCTGTTGCTGCTCGGAGCAGTAACATTGATATCAATTCGCTCTTTCTTTGTTCCGCCTAAAAATCCACTGTAATATAAAGCTCCAGCGATGATTGCAACGATTATAATCATTGCGATTGCCCAAATTAAATTGTTGCCGGTTCCATTTTCATCAGCCATATTTCTGACTCCTTTTTACTAAAATAAAATTTTGTAAAACTTATAACTATTTAGCTCAAATTGCAAATTCAATGCCAGATAAAATTAATTGAATTTGTGGCGGTTACTTGAAAATAACTATTAAATTGTAACAAAATAACCGATTAAGCTGTAAGCTATTGATACGTAATATCAAAACCGAAAAATAAAAATTATAAACAACTCGCAGAATTTATGGTTTTTCCATAGTCAATAACCTAAAACTACTCAAAGGCATAATCATTGCATACATCTAGAGAAAATTGATTATAAAAATTTGGGTTACTAAAATTTTTATAAATTCTGTAAAAAGTAGTTTTAACAATGTCGAATCCTATCGAAAATTTTAATAGGGAGAAAGACTCTCAAATTTTTAATCTTTCATATTTGGTCTTAGCGGTGTTGATACTACTGACAATCGGGGTTACTTATAATTTCTTCAAAAGCGCAAAAAGCAAGGATTCAATCAGATTTAACAATCAGGTAAACCATCTGGAAACCTCCATAGAAAATAGAATAAGTCTTTATGTCGCTTTGCTCAGGGGAACTAAAGGATTTATTGAAGCAACTCCCGAAATAACTCGAAGCAGTTTTGCAAAATACATTGACCGACTGGATTTGCAAAATAAAGACGCAGGTGTGCAGGGAATGGGTTTTGCGAAAATCGTCAAACTTGAAGAACGCGACGCATTAACAAAAATATTGAATGCCGACGGTTTCACCGATTTTAAAGTATTTCCCGATTCTGAAAATGATTTTTATCAAACGATTATTTATCTTGAACCGCTTAATGAACGAAATAGCAGGATTATCGGCTTTGATATGTCAACGGAAGATTCTTTAGGAGAAGCGATTGAACGGGCAAAGACTTTAGATAATGCCGCAATCAGCGCGAAAACAGTTTTAGCCCGCGAAGACGAAACAAATCGTCAGGAGGGATTTACAATTTTTCTGCCCGTTTATCGAAAAATTGACGCATCCGTTTCCGAACAACAAACCAGCGCAGATTTGCTGGGATTTGTTTTTATTGCTTTTAAGGCAAACAATTTTTTCAATGACCTTTATCAAACGCTCCCGGAGCATGATATTAGCTTCAAAGTCTTTGATAACGAAGTCGGTTCGCAGAATTTGCTTGCCCAAACAGAAAGTAAAAATAACCCTCCACTAAATTTTGCGAATATAACCGACGAAAAGCACGAAGCGCAAAATGAACTTTCAATCGCCGGCAGAACCTGGATTCTGCAATATAATACGTTACCGACATTCGCCGAACAATCAAGCGTCGGATGGACGCCGCTGATATTAATTTGTGGTTTTGCGTTTAGTTTTATGCTGTTTGGAATGACTTACTGGGAAGCTTCTTCGCGCGCTCAGGTGCAGAAAACGGCGGCTGAGCTGTTTGAAATGCAAAAGCAGAGAGAAGTTTTGCTTGAGAGTGAGCGCGAAGCCCGCCAAGCAGCCGAGGAGGCAAATGCTACGAAAGACGAATTTATTTCTATTATTTCGCACGAACTGAAAACGCCGCTAAATGCGATTGCCGGTTGGACGAGAATTTTAAAAACGCAGGAATTATCACGCGGCACAAAAGAACTCGCTCTGCAGAAGATTGATAAAAATCTGCGCTCACAGGCAAGTCTGGTCGAGCAATTATTAAATTATTCGGAAATAATTTCCGGTAAAAGTGTTCTGAAGGAAGAACAGGTTGATTTCTCCGAATTGTTTGAAGCAGCCTTGATTCAGATTGAGCCGTTTGCCAAAGAGAAAAATATTACTTTATCCAAACATAATCAATTAGACCACCATCTTATCCGCGGCGATAAGGAAAAATTAAAAATAGTGATTGATAATTTATTGACGAATGCCGTTAAGTTTACGCAGAGCGGCGGAAAAATTGAAACAAAAGTTTGTGAATCGGAAGGCAATGTTCAGATGATTGTAAAAGATGACGGCAGAGGCATCAGCGCGGAGTTTTTGCCGTATATCTTTGAACGCTATAAACAAGCCGACAATCCTAATATAAGAGACTACGGCGGTCTGGGTTTAGGTTTAACTATTTCCAGGCACATTGTTAATTTGCATCAAGGAAAAATTGGGGCGGCAAGCGAAGGAAGAGGAAATGGAAAAGGTTCAACCTTTATGGTTACTTTTCCGATTGATAAGTCAGTGTAGTTTGTATAACTGCATTACAATTTATTCAATCTAAATTACTTTTAAGCCTTATAAAATTAGTCATATCAACAACAATAATAAAACTTTACTTAAGAAAACTGGGTTTCTGGCACAGTGATTGCAAGACTAACAAGTAGTAAAACTGCGAGATGTTAATACTACTTTCCCTATCTTGCAAAAACATTTTGATGATGAAGGGAGAAAATACAATGAAAATTAAAATATACAGTTTTTTTATGATGGCTTTTCTAGCCGTTGTGTTCACAACCGTTAGTGAAACTTCGGCACAGGTCAGACCTTATCGGGTGACTGACAGTCAAGTGCAAACACTATTAAATAGATTAGAAACCAGAACCGACAATTTTCGTCGTGAAATTGATCGTTCGTTAGACAACAGCAGAGTTGACGGAACGAGAACCGAGGATAATATTACGGAATTCGTTACGGATTTTGAAAATGCGACAGATCAGTTAAAAAATGACTTTGCTGCCCGCAACTCGACTGTTGACGACGTGCAGGAAGTTTTGAATCGAGCATTATTTATCAATGAGTTTATGCGTAACAATCGGGTCTCGGTTCAATCTCAAAATCAGTGGAATTTTATCCGAACCGATCTAAACACTTTAGCGAATTACTATCGCGTAAATTGGACTTGGAACGGTAGAACTGCAAACGGAAGAACAAATAATGTTCCGGTTGTAAGTCGTCCATATATAGTTTCTGAGACTTCAGTCCGGGCTTTACTTGCTCGTATCGAGCAGAAAAGCGACGTTTTCCGTCGTAGTGTTGACCAAACTTTAGATAGAAGCAATCGCGACGGAACAAGGTTTGAAGAAAATGTAGCCGAATACGTAGCTGATTTTGAAAACGCAACAGACAGTTTACGTCGCAACTTTGACGAGGGTGATTCGGTTTCCGGTGACGTAGAAGAAGTGCTTCAACGAGCATCAGTTATTGACAGATTTGTGAGAAATAATCGGCTAACACCGGCGGTTCAACGGCAATGGAATCTTTTGCGAAGTGATTTGAACACTTTAGCGAGTAACTACCGGGTTAGTTGGAATTGGAATACTACTGCAACTCCTTCGGTTAATAATTTTGATGCGCGCCTGACCGGAACTTATAGATTAAACATCGCTCAGAGCGATAATGTCAATAATATTATTGACCGCGCGATTACCCGCGGTAGTTCTAATACTACTCAACGCGATAGAATACAACGCAATTTAGAACGACGGTTAACTCCGCCGGATATGATTGTGCTTGAAAAACGCGGACAACAGGTAACGCTTGCGTCTTCGATGTCACAACAAGTTTCGTTTGCCGCCGATAATATTTCGCGTTCTGAAACAAATCAAAACGGACGAACTGTGCAGACTCGTGTTTCCGCAACTTCAAATGAAGTAACTATTAATTATGAAGGCGACCGAATGAATGATTTCTTCGTCAGCTTTACGCCGTTAAGTAATGGTCAATTGCGCGTTTCTCGTCGTGTTTATTTAGAAAATACGAATACAGCGGTAACGGCAATGAGCCTTTATGACAAAACTAATGCTGCGGCTCAGTGGTCAGTCGCTAATAATGTCGGAAGCGGGAACGACAACATCGGCAACAACACCGGAAATCTTAATGATTTTATTGTTCCGAACAATACGAAACTGACCGCGGTATTGCGTAATATGATTGACACAAAAGTCAGTAAGAACGGAGACCGTTTTCAACTAGAAGTAAATTCGCCGTCGCAATACAACGGCGCAATTATTGAAGGTCGCATTGCTAATGCCGATCAATCGGGTCGGGTTTCCGGTCGGGCAAATGTTTCGATGGAATTTGATACGATTCGTTTAACTAACGGTCAAACTTATCGTTTTACCGGATTTATTGACTCGGTTCGAGCCGCTAACGGCGATAACGTTCAAGTCAATAATGAAGGAACGGTACGCGACAGCAACCAAACTACGAAAACCGTAACCCGTGCCGGAATCGGTGCTGCTCTTGGCGCAATCATCGGCGCAATTGCCGGCGGCGGACAAGGCGCGGCAATTGGAGCAGCGGTCGGAGCCGGAGCCGGAGCCGGAACCGTGATTCTGCAAGGTCGTGACAATATCGAACTCGGACAAGGTTCTGAATTCGGTATTACCGCCTCTGCTCCCAACAATAATCGCTAGTCGTTAATATTTAACGTCTTTTGAGGGTGAGTTTGAAACTCACCCTTTTTCGTTTTAAAATTAAACTTATTTTCGTTTAATGAAACACAACCTGAAGGTGTCCTTATTTAATGCAATAAATGACGGCACGATAATTGAATAACGGATGATGCACTGACGTTTATAAATGCGCGAATAAAAAATAATTCGGTTTAAAATCAGTTATACTTTTTTATATTCTAGGAGGAATTATGCAGAAAAAAAACGAAGATTTGCTGTCAAATTCTCAGGATAAACGAGACGGGTGGAACGCTAAAGAATTGTCTGAAGAAGGCAGCCAAACGGATGTAGATGAGATTCAACGTAACCTGCTTCGAGGCGACGAAACCAAAGGCGACCCTGACCAACGCGACAATGCCGGAGGCTCGGCTTCTAAAGATACTCCGCAGGGACGCGAAGAAACAAAAAACGATATAAAAGATAAGGCAAATGTCAACGGTTAAAAAATTAATTCGGCTATCAAAACAATCAAAAGAGACTTCATCTTTATGAAATAAAGCCTCTGAATTATGATTAGTCAAGATACTTCCTAATCACAATCGGAATGACCGCAATCACATCTGATTTCGGTTAAATCTTGGTCTGCCGCTCTCTCGCAGTGTTCACTACAGTATTTCGCATCGCCGGTTGTAACGCACAAACAAATATCGTGTCCGCATTTTTTATTGTCATCCGCCATAAACCATCCCTCCCTCGAATATTGAAAATTTTGCCGCCGTCAGCAATCAGTTAAATTATAAATGAACGGTTACGATTTAACAATAAAACGTTGCTAAAATTAAACAAAGTTCAATTATCTTTCAGCTAAAATACCAAAGAGTGAAAATTTATGAAGGATTGGAAATCAAAATTAGAAAACTTTTTCGAGAACATTGATAATTTGTCCGACGATTTCAGATTAAGGTTAAAAAGTATCAGAAATTTTGACAAACCTTTGAAGATAATACCGTTTCTGGGTTATGGAACATCCGGTAAATTCCTGATTAGCGGGCGGGTTTTAGAGGATAAAGGCGGTATCGTAACAAAAGAAACAGACGGCAAATTGCAAAATCTCGTTAATTTATACAAGCGTTTTGAAACGGATGAAGTCGCCGGAGCGCGGATTCGCGCCGTTTTTCAAAACACCGAAACGGAAACGGTGACAGACGATGAAGGTTATTTTTATCTGGAAATACATCCGGCAGACAATCTTCCGTCGCAGCTTTTGCACGAAATCGAATTACATCTGATGGAACCTTTGCTAAAAGACGGTCGGATGATTAGCGCAATCGGACAAGTTCTCGCACCGCCTGAAACAGCGCGTTTCGGCGTTATCAGCGACCTCGACGATACGGTTTTGACGACGAACGTAACTAATAAAGTTAAAATGTTTCTAACCGTCGCTCTGCTCAATGAATACACGCGAATGCCATTTAAGGGCGTCGCGGCTTTTTACAAAGCTCTGCAAAAGGGCTCAACCGGCAGCGATAACAACCCGATTTTTTATGTTTCGAGCAGTCCCTGGAATTTATATCCGTTGTTAACTGAATTTTTAAAGATACAAGACATTCCGCTCGGACCGCTTTTCCTGAAAGATTTCGGAAATCACACTATTTTTTCTTCGGGCGAACATAAAAGTCATAAAATCAATAATATCGAGAGCGTTTTGAATACATATCCTCATTTGCCGTTTATATTAATCGGTGACAGCGGCGAGCAGGACCCGGAAATTTACAGCGAAATTGTAAAAAAATATCCGCTGAGAATAAAAGTCGTCTATATTCGCAATATTGACCTCAAACCCGAACGGATAGCTTCGATTGATAAACTGATTAATGAAATCAAAGATACTGGCTGTCAATTGGTTCTCGCGCCCGATACGGAATTTGCCGCCGTTCACGCTGCTTCAGAAAGGCTCATTGCAACCGACGAACTGATGAATATTCGAGAGGAAAAGAAAACCGACGAAATCACGCCTTCAGCACAGGAAATTTCCGACGAACAAAATACATATTTATAAAAATAAAAAAGGCTTTGTTTATAAACAAAGCCTTTTTTATTTAACGAACGAAAGCATTAGGTGTCGGAATATCTCCGTTCAACCCGAACTGAAGCCCTAAAAATCCCTGAGTTGAGCGAAGTATATACCAGGTTCCGGTTGACGGTCTGAAAACTGCTATATCGGCTTTGCCGTCGCCGTCATAATCGGCAGCGACCGGATTATCTTCTAATAAACCGAATGAATTAACTTCGACTGAATCGTTATTACTGTTAATGCGATACCATTTGCCGTCTGTCGGGCGAAAAACCGAAATGTCGGTCTTGCCGTCGCCGTCAAAATCGGCGGGAACCGGTTTGTCGTCGGCGAGTCCGAATGATTGAACAGATAATGAACCGCTGCCGCTGTTAATACGATACCAAACGCCGGTTGACGGTCGCCAAACTGCAATATCCGATTTGCCGTCGCCGTCATAATCTCCGATCGTCGGCTTATCTTCCGCGATTCCGAAATTTTGGGTGATAACTGCTCCGTTGCCGCTCTGAAGAATCCACCAAGTTCCGTTCGAAGGACGGAAAATCGCTAAGTCCGCTTTGCCGTCGCCGTCATAATCGGCGGGAACGGGTAAGTCGCCGACGGTTCCAAAACCAGCCGCTGAAAAATTACCGTTAGAACTATCGAGCCGATACCAAACGCCTGTCGAAGGGCGAAAAACAGAAACATCGGTCTTTCCGTCGCCGTCAAAATCAGCCGGAGCAACCAAATCTCCAAACGCGCCGAACTGTTTGAAATCGAATGAGCCGTTGCCGCTGTTTTGGACATACCAAACATTATCCGTCGCGCGAAAAACCGTAATATCCGCTTTACCGTCGCCGTCGTAATCGAATGCAGGCTTTTTATCAAGCGCTTGCAAAGCATTGACGATTCTGATTCGCGGTTTTGAAACGTCGTTGCGCCAATCGGAAATGGCTTGTCCGCTGGAAGTTAAGGCAGTAAGAATTTTTGATACGGAAGCATTCGGAGAGCGTTGTTTGAGAACTGCGAATGCGCCCGCAACGTGCGGGGTCGCCATCGAAGTGCCGGAATAATTGCTGAAACCACCGTTCGGAACCGAAGAACTGATCCAACGTCCGGGGGCGAGCAAACTTAAATTGGGAGCGGCATTTGAAAAATTAGAAACCGCGTCTAAAGTCGTCCCGGAACCTCCGTCGTCGGTCGAACCGACGCTCACCGCAGACGAAATACAAGCCGGAGCACTCATTGCATCCGTATAACTTCCATTGCCGGATGAAACGACCGTCGCGACACCGACCGACCGCAAATTGTCAATCGCCGCTTTTCGCGCGCTTTGCGTCGCATCGCAACTGGTTAAATACTTACCGCCGCCTAAACTCATATTGACAGCGGCAATACTCATCGTATTGCTCAAAACCAAAACTCTTTCGAGAGCTTTAATTTGGTCTGATACATATGTCAGAATGCAGGGCGACGGACTGCTGCCGCAAGTCGTCGCGTTATCAACTTTGGAAAAAACCTGGAGCGCGATAATATTCGCATCCTTCGCCACGCCGCTAAAACTGCTGCCGCGACCGGCGGCGATTCCGGCAACGTGCGTTCCGTGTGCGCAGCCTGAAATAGTAGTCGCGCAATTCAAACCCGAATCAGGCGCGACCGTTTCGGCGACGCCGCTCGGACAAAGACTCGTCGCGTTGCCGTAAGTTGACGAAAAACATCCTTCGGAAACAACTTTACCGCTCAAAAAAGGATGATTTTTGTCCACGCCCGTATCCAAAATTGCAATAGTTTGACCGGCTCCTGAAAAACCGCTGTTCCAGGCTGTCGGCGCACCGATTAAAGACGTGCTTTCGGCGAGTGTCGGCGGTGAAAGTTCGTCTTCCTCGATGGTCAAAATTTGCGAATCGTTTTTCAATTGTTCCAAAGTCGAAGCGTCGGTTTCAAAAGCTACAAATGGAATTGTCTTGAATTGTTTTGATCTTTCGAGACGGCGGGCTTGATGGCGATTGAAAAAACTATCCTGTCGTTGTTTTATTTTTTCACGCTGCTGCTGCTTTTCCGAAGAATCCAACCTGCCTTCAGATTTGAATTCTGAGCGTAAGCCGACGATGACGCGCACCGTGCCGCTTTGTTGCGCCGTATCAATTAACTCGGTAAATTTTTCTCGCTTTTTCGATTCGGTGAGCTGTTCGGCTTCCGACGACTGGGCTTCCGTGCCGGTTAGAGAAAAATTGGCGAATACGGCACAGACAAAGGCGATAAAAACAATCAACGATAATTTTTTCATAGATTTTTATTACTCTTTTATAAACAAATTCGGTTTCGAGTCATTTAGCAAAGCTGTTAAAATTTTTCAAGTTGTTTAATGCGAAACAAAAAGCAGGAACGCTTGATTACCAATTATTTAATGGAATTTGAAAGACTTATTTACAACAAATTCCATCAATCCAGGTCAAAAAAAAATATAAATAAAGTATAGATAATTCTTCAATTTTTTGAAGATAAAATTATTTAGGAAAAATCAGAACCAATTATAAACACAAATCAAAATCTAAGTTTAATAACTAAATTCTACTCGATTATCAGGGGTTTGGCGAATTAGATGCAGGTTTTTGTAAAAGGTTTGAAACTTTTTTTGAAAAGGAAATTTTAGATAATTGAAAAAGGCTTCGTTCAATTTTGAACGAAGCCTTTCTATTGTTTGGAAGTTAAAATCTGCAATGTTTAGTCTCAGATTACATTCCCATTCCCATGCCGCCCATGCCGCCGCCGCCCATACCGCCCATGCCGGCGTGGTCGTCTTTTTCGGGGACATCGGCAATCATCGCTTCGGTCGTCAGCATCAAACCGGCAATCGAAGCTGCGTTTTGCAGAGCGTAGCGCGTAACTTTCGCCGGGTCAATCACCCCAGCCGCAACTAAATCTTCAAATTTTTCAGTCGCTGCATTGAATCCGTAATTTTCGCTGTCTTCAGCGCGGATTTTTTCGACGATAACCGCACCTTCCTTGCCGGCATTAGCGACAATCTGGCGAAGTGGTTCTTCGAGTGCGCGTTTGATGATGTTGACACCGATTTGCTCGTCCTTATCGCCGCCTTCTTCAACCTGATATGAATCAAGAATTTTTGCCGCGCGGACTAATGTAACGCCGCCGCCCGGAACGATTCCTTCTTCAACTGCCGCGCGAGTCGCGTGCATCGCGTCTTCAACGCGGGCTTTCTTTTCTTTCATTTCGGTTTCAGTTGCCGCGCCGACTTTGATAACAGCAACGCCGCCGACTAATTTGGCGAGACGTTCCTGCAATTTTTCGCGGTCATAATCCGAAGTGGTTTCTTCGATTTGATTGCGAAGCGTTTTGACGCGACCGTCAACCGCGCCGACATCGCCCTGACCATCAACAATCGTCGTGTTGTCTTTGTCAATTGTGATGCGCTTGGCTTTGCCTAAATCTTCAACCGTCACGGTTTCGAGTTTGATCCCCAAATCTTCGGAAATGACTTTGCCACCCGTCAAGGTCGCAATGTCTTCGAGCATCGCTTTGCGGCGGTCGCCGAATCCCGGAGCTTTAACAGCTGCAACATTCAGAGTTCCGCGCAATTTATTGACGACGAGCGTCGCCAGAGCTTCGCCTTCGACATCTTCAGCAATGATGAGAAGCGGTCTGCCCATTTTCGCAACCTGTTCGAGAATCGGCAGGAGGTCGCGCATATTGGAAACTTTTTTCTCGTTAATGAGAATCAGCGGTTCGTCTAAAACGACTTCCATACGGTCGGCATCGGTGACGAAATAAGGCGAAAGATAACCACGGTCGAACTGCATTCCGTCAACGACTTCCAGAGTCGTGTCCATCGTCCGCGATTCTTCAACCGTGATAACGCCGTCTTTACCGACTTTATCCATTGCTTCGGCGATAATTTCACCGATTTTCGTGTCGCCGTTTGCCGAAACCGTTCCGACTTGCGCGATTACATCGCCTGAAATCGGTTTTGACAGGCGTTGTATTTCCTCGACGACTAGCACTACTGCTTTTTCAATCCCGCGTTTGAGAGCCATCGGATTTGCGCCTGCCGCCACCGTGCGAACACCTTCTTTGAAAATTGCCTGCGCCAAAACGGTCGCGGTCGTCGTTCCGTCACCGGCGACATCGCTGGTTTTCGAAGCGACTTCACGCACCATTTGCGCGCCCATATTTTCAAGGCTGTCTTTTAATTCAATTTCTTTTGCAACCGTCACGCCGTCTTTGGTAATTGTCGGCGAGCCGAATTTCTTGTCAATGACGACGTTTCGACCTTTCGGACCTAAAGTAACTTTTACCGCGTCAGCGAGTTGATTAACTCCCCGAAGTATCGCGGCGCGTGATTCTTCACCATGTACAACTTGTTTAGCCATAATATTTTTTGAAACTCCTTCTGATATTTTCGATTTTAGATTTACAATTTGCGATTCGGGAATACGAATTTAAATTAATATGTTTTCCAATCGCAAATCGGCAGTCGCAAATTAGCTTGCGATTGCTCCGGCGCGTTCGATAATTCCCAGAATTTCGTCTTCGCGCATAATCAACAGTTCTTCACCGTCAATTTTGATTTCCGAACCGCTGTATTTGCCGAATAGAATGCGGTCGCCTTCTTTGACATCCAAAGTTTGACGCGAACCATCTTCTTTATACTTTCCTTCACCGGCGGCGATAACTTCACCTTCCTGCGGTTTTTCCTTTGCCGAATCGGGGATAAATAATCCACCGGCAGTTTGATTTGTGTCGTCTTCGATTCGACGAATAATTACACGGTCGTGTAACGGTTTAATTTTTGTAGCCATTGATTTTTCACTCCTTTTGAAAATTTGATAAAAAGTTTAAGATAACGACTCGAACTTTCTGTGCGAAAATTAAACTTTTGGCAGTCTTTGTCCGAGAGTGCCAGTATAGAAAACATAGTTTAAACTGTCAAGTGTGAATATTAAAATTTAGAAAATCTGACAATCCTATTATCAAGTTTGTATGCATTTATCAAAGATAAATATTTACCCGGTGAAATCTCTAAGCGGAATTTCTTTAAAGTTTTCTAGTGTCGAAGAGCGCGGCTTGCAGTTTGACCGGCGTTGGATGCTGGTTGATGAGAAAAATCATTTTTTAACGCAGCGTGAATTCCCGCAAATGGCAAGATTTGATATTGATTTGAAAAACGAAGGTTTAAACATTACTTTTGACCGGGATAATTTAACGATTCCGTTTCAAACTGATTCGGAAAAAACTGCAAATGTGAAAATTTTTAGTAGTCGTGTTAAGGCAAAATATTACGAGGATGAAGTAAACGACTGGTTTTCGGAAAATTTGCAAACAAGGTGCCGCTTGGTTTTGATGACCAAGGAATCAAAACGACTGGTCAACCCGATTTATGCGATTAGAAAATTTAAGGATACAGTTAGTTTTGCCGACGGTTATCCGTTTCTATTAATCGGCGAAAATTCGCTGGCGGATTTGAACGGTAAACTCGAAAAACCTCTGCCGATGAATCGTTTTCGACCGAATTTCGTTATTTCCGGTTCGGAAGCGTTTGCCGAAGATTTTTGGAAAAAAATTAAAATCGGTGAAACCATTTTTCACGTCGTCAAACCTTGCGCCCGCTGTGTGATAACGACGATTAATCAGGAAGCGGGTGAAAAAGACGGCAAAGAACCGCTTAAAACCCTGGCAAATTACCGGACTAAAAACGGAAAAGTTTTGTTCGGTCGCTATTTAATTGCGGAAAAAGAGGGAGAAATTATAAAAGTCGGCGATAAAGTAGAAATACTGGAAACCGCAAAATCAGCGCGAACGTCTTGAGATAAGTCTTTTCGATGTTTTTGAAACGGTTTGATAATTCGATACTCGTTTGGAAAGCGTGTTGCGGTGAATGCCGAGCGCGTCGGCGGTTTTTGAGAGATGCTCGCCGTGGCGTTCCAAAGCCTTTTGAATATACAATTTTTCAAATTCGGTCATCGCTTCATTAAGCATAATCTGCCCGTTGAGCATTTCTTCAATTAAAATTTCCATTCGATTCCGTATTTGCATAATCTTATTCAATTACGAATTTCAAATTGCGAATTACGAATTATGAAATATTCTTCCATTCGTAATTCGTAATTTGAAATTCGTAATTGTTATAATCGTTTTCCTGTCAGTAATTCGTAAGCCTGTAAATATCTTTGCGTCGTCGCTTCGGCAATATTAATAGGTAATTCGGGGGCGGGCGGCTCTTTATTCCAATCTAAAGTTTCCAAATATTCCCGAACAAATTGTTTATCAAAAGACGGTTGGGATTTGCCGGGCGAATATGTTTTCGCCGACCAAAAACGGGAAGAATCGGGCGTTAAAACTTCATCAATCAAAAGAATATCGCCCTTTTCGTCCAAACCGAATTCAAATTTCGTATCGGCAATAATAATTCCGCGTGTCAAAGCATATTGATATGCTTCGTCGTAAATTTTTAAGGCAATCGCGCGAAGTTTCGCAGCCGTATTCTCTCCGACAATTTTAATAAATTCAATTTCGCTAATATTCTCGTCGTGTCCGGCGGCGGCTTTCGTCGAAGGCGTAAAAATCGGCGTTGGCAGCTTGCTGCATTGTTTCAAACCTTCCGGCAATTCGTGTCCGCAAATCTTACCGTTTCTTTGATAATCTTTCCAACCCGAACCTTCGAGATAACCGCGCACGACACATTCGACGGGAAAAACCGTCGTCCTACGAACGAGCATCGAACGACCGCGCAGATTTTCATTGCGGCGGACGGCTTCGGGCATTTTCTCGAAGTCGGCAGTTAGTAAATGATGTTCGGTCAGATGTTCTAAACGGTTAAACCAAAAATCGGACAATGAAGTTAAGACCGCGCCTTTATATTTAATCGGCGTCGGCAAAATACAATCAAAAGCAGAAAGTCGGTCCGTCGCCACCAACAATAATTGCTGTTCTCCAACCCGGTAAACATCGCGTACTTTACCCCGATGAAGAAGCGGCAAACCTTCGACAAGCGTTTCCGAAACCGTTAAAACTTTCTGCATACTTTTGGAATTGAAAATTATTTTGATTGCTAACTTTAGTATGAAACCTAAATTTGGTAAAGGTTAGAAAACGATAATTTTCTCTCGTGAAATGTCAAAATATTAAACTACGTTAAAAAAAACTTGTCAACATTAAAATTATAGATGACATTTAAATAGAAATGTGCATAATAAACATTAGTTCTGCGGCTTTAGAAGCTGTGTGAAAAGCCTCTGTTCAGAAACTACACTGCCATCTCCGCAAATTCCTTATATTAACTAAAAAAATAAAAATATGGACAAGATTTTATATTTACGCGATAAGTTTGTGTTTTTCGGTTCGATTACGTTTTTCTTTGCCGTTGAAACGTGGGCGCAGATGCCGTCCGTTTACGTGCCGCAGCCGGACGACGAGTCTACAGCGCCGGTTGAAGATAATACCTGGTGGTATATCACGCTTTTCGTTCTGTTTATTGGTTTAGCGGGAGCCGTTTATTGGTGGCATACTACCAAAAAGGCGAACGGCAGTGCAATTAAAAGCGCCGCCGGAAATCAATCGAGACAAGCGAAAAACGGCAGAACTTTTAATTCATTCGACGCTGACAATTCATTTGATGCTGATAAAGAACTTGAATGGTTGAGAAAGAATCGAACGGTAACGGGCAAGCAGAACGGAAATAAAAATCGGGAAACTGCCGTAAAAAATAAACGATTAAACGGCAATACCGGCACGAACCGGGGCGCGGAAGCGGGCGGCTTGGTCGGAGAAAATTCAGCCGGGAAAACGAAGGAAACAAAATTTGAAGAATTGCCGATTTATTCCTTTGATGAAATCAAAACGGTGGCGGAACACAACTTACTGCCAATTTCCAATGATTCGGCTTTAATGAACGCGATTGAAATTTCGCAAGACGAATCTGAGGACGACGAAACAGTCCGCGCGATTGCATTAAGAGTTTTAGAGTCTTTTAAGACACGCAATTCCGCCGAATGCCTCGGACAGATGGCTCTTTATGACCTCTCATCGAGTTTACGCTCGAAAGCGGTTGCTTCGCTGGCGGATTATAACCATGAATCGGTTTTTGAAGATATTCTGCTCGCTTGCGCCGACCCGACGCGGGAAGTCCGGGCTTCGGCGGCGCGCGGTTTATTTCGTTTGAGTTTCGACCGGGCTGATGCGTGGACGCGAATAATCGAGTCAAAAGATGAATTTCGGATGCGGCAAGCGGCGAAGGCGGCATTAGAAGCCGATTTAGTCGAAAGGTCGTTCGACCGGCTGATTCATTCCGACAAAAAAATAGCTTATGAAGCATTCACCTTTACAGCCTTATTAATAAAAGCGGGAGAAACCGAAGAGATATTCCGTGCGATTGAGAATCATCGTGATAAAAAAGTAAAACTCGCGCTTCTGCACGTTCTAAAAGCGGTTAAAGACGAAGCAACTCTTCCGAATCTTTATACATTGCTTGAACAAAATTCAATTCCGTCGGAAATCAAAGAAAAAGCCGACGAGATAATTCAAAGTTTCGGGATGGTTGCGGCGTGAATAGGGAAATTTATAGGTTATCTTGAAAAGAATTGCCGATTAAGTTCTTTTTTGTGAAACTTCCTCGCCTATTGGTGCCGCATTCAAGGTAAAATTTACAAATACTGATTAAATTCCGTCACTGAAAATCAGCCGATAAGTGACTGATAGCTTACAAATCGTTAAATTTGCTCCTTGCTTTCAAAAGTTCGGGAATGTCTGCATCAGCGTCTTTCCATATTTGTAGAAAGTGCTGATAAGATTCGCGGGCTTCGCCGGACAAACCTTGTTGTTCAAAGGCTTGAGCGAGATGAAAATGGGCGAGCGGATAATTGGGATTTAACTTCAGGATGCGATTATATTCGGCGACGGCTTTGTCAAATTGCCCAGTTTCCAGATAAGCATTTGCCAAACAATCTTCAAAAGCGTCAATATCGTAGGTCGGCGGCAGATGGCGAATCGCTTCCTTGAAATTTTCCAGCGCCGCGCCCGCTTGCCCTTTTTTGAGCGCGATGTAGCCGCGAAAATAAAATTCGTAGCGCGGCGAAATTCTGCCTCCGCGATTTGTCGAGCGTGATGCGGAAAAAAGTTGTTCTTCCAGTTTCTCAGCCGTTGCCGCGTCGCCGCGCTCCAGCGCAATCATCACCGATTCCCAAATACTGAAATTATCTTGCCGCATCGCCCGTTTTGCCGATTCCGCCGCCGCCGCAGTATTTTTCTTTGCCAGATAAACGCGGGCAATGCAGTTGTATCCGCGCGCCCGTTCAAATTCCGACGGAGCGATTTCGATGTATTTTTCGTATAAATCAATCGCTTCGCGGTAACGTCCGATTTGAAAATGAGCGTTGCCCAGATGGACGAGCGCGATCTCAAAATTCGGATTTAATTCGAGCGCGCGGCAATATTCGGCGATTGCTTCCGGGTAGAAACCGGCAAACTGATAACTCATCCCCAAACTGTCGTGCGCGTTCGCTTCGTTCGGCACCAGCGCGGCGTAACGGTGGTGCATCGCAATCGCTTCGTCGTGCCGATTGAGGCTTGAATAAAGCAGACCGAGCGCGTTGTAAAGCAGAGGCGAATCCGAATCAAACGCCAAACCCTGCCGCAGCACGTTGATCGCTTCGTCAAATTGTTCTTCGCCCTTCAGCAAATTGCCCAGTCTTAAATAAGCCTCGGTTTCAGCCGGATATTCAGCAATAATTACGCGGAAAGATTGAATCGCATTCGGGTAATCGAGATTCGCAATCGCATACCAGGCGGCGATATTTAAACGGTCTTTTTCGGTCAGACGGTCGGACATCTGAAACGCTTTTTCGAGATGCGGTTTGGCTTTGTCAGTCACGCCCCAGGCGATGGCGTAAGTGTAGCCGATGCGGGCGTGAGCCATCGCGAATTGCGGGTCGAGAGCAATTGCCCTGGTCAGTAATTCGATAGCTTCTTTGTTGTGTAAAGCCTGAGCTTTTTCGACCGCCAGCGAGTAGTTGCGATACGCTTCCAGATTATTCGTCATGACGGTTGCCAGAGTCGTCCGGCTTTGCGGTTCGCCTGCCTCAAGGCGAGCCGCCAGTTTGATTGAGAGCAAATCAATTTCGGTCAAAATTTGTTCGGGTTTTTCGACAATCAAACTTTCCGCCGTTTGCAGCCCGCCGGTTTGCGCGTCGTAGAGTTGCACATCGAGCCGCAGTTTCTCTCCTAATCGAGCGTAACTGCCGATGACAAACAGTTCCGCGTGACTTTTTCGCGCAATCACGAGAGCCTTTTCCAATCCGATTTCGTCGCCCGTTTGATATCCGGCGCGTTTGAGCAAAAGATGAAACTGTCCGCGGCTCAAAACGGTTAGCCTGGTCGAGCGTGAAAGATTCGTAATCAGCATATCCGCCAAGCCTTCGCGCAACCATTCGAATTCCGTGCTTTTCGATTGGTTTTCAAAAAACATCACGGCGAGCGTTTTTTTTCCGGCTATCTGCGGCAAAGTAACTTCGGCGGAGTTTTGTCCGGTTTGCCGCGCTGTTTGACCTAAAATACCAAATAAAGCAACGGCGATAACTACGAGAAAGATTGCAAAAAACACTTTCCGACCGGCGATAAATTCACGAATCGAAAACGCGGCGTCATAATCTCTTTTTTCTACAACTTTTTCTACATTTGTTTCTACGCTTTTTTCTAAGGGCAAATCGTCGGTATCGGCGGAAAAACCGTTTTTCGACTCTTCGACGGCACCGATAAAGCGGTAACCGGATTTGGGAATGGTTTTGATAAATTGCGGATGATGCGAATCGTCGCCGATTGAGCGGCGGATTTCCTTGATACACTGCACCAGCGCGTCGTCGGTCACCGCCGTGTCTTTCCAGACAACTTTCATCAACTCTTCTTTGGTAACGAGACGCTGACGCTGCTTGAGCAGGTAAACGAGAACGGAAAAAGCCTTTTGGCGCAGATGCTCCTCACGGTCGCCGCGTTTCAGGCAGTTCTGCGATGTGTTGACCTCGACATCGGCAAAACGGTAAATCTGTTTTTCCGCCGAATTCATAATCTTAAAAAGCGCGAATCACGAAAATTTCGGAAAAATTTCGTTTTTCTTTCGTTACTTTTAGCCGGCTTGGAGAGCTTAATAACATAAACCCGAAGCGACTTCGGATTGCAAATCGTAAACCGCGAGCGTCAAATGCCTTAAAACGGCTGTTGGAAGCGCTTCGAGAGAAAAATTTGTAAAGCGCAAATTCAGATTAATGAGGACAAAAATTTACCGGTAAACGATGACAACGCCGAGAACGAATTTTTAGCGCCGACTTATCCGCTCGATGAATCGCCGGGCAGCCCGAAAACCAAACAGCAAAAGCGCGAGCGGTGCCGTCTTTTCGAGCAGCATCACGGCGCCTTAAAAGACGCCATTGCCGCCAGATGCGGCGAGGGCGGCAATCTGGTCTATACGCTCAACTTTTTTCGCTCCGGCACTAAATATTACAAAGTCACCGAAAAAATTGACGTTTCCGGTTTGACCGTGAAAAACATTTCGGCTTTGCCGCTCGAGAAAAAAGTTCTGATTCTCAAAACCGTCGCGCACAGCCTGGACATTTTGCACGGGCTTGGAATCGTTCACGGCGACCTCAAACCCGATAATATTTTAATCAAGCAAACCGCCGAAGATTATTACACGGCGAAATTAATTGATTTCGACAACAGCTATTTTTCCGGCAAACCGCCCGCCATATCCGAAGAAGTCGTCGGCGATATGGTTTATTATTCGCCCGAACTCGCTTTGTATATACAGAAAAGCGGCACGGTCAGCGCGGCGAGTTTGCAAACAAAATCCGACGTTTTCGCGCTCGGTTTGATTTATTGTCAATATCTGACCGGAAGTTTGCCCGTTTTCAACCGCAAATATCAATACGCCTGCGAAGCCGGTTTGAACGGCGAGAAACTCGAAACCGGGATGTCCGGCGTGCCGCCGGGTCTGGCAAATTTGCTCTGCGAAATGATGTCGGCGGAACCGGAAAAACGCCCGCCCGTCAAAGAAGTCTTCAACCGTCTGAAAAGCGTGAAAGCCGATGAGATCGCCGCAAAACCCGCAGCGGCGACCGGCGGCAGATTAAAAATAAGCGGTTCTCTGATGAAAAAATCGAAAGACGCGGCGACAACGCCAAAACCGGAGACGCCGAAAGTTGAATCGGAATCGAAACCGACTTCCCGACTTGGCGGAACACTGATTAAGAAACGCTCATGAATCGGCAATGTCCGAGATGCGAGACATTTAATCGCGCCCCGAAAAGCAGTGCGAAGTGTGCGAACTTGCCAAGCCGCCCAAAAAAGCCGCCACCAAAACAGCGATAAAGAATACGACTTTGACGCTCTTCCCGCCGCCGGATTCAACGCGACGCACTGCGCTGACAAAGCCGGCGGAAAAATCGAGTATTAAAATTGTTGACCGCAGAAGCGGCGCGTTGACAAAGCCTGCGGGAGACGGTAAATCCGCTGCGTTGGAATCATCCGCGTCGCCGGAAGTTTTGACTCCGCCGGACAATACACCGGACAAAACCGTATCCGAACCTTATTCCCGTCTGAAATTTTTGTCAAGATTTTACCGGACGCTTTCCAAATTTCGGTATTTTATCCGCCGTGCTTTTCGCATTTTCGACTTTTGCCTGTATAATTCGTAAGTTTGTTGAATAGTCGCGCAAAGGCAACCTGACAATGCTTGAGAGAGTCAAACTCCGCGTATATTTCCAACACAAACGAAGTTCCGCTTTTGTTTGAATAAATTTTAAAAGTTACTATTTCAGCTTTGAATTAAAAGGACGACAATCGTCCGCAGAGGCTTTCCGAAAGCCGTAATGCAATTATAAGGAAAATCGGTTTTATGCATAATTTTCGCGCGTTAGGCGTTGTTTTAGTTTATTTGGCGGTTTTAACATTTCCAATTTCTTCTAAAGCAAATGTAAATGCGAACAATACTAATCCGGCGGAAACGGTTGTCAAAAAACAGCAACTCGTTGAAACGGTTGATATTCAGGGCAATCGTCGGCTGCGTGACGAAGATTTGCTTTTTTATATTAAAACCCGTCCGGGCGACACCTACGACCCGCAACTGCTCGAACGGGATTTAAAAGAACTTTTATCGCTGAACTTTTTCGACAAAACCGCGACCCGCGTTTTAACCGAAGAAGGCGTGCGCGGCGGTATCAACGTCATTTTCGAGGTGCGTGAACTGCCGATTATCCGCGATTTGACGTTTGAAGGCTTAAAAGCCGTGCCGGAATCCGACATTCTGAAAGCGTTCCGCGAGCGGCGCGTCGGCATCTCGAAGGAAACGATTTACGACCCGGTAAAAGCCAGAAACGCCGTCCGTATTTTGCGCGAGTTGCTCGCCTCGAAAGGTTTTCCGAACGCCAAAATCGAAGTTAAAGAAGAAGAAGTTTCGGCGACCTCGATTGCTTTAACCTTCGATGTTGACCAGGGCAACCGTTCGCGAATCGTTGATATCGAGTTTGAAGGTAACGAAATTTTTAGCGACGGCGAGCTTCGCGGCGCGTTACAGCTTGTCAAAGAAACCGGCTTGATTTCGCGTTTCAAAGGAACGGATATTCTCGATTTGCGTAAGCTGCAATACGACCTGCAAAAAAATGTCCGGTCGTATATGTTTTCGAAAGGCTATTTTCAAGCCCGAATCGGCGAACCGGAAGTCGTCGGACTCGGCTACAAGCGCACCGGAGTTCCTATTTTGGGACAGCTTCCGCTGCCGATTATTTCATCAAAAGACGACACGCTCAAAATTGTCGTTCCGGTGACCGAAGGCAAAGTATTTCGCGTCGGCGACCTTAAAGTCGAAGGCAATTCTATTTTTTCGGAGGCGCAAATTTTAGCCGGTCTCGGTTTACAGAAAGGCGAGATTGCCAACGGAAAACGTCTTCAGGATGCCGTTGAGGAAGATTTGAAAAAAGCCTACGGCTCGCAGGGATTTGTGCTTTACAATGCCGAATTCGCACCGGAATTTAAGGAAAATCCGGCGAACCCGAAAGAAGGAATCGTTGACCTCGTGATTACGATTGAAGAAGGAAAACAATTTCGTCTGCGCCGTCTGGAATTTACCGGCAATACGTTTACGCGCGACCGCGTTCTGCGCCGCGAATTTTTAATCAATGAAGGCGATATTTATAATCAGCAAGGTCTTGAGGTATCCGTCGTCCGGCTCAATCAAACGCAGTATTTCGACCCGATTGATAAAGACCAGGATATTGAAATTCGCACCGACGAAGAACAGGGCGACGTTGATTTAATCGTTAAAGTAAAGGAAAAAGGCAGACAGCAAATTTCCTTTAACGGCGGAATTTCAGGCATCGGCGGTTCGTTTTTCGGTCTTGAATATTCGACCAACAACCTTTTGGGGCGCGGCGAAATTTTATCGCTCAACTTCGGCGCGGGAAACCGCCAGCAAAGTTTCCAATTCACGTTTCAAGAGCCGTATTTCCGCGACCGCCCGATAAATGTCGGTTTTTCGTTGTTTGCTTCGCGCTATAAATTCTTCGGCGAAGGAACCGGTCTGACTCAAAATCAGGATGTTTTAAACGATGCATTTAACCAGTTCGGAACGGTGACGACGGACGAAAGAAACCTGTTTACGCAAAGCACATACGGCGCAAATGTTTTTGCCACCGCGCCTTTATCGGAGCTTTTCTTCAAAAAGCGACAGTTTACGCAATTCTCGCGGATCGGCTTAACTTATCAATTTTCGGCAACCACGATTACCGACCCGCCGATTAACGAAACAGCCGACCCGACGCAGAGAATTCCGATTATCTACGCGCAGCCGAATATTATCACCAGCCGTATTACCGGAACTTTTGCTTATGATACGCGGCAGCCTTCGCCGAACGGCATTGATACTTTACGGGGCAGACAGCTTTCCGCTTCAATCGCGCTCGCCGGTTTAGGCGGCGACGTCCGAACTTATCAGCCGAACATTACTTATTCTCAATTTATTCCGGTTAGAAATCGGCGGTCACCGAATGCACACGTTTTCGCTTATCGTCTGCAAGCCGGAACAATCGGAAGCTACGCCGTTAGCGATAAAATCAGAAACGCCAATTCGTTATCTTTTGTCGGCGGCGTGCCGATTTACGAACGCTATTTTCTCGGCAGCGAATATGACATTCGCGGTTATACGTCGCGCTCAATCGGACCGATTGCGCCGTTCGACACATTTGTTACAACGCGCAATGTGACATTGGCGACAAATGCCGGCGGAACTCCGGTTGCGGCTCCGGGATTGCCTGACGATTTATCAGCGCTCGGACTTTTAACCGGCACGAGCGGAGCCAATCCGGCGTTGTTTTCCAGAAATTTCCGGTTCATCGGCGGCGACACGCAATTGCTCGGAAACTTTGAATACCGCATTCCGATTTTCGGACCGGTGACGATGGCGGCATTCGCTGACGTCGGTTCAATTTTCAATCTGCGAAAGTCGGGAACGCAAACCATCAACAGCGAATTTTT
>Ga0136618_10000083_pt1 | contig 22890 bp, 20 predicted proteins | sample AntDrymUQ3302106_2_FD_104805 | JGI IMG/M metagenome (GOLD analysis project Ga0136618, IMG submission 104805) | Polar desert sand microbial communities from Dry Valleys, Antarctica - metaG UQ330 (21.06) | ecosystem: Environmental > Terrestrial > Soil > Desert | place: Antarctica: Dry Valley... | reverse complement strand
CGTGCACGTCCAGTACGAGAACGATTACGACAGGACGGGTGACGGGTTCCACCGTTTCGTGGACCCGGAGGATGGCGAGGAGTACGTCTATACCAACTTCGAGCCGTACGAGGCACACCGCCTCTTCCCATGCTTCGACCAGCCGGACATCAAGGGCCGTTACGCAGTCGAGGTGACCGCGCCATCGTCCTGGCAGGTCGTCGCCAACGCGCCGCTGGCAGAGAGCAGCCCCGCGTCCGACGATCGCACGACCCATCGCTTCGACCAGACCGAGCTGTTCAGCACGTACCTCATGGCGCTGGTCGGCGGGCCATACGTCGTGCGCCGCCACCAGCACGGTGGCCTCGACCTCGGGCTGTACGCGCGCCGCTCGATGGAGCGCTACCTCGAGGACCAGGCGCCCGAGATCCTGGAGATCACCTCCCAGGGCCTCGACTTCTACGCCGAGATGTTCGACCAGCCGTACCCGTTCGCGAAGTACGATCAGGTCTTCGTGCCCGAATACAACTCGGGCGCGATGGAGAACGTCGGCTGCGTCACGTACAACGAGGCCCACCTCTTCCGCGATCCGGCGACGGAGAACCAGCGACTCGACCGCGCGGAGACATTCCTGCACGAGCTGGCGCACATGTGGTTCGGCAACCTGGTGACCATGCGCTGGTGGGACGACCTGTGGCTGAACGAGAGCTTTGCCACCTACATCTCGTATGTCGCGATGGTCGAGGCCACGCGTTTCACGAACGCCTGGAAGGTCTTCAACGCCGACATCAAGCGCTGGGCTTATCAGCAGGACCAGCTGCCGACGACGCACCCGATTGCCGGCGCGGCGAGCGATACCGAGATCGCCTTCCTGAACTTCGACGGCATTACCTACGGCAAGGGCGCGTCGGTCCTCAAGCAGCTCGTCAAGTACATCGGCAGAGATGCTTTCCGAGACGGCATGCGGCTGTATTTCCGGCGCCACGGCTGGTCGAACGCGACGCTGTCGGACTTCCTCTCGTCGCTCGAGGAGCTGAGCGGCGCCGATCTCGGCGAATGGGCGCGGCTGTGGCTGCGCACCGCCTCGCTCAACACGCTGTCAACCGAATGGCAGGCCGATGGCGACCGCCTCTCCGCGCTGGCCATCAAGCAGACAGCGCCGCTTGAGTTTCCGACCCTGCGCCCACACGCGCTCGAGGTCGCCCTGGCCCGGGATGTCGGTGGCGAGCTCAAGCTCGACGCAATCGCGGCCTGGATCGACGGGCCGGACACGCCGCTGCCCGAAGCCCGCGGACGCGAAGTGCCTGCTCTCGTCTTCCCAAACCACGGTGACCACGCCTACGCCAAGGTCTCGCTTGATCCCGCCTCGGTCGACTTCGTCCGCCGAAACCTTGATCGCGTCCACGACGAGCTGCTGCGCGAGCTGCTGTGGATGTCGCTGTGGGAGATGGTTCGCGACTGCGAGCTGCGATCCACCGACTTCCTGGCGATCGGCCGCAGCGAGCTGCCCGACGAACTCGATCTGGACATCCTGAACACCGTCCTGGAACGCGTTGCGCTCGTCGTAAGTCGATACCTGCCCGAGTCACTGCGCAACACAGAGGCGCACGCGTGGTTCGAGGCGGCGCTAGCGAACGTCGCCAATACGAGTGGCGACCCGCAGATCATGTGGGCACGGTCGGGGATCAACGCCGCATCCTCTACGGCCGACGTCGAACGTCTGGTCGCCTCAATCGACGGCGCCGAGGCCGCGCCGGTGTTCTCCGACGACCAGGAGATGCGCTGGGCCATCGCCATCAAAGCGGTTGCCTTCGGGCTGCCGGGTGCCGGCGCACGGCTGGCCGCCGAGGGCGAGCGTGATCGGTCCGATCGCGGCCGCCGTGCTCTGCTGCGAGGCGAAGCCGCGCGCCCGTCGGCCGAGGCGAAAGAAGCAGTCTGGTCCAGGATCCACGGTGACGGCTATGGCTCGTTCCACCTGACCCGCGCCGCGATGCTCGGGTTCTTCTGGCCGCAGCAGGAAGAGCTCCTCGAGCCCTACGTCGGCCGCTTCTTCGAGCGTGTCACCGACGTCTTCGCGACGCGCGACCATCCCTTCGCCCGCTCGTATCTGCTCGCCATGTACCCCGCCTATAGCGCTGATCCACAGGTTCTCGAGCGCTCTCAGCAATTGCTTGCATCGCTTAACGGCTCACTGCCGACCTTGTCGCGCCAGTTGGCCGAGGTGGCCGACGACCTTGAACGCCAGATCAGGGTGCGGGCCTTCGCCGAAACCACCGAAACGAGCGGCTGAGCATCGCCGGCCGGCCGTGGGTGGAGCCGGTGACGCTGGAGGGCTCGGTGACGCGCCTCGAGCCGCTCAGCCTAAAGCACATTGTGGGCCTGACCGCGATCGGCCTGGATGCCGATATCTGGCGCTGGATGCCGACCGCGATCCAGACGCCGGGCGAGATGCGCGGCTACGTCGAGCGCGCGCTGGCCGCCCGTGATGGCGGCACAGAGATGCCCTTCGCCACGATCGAGCGATCGAGCGGGCGGGTGATCGGCGGGACCCGCTACATGAATATCGAGCCCCACCACCGTCGCCTGGAAATCGGCTTCACGTGGATCGCCCCCGCCTGGCAGGGCACGGCGATCAACACGGAGGCCAAGCTGCTGATGCTGACCCACGCTTTCAACGCGCTCGGCGCGCGGCGCGTCGAGTTCAAGACCGATTCGCTGAATGAGAAGTCACGAGCTGCCCTCCTGGGGATCGGCGCCAAGGAGGAGGGGACCATGCGCAATCACATGGTCACCGACAGCGGCCGGCGCCGGCACTCGGTCTACTTCAGCGTGATCGAAGAGGAGTGGCCACAGGTCCGCCAGCACCTCGAGTCACGCCTGGCGCGACTTAAGCAGCCGGAAGCGGCCGAGCCCGCGCCCACCGGGTAGCCTGAGCCGACCCACCTCCTGGCCCGGCCCGTATGCGCACCATGCCTACTCAGGCATCAGCCAGGCAGGTAGTTACGAATCGCAGGTCGGTCTATCGACTCCAACGCCACGCGGTAGGCATGGCAGGACTATCCGGTCCGATAGTCGCGCCCTGGGACCGACCTGTGGGCTTTGATGCCTCAAAAATAGGCATGCCCTGCATATCGGGGCTGGCAGTGGCAGGCAACTCTTCCCTACGCGCTGCGCAGTGCCTTTGCCCGGGACTTGCGGGCGCGATCCAGGTTGTACGCGGAGTTCACCAGGCCGACGTGGGTGAATGCCTGTGGGAAATTGCCCACCATGCGCCCCAGTTGCGGGTCGAACTCCTCGGCCAGCAGGCCGACGTCATTGCGCAGCGAAAGCATCCGCTCGAATAGCTCGGTTGCCTCCTCTAGCTTGCCGATAAGGGCCAGGTTGTCGATCAGCCAGAAGGTGCAGGCGAGGAATGAGCCCTCGCCGGCCGGCAGCCCGTCGTTCGTCTTCTCGGTCGGGTAACGCATGACGAAGCCGTCGACCATCAGCTCCTTCTTGATCGCCTCGATCGTGCCGCGCATGCGTGGATCTGTCGCCGGCAGGAAATGGACGAGTGGGATCATCAACAGGCTGGCGTCGAGCTCCTTCGACCCGTAGTACTGGGTAAAGGTATTGCGCTTCTTGTCGAAGCCCTTCTCGATCACCTCGTCGTGGATCTGCTGGCGGACCGCGCGCCACTTCTCTAGCGGGCCATCGAGGCCGAATTTCTCGATCGCCCTGACCGCCCGATCCAACGCCACCCAGGCCATGACCCGCGAATGAGTGAAATGCTGGCGTGGCCCGCGTACCTCCCAGATGCCCTCGTCGGGCTCCTGCCAGTGGTCGACGACAAAGTCGACGAGGTGGCGCGCCAGTGCCCAGGCCTCCTGGTCTGAGCCGATTCCGAACAGGCGCGCCAGGTGGAGCGTGTCCAGGACCTCGCCGTAGACGTCGAGCTGGAACTGGGTGGCGGCGGCATTGCCGACGCGCACGGGCTTGGAATTCTCGTACCCGGGCAGCCAGTCGAGCTCGAACTCCGGCAGGCGGCTCTCACCGGCCGGTCCATAGAGCGTCTGCAGGTTCGCCGGGTCGCCACCGGCAGCGCGCAGCAGCCAGTTGACGAAGGCATGCGCCTCCTCCGTATAGCCGCCGATGTTCAGCGCCCATAGGCTGAATGCCGCGTCGCGTACCCAGCAATAGCGGTAATCCCAGTTGCGCACGCCGCCGATCTCCTCGGGCAGGGAAGTGGTCGGAGCGGCGACGATGCCCCCGGTCGGCCCGTAGGTCATCGCCTTGAGCACCATCAACGAGGTGGCAACGTCCTCCTTCCAGGCGCCGTCGTAGCGCAGCCGCGAGCACCAGTCACGCCACCAGTCCAGGGTTCGCTCCAGCGCGCCGCCGGCGTGTGGCGGCTCATTCGGCGACAGGTGCGACGGGTGCCACGTCAGCACGAACGAAACCGTCTCGCCCTCCTTGACGGTGAATTCGGCGGCCGTATGGAGTCCCTCGCCGTGGACTGGGACGTTGGTGCGAAGGCACACCGCGTCAGGGCCGGACACAGCACACAGGTCACCGCCGACGCGGCGCACCCACGGCACGAGCCGGCCGTAGTCGAAGCGCAGGGTCAGCTCGGCGCGCATGTCGACGGTCCCGCGCAGCCCCTCAACGATGCGGATGAGGTTGGGCATCTCGGCTCGTGGCGGCATGAAGTCGGTGACGCGCACCGCGCCGCCTTTGAGCTCCCACTCGGTGGCCAGCACGAGCGATCCCTTGCGGTAGCTGCGCCGGGCCGCGCGTCTCGCCCGCTTCGGCGCAATCAGCCAGCGACCGTTGTCTGGCGTGCCCAGCAGCGCCGCGAAGCAGGCAGCAGAGTCGAAGCGGGGCAGGCATAACCAGTCGATGGAGCCGTCGATGCCCACCAGCGCCGCCGTCTGGGTGTCACCGATGAGCGCGTAGTCCTCGATCCGCAGGGTCACTGTTCAGAATGTAGACCACGCAATGCAAGTTACTGAGCGCGCCAGCGACGATGATGTTCTCCGAGAGAGCCGTCGTCGGCTGCTCATGGATACCGTCGGCATCGCCGTGTCCGGCGGTGGGTTTGGCCTCGTCTACGGCATTGCCGCGCATGAGGTTGGCCTTTCTGTGCTCGAGGTGGCCGCTATGAGCACGCTCGTCCTCTCCGGTGGCGCCCAATTTGCCGCACTCGGATATATCGCGGCCGGAGCGCCATGGGCGGCGATCGTGCTGCTGACAGCCTTCATCAACTCGCGCCACCTGCTCTACGGCGCGGCGCTCGGGCCCTACCTCGCCGATCGATCAGCCGCGCTTCGAGCAGTCATGGCGCATGGGCTCACCGATGAGAGCTTCGCCATCTCGCTGAGTCACTTCAGGCGCATCGGCCGCGCCGATGTAGCCGGCTACGGGGTGGCCGCGCTCTTTGGAGAGGTGCCGTGGATCACCTTCTCGATAGTCGGTGCAACTCTGGCTGGCAACATCCTCGATCCGGCGCGTTTCGGTCTCGACGTCATCTTCCCGGCGGCGATGGCAGGTCTCGCCGTCGGCCTCATCACCGGCAAACGTGAGCTGGCCGCGGCAATCAGCGGGGCGATCGTTGGGGTCGTGGTTGGGCTCGCATGGGATCCCGCTGCCGGCATCGTCGCCGGCGGATTGGTCGGACCCTTTGTCGGGCTCCTCATCCCCGCATCGGAGCCCTCGGCGTGAGCACCAACCTTGTCTGGCTGGCATTGCTCATGGCGGCCGTCACGTATCCGGCGCGGGCAATCCCGCTTCTCCTTCCACAGATGCGCAGCCTACCGCCGATCCTGCTCACCTATCTTCAATTGGTCGGGCCGGCGGTGCTTGCAAGTCTGGCTGCTGTCAGCCTTGCGGTGAGGACCGGGCCCTCGGGACGACCCGAGATGAGCATCGGCCCTGAATGGATCGCCGTTGCCCTGTGCGTGGCCATCGTGGCCTGGCGGCACAACCTCCTGCTGGGCTTGATCGTGGCCGCCGGTTTTATGGCTCTGTTACGCGCGATCGGCTTTGCCGTGGTCTAGAGTGATTCTGTGATCGATCATCGACGCGGCGTCCACGACGGGGGACTGTGGTCGCGCACCTCCGGCACGTCGTCGGCCTTCTCCTGATCGGTGCAGGTGCGCTGCTCCTGGCCGCGGCCGGCGGAATCGTCACGACCGTCGGATTGATCCTCGCCTACCAGTACTCGACGGATCATTGGACCAGCTGGGCCTACGCGTGGGCACTCATCGCCCCGACTTCGGTCGGCGCGTCGATGTTTCTGTGGGGCATCCTCCACGGGCGTGGCGACGTGGTCCGTCAGGGTGTCTCGGCGCTTGGCGTTGGCCTCGTGCTGTTCATAGTCGGCTTCGCGTTCTTCGAAGGCGTGCTGCACCTCGGCGGCGAGCGCGGCCTCGCGCCGCTTGGCCGTCAGGCGCTGCCCATCGCGCTGATCGCGGCCGGTGTGCTCGTCGTCTTGACCCGTCTGTGGCCGCGCCGCGGCCCCGAACGCGTGGCAGACACGGATTGGCCGCCGCAGTCGGGCGCGCCGTGGTCGAGCGGGCCTACAACCGGTGGGCCGCTCCCGCCGCCGGCGTCAGAAGCGTTTTCAGCCCCTGCAAAGGACGAGAGCTAGGCCTCGCCGCGACGGCGCGTCCACAGCCAATAGACGGGTGGAATGAACACCCGGTCGTAGGCGGGAACGCTGCGCACGACGTAGCCGCTCCAGCCCTTCTTGAAGCGCTCCAGGCCACTCTTGGGGTCCAGCTTCGCCTCGGCCTCGAGTCGCACCAACTCCGGAGAGTCATCGGCGACTCCCGCGTTGCGCGCCATCTCGATCCGGCCGCGCGCGTCGGCGATCCCCCACAGGTCCCAGGTCTTGGCGCCGCGCTCCCTGGCCCACCTGATGGCGTGCCACTGGAGCAAGTGCCCGGCTCGACTGTCGAGGCCGGCGCGCGTGGAACCGGCGAACAGGTAGAGGCCGGTTTGGCCCCAGGCCAGGACGAGCGACGCGGCCACAACCTCGCCGTTGAGCTCCGCCAGATAGAGCCGCGCGGCATCCCCGAAGAGCCGCCACATCGCGCGGTAGTAGGTGGCCGTGTGGTATTCGAACGCCTTGCGTTCAGTGGTCGCGATGAGCATCCGGTGCAGGCCGTCGACCTCGGACTCCTCGGTGCCGACACGCACGATCACGCCCGAACGCTCAGCGCGCCTGACATCGGCACGGTGGCCCTTGGAGAAGGAGGCGAACAGCTCATCCTCGGACGGGGTCAGGTCGAGCCTGATCGATGAACGCTGCCCCAGCGTTCGCTCGGCGGTGCGGAAGCCCCTCTGCTTAAGGAACGAATCGAGCTCGGCTGCGCCTGGATCCAACTGCAGCACGTCCGGCTCGAATCGAAGAAACGCCGCTCGCCGAGAACGTGCCAGTCGCACGATCTCCTCGAGCAGCGCGGGGTCCATCGGGCCATCGGCCGACGGAAATGGGCCGCGGGGCACATAGGCCACCGACAGCCCGCGGAAGGGGCGGATGAGGACCTGGGCGCCCGACCTACCGTCGGCGCTGGAGATCCGGTGTGGCTCCCAGCCGAACTGGCCTTTCAGGTCGCCCCACGCCCACGCCTGGAAAGGCTGTGCGCCGAGGCCGGCGGCGAGCTGGTCCCAGGTCTGGGCCTCGGAGCTATGGACGATCGAGCGTGAGGCTCTGCGCGTCTCGGGTGCCGTCGCCATCAGGTCGATTGTGACGGACAGCCTCGTTGGCCGGAGAAGCTCACCGGAGAAGCTCAGTTGATCGCGCGCCGCGAGCCGCAGATGGGGCAGGTGGCGCTGTGTCCGCTCTGATCGGGCTGCATCAGGGTCGTGCAGCCGTTGGTGTAGCAGTAGAGGCGATGGCCGGTGTTGGTGCGGCGAATGCGCCTGCGCGCCGAAGCGCCCTGGCTGTAGGTGGTATGGGTATTCGAACGGGGTTGCAATTTGTACTTTCGAGAGTCGCCCGTTGCGCCGGGTTGTGGCGTCGGGCTATGTGATGTCGCTCCACGACGTTGGTTGTTCTCTACGTCGGAGCGATGGTCCAACCGTGTCCGCGGGAGCGAGGTTTTGATGCTCAGACCAGCGGCGTTATGCGGTTGCTCGATCAATATTACCCCGTTGGGCCGAAATCTGCCTTCGGTACGTTCGGGTCAGCCACGGGCCGGACCACGACCGGGACCCCGGGCAGGTCCTGACCCCGTCCCTTCAGGGGCCTCGCCGGCCCGCAACTGGGCCTTGTAGGCGCGCTTGCCGGCCTGGTATTCGGCCAGCGCCTCGGAGGAGTCGACGTCGCCCAGCGACATGTGCTGTGGGGCGACAGCCTCCCAGCCCGGCGGTTGCACCCCGAACTGCTTGCCCAGGATGCCGATGATCGTGCGCGCCTTCATCTCGCCGATGCCCGGCAGGCTGCGCAGCCGCCGCTCGAGGTCCTTGCCGTCCCTGGCATTGCGCCACACGGACGCCGCGTCGCCGCCGTAGTCGCGGACGATCTGTTGGCACAGCGCCTGCGTCCGGCGAGCCATGTTGCCGGGGAAGCGGTGAAGTGCCGGCCGCTCCTTGAAAGCGGCCTCGAGCGTGGCGATGTCCATCGCGGCGAGCACGCCCACGTCGAGGGTGCCTACGCGTTGCCTGAGGTCGAATGGACCCGAGAACGCCTTCTGGAGGGGGACCTGCTGGTCAAGCACGAACCCGATCAGCAAAGCGAGTGGATCCTCGGCCAGCAGCCGGTCCGCCTCATCATTGCCGGTGTAGGGCAGCTTCTCCGGCCTGGTCACGTAGGCGTTCACGCCGCGGATGGTAGCCGCCGCTGCGCCGAGGGCGATGCAGGCGATCGCGGCGCTCCGGCCGGTACGCCTGTCGCCGGCGCATCCGCGCCAGCTCCCGACGACAATGGCGGCGTGACCCGCGTAACCGACTCACCAACGCTGGATCGCATCGACCGGCGGATCACGCACTGGATGGCCGACCATGGCCTTCTCCTGCTGCGCCTTGCCCTTGGCGTCGTATTCCTGTGGTTCGGCGCGCTGAAGCTCTTCCCGGGGCTCAGCCCGGCCGCGAGCCTCGCCGGACGGACGATCGAAATGATCACCTTCGGCGTGATACCTGCGGCCACTGCCATTCCGCTCCTGGGCGTCTGGGAAAGCCTGATCGGCCTCGGACTCCTCAGCGCTTTGTGGATGCGCGCCACGCTGTTCATCCTGTTCGTGCAGATGCTCGGCACGCTGTTGCCGCTCGTGCTGTTCCCCGCCGAGACGTGGCAGGTGTTTCCGATTTCGCCCACCCTCGAGGGCCAGTACATCATCAAGAACGCGGTCCTGATCTCAGGGGCCGTCGTCCTCGGCGCTACTGTCCGTGGCGGCCGGCTGACGCCGGAACCAGCGCCTGGCGGGCCCGCCACCGAGTGATCCCGGCAACATTTCCATTTGATCTGAACACGCTGGCAGTCACGACGACCCTTAGCGGATCCCAGCTCCCGGATTCAGGGCTCAAGGCACCCGACTTTCCAATTCATCTCGACATTTGGACCGTCTGGCGCTCCCCCGTCGGCCTCATGAGCGACCGACAGACCACATTGTGTTCATTTGAACTGGAAAACTGGCTGCAGACTGATCGGGGGGCTCAGCGACCTCGTCGCTCCACACGGCGGTCAGGTGGAGTCCGGCCGGGATTCATCGCGTCAGGCGGGGCTAGCAGTTGCCCGCTGGACGCCTTGACTCCCCGCCCGACCGGGCAGGAGACACCGGTCGAATGAAGTGGGCAGTATCCGTTGGGGTGGTCAGCTGGCCTACTGCACATCGCCCAGCGCCTCTACGTCCGGCTGCAATCGCGTTTGGAGGGCCCAGAAGCGATCAAGCCCAGGATCTGGCGCCCTCCCACCCACGTATGCCGTCGCGATCACCTCGCGGATATGTGGGCACTCGTCTGCCAGAACCTCGATCCGATCAATGAATGCCTCGGGGTGGTGAAACATCAGGTCTTCAATCAGGTCGACTCTCGTCTGCCACACCTGGTCCCGTGCCTCGTCGTTGCTCCTGGGCAGGCAGAGGTAGTCACGGACGCGATCCCAGACTGACTCGGGATCATCCCAGATGGCTGGGTGGAACTGGTCGACGAGCGTCACGTAATGGGGGAATTCACTCCGAGACCGACTGGGCAGGAGACGCCGGTCGAATGAACTGGGCAGTATCCGTTGGGGTTCTTGGCCAGGTATTGCTGATGGTAATCCTCGGCGAAGTAGAACTCGGGCGCGTCGAGGATGTCGGTCGTGATCTCGCCATAGCCCGCCTTCGAGAGCTCCGCCTGGTACGCGTCCCGCGAGGCTTCGGCGACCCGCTTCTGGTCGGCCGAATAGGCGTAGATCGCAGATCGGTACTGAGTGCCCACGTCGTTGCCCTGGCGCATGCCCTGGGTGGGGTCGTGCTCCTCCCAGAAATGCTTGAGCAGCTCCTCGTACGAGATGCGTTTCGGGTCGAAGACCACGCGGACCACCTCGGCATGGCCGGTGCGTCCGCCGCAGACCTCTTCGTAGGTTGGGTTCGGCGTCAAGCCACCGGCGTAGCCGACAGCGGTCGACACCACTCCGGCCACGTTCCAGAACGCCTTCTCGACGCCCCAGAAGCAGCCGGCGGCAAACGTCGCCAGCTCGGTTCCATCTGGATACGGCTCGACAATCCGCTCGCCGTTGACGTAATGGCGCTCGGGTACTGACAGGGGGGTGGATCGGCCGGGGAGGGCCGACTCGGGCGTGGGCATCTGCTGCTTGCCCCGGTTGAAGAGAAACATTGGGACCTCCGATCTCCATGTCAAGTGTATTCAGGAGCGTCCAACGCGCCGTGGCGAGGCGACCCGGTGCCTGCCGTGCGAAACTGGCGACGCCGTGAGCAATACGGGGAAATCGACCGCTGCCCGGATGTGGCGCGCCTTGGCGCGAGCGCTCGCCTTCAGCACGTTCGCCACGGCGTTCGTGACGTCGTCGGCGAGCGGTGGCCAAACGACCCAGCTGCAGGGCATCGACCTGTCGCACTGGCAGGGCATTCCCGACTGGGACGCGGTCGTGGCGGATGGGACCCGATTCGCCATCGCGAAGGCCACCGAGGGCCAGGCCTTCGTCGACGATCAGTACGCCAGAAACCGCGCCGAGGCAGACCGGCTGGGCCTGCCCTTCACCGCCTATCACTTCGCCCGCCCCGACACGACCGCCAACGACGCGATCCTCGAGGCCGATCATTTCCTGGCCAACACGGCCCTGCTTGGACGTCATCTCGTCCCCGTCCTGGACTTCGAGAGCGCCGGCGGCCTGAGCCCCCGCAAGCTGCGGACGTGGGCCAAGACATGGCTGACACGGGTCAACCAGCGGCTCGGCGTGAAGGCGATCATGTACACGTCACCCTCCTTCTGGGTCGACAAGGTGGGCAACTCGCGCTGGTTCGCTGACAACGGGTATCGGCTGTGGATCGCCAATTACGGCGTCACTCAGCCGACGGTTCCAGCGCAGAATTGGGGTGGCCGCGGCTGGACGCTGTGGCAGCACAGCAAGACAGGCTCCGTCGACGGCATCAACGGGAACGTCGATCTGGATCGCTACGCCGGCGCGAGCATCGTGCCCCTGAGGCTCAAGAACAACCGTTGACCGCGGCGGGCGGCACGCGGCACGACTAGTAGTCGGGGTCCGGGTTGGGCGTGCCTCTCGGTGGGTCGAAGAAGATCGCTACTCGATTGTCGGGCGCGTCAGGGTCGGGGGCGTGCAGGTCGAAACCGCCACCGAACGCCTGCCTGAGTCCGCGCCGCAGATCGTGGACCGTGCGATTCATCAGCGCCACGTCGGCCACGCCCTGCGCCCGGCGCTGGACCTCGTCTCCTGGCCAGAAGCGCGCGTAGACATGGATCGCCTCGTAACCCTCGGCGTTCCAGGCGATGCGCACCGAGCCGTCAGCCTCCATCCCCCAATTCTGCCCCGCGCAGTACGAATCGGTCGGTTGTCGCCTGCTGGCACCATCCCCGAGGATAGAGACCTGCCGTGAAACGCCCCGTAGCCTTCGTCCTGCTGCTCAACCTGCTCGTGCTTGCCCTGCCCGTGCCCGCCGCCGCGGCCGAGCCGAAGGGCTTCGCGTACTACCACACGTACGCCGAGGTCAAGGCTGAGATCGACGCCACCGTCGCCGCGCACCCGCGCATCGCCAGGCCGTTCACGATCGGCCGCAGCTACGAGGGGCGCAAGATCTGGGGCATCAAGATCAGCGACAACGTGCGGGCCAACGACAACGAGCCCGAGATCTTCATCAACGCCCAGATCCACGCGCGCGAGCGGGCCACCAATGAGCTCGCGTTGGCGATCGTCGGCTGGCTGACCAACAACTACGGCGGCTCCGATGCGCTCGGCAAACGGGTCACGAACATCGTCAACAGCCGTGAGATCTTCATCGTCCCGACGATCAACCCAGACGGCGCCGAGTTCGACATGAAGGGCGGCGTATGGCACGAGTGGCGCAAGAACCGCCAGCCGATACCGGATTCGACGGCCATCGGCATCGACCTCAACCGTCAGTTCGGCTACATGTGGAACTGTTGCGGAGGGTCCAGCGCGAAGCCTACGAGCCCCACCTACCACGGGCCATATCCCTGGTACGCGCCGGAGGCGCGTAGGTATCGCGATTTCGTCAACAGCCGGGTGGTCAATGGGCAGCAGCAACTCAAGGTGATCCTGAGCCTCCACGCCGCTGGGCGGCTCGTGCTGTGGCCGTATTCGTACACGCGGCAGGACGTGCCGCCGGAGATGCCGCAGGACGATCACGACGCCTTCGTTGCGCTGGGAACGGAGCTGGGGCAAATGAATGGCTACCGGCCGGAGCAGGGCAGCGACCTCTACATCGTGGACGGCGACCAGGACGACTGGGCGTACCACCGGCACGGCATCTTCACGTTCACCTTCGAGATGGCGCGCGGTGCCGCAAAGCGCTACTACCCGACCCCGTCCGAGCTCGCGACCGACATCGCAAACAACCGCCCGGCGGTCCTGCACCTGCTGGAGCAGGCGGACTGCCCCTACCGCTCGGCCGGTCTGGCCGCCGAACACTGCTGACGAGGGGGCACCCTGTGACGACTCGACGAATTGCGATCCTGGCGCTGGTCATGGGCGCCATGACCTTCGCCACTGCGCCGGCTGCGAGTGCCGCGACCACCGAGTTCCCCGACGGGTATCAGGGTTACCACACGTACGCCGAGGTAGACGCTGCGCTGGATGCCGTCGTGGCCGACTACGGCCAGGGGGCTGGCGCGATCGTCAAGCGCTACACGATCGGCCAGAGCTTCGAGGGCCGCAACATCTGGGTGCTCAAGATCAGCGACAACGTCGCCACTGACGAGAACGAGCCGGAGGTGCTATCCGAGAGCGGCATGCACGCCCGCGAGCACATCACGGTCGAGATGGGCCTCTACATGATCAAACTGCTGACCGAGAACTACGGTCGGTCCACCGCGCTCGGCCAGCGCGTCACCGACATCGTCAACTCACGCGAAATCTGGATAATCCCGACCCTCAACCCCGACGGCGCTGAATACAACATCTCCGACGGGACCTTCCACGGCTGGCGCAAGAACCGCCAGACGAACCCCGGCTCGGACAAGCTCGGCATCGATCTCAACCGCAACTGGAGCTACATGTGGGCTTGCTGCGGCGGCTCCGGTGTCAATCCAAAGTCGGCGCGCTATCGCGGCCAGTATCCCTTCGAGGCGGTCGAGAACGTCGTGATGCGCGACTTCATCCTCAGCCGGCGCGTCGGCGGCCAGCAGCAGATCAAGATCGTCTTCAACTGGCACTCGTACGGCGAGTTCATCATGTGGCCGTACGGCTTCACCAAGGTTGACGTGCCGCCCCAGATGACGGCTGACGACCATCGCACATTCGTCGCCATCGGCCAGGCGATGGCCGCCCTCAACGGCTACAGGGCGAAGCAGGGCAGCGACTCGTACATCTACGACGGCGACTTCCCGGCCTGGGCGTACGGCGATCAGCGCATGTTCGTTTACACCTTCGAGATGTATCCCAAATGGGGCGCGAACGCGGGCGGCTTCCGTCCGCCCGACTCGATCCTGGAGGCAGAGACGACGCGCAACGCCGGCGCGGTGCTCTATTTCCTGGAGCAGGCAGATTGCCCGTACCGAGCTGCCGGATTGGGCGCCACGCGCTGCGGGCCGATCAACGAGGACTTCGAGACCGGTCGCGGCTGGGACGTCGATCCGTTCAATTCCGACACCGCAACCTCTGGCGAGTGGGAGCGCGGCATCCCGGCCGCCACGACTGACGCGGGCGGCGCCAAGCAGCGCGCCGTCGTGACCAGCGGTCAAGCGGACCTGGTAACCGGGCGCACCACTGGCGGCGCGGTCGACGCCAACGATGTTGACGGCGTGACCACGGCGCTGTCGCCCGACATCCGGCTGGGCAGCGGCGCCTGGCGGCTTACCTTCAAGTACACGTTCGCGCACGACGCTGCGGCGACGAACGGAGACTTCCTGCGCGTCAGCGTGGTGCGCGGCTCGACCGTCACGCCGATCTGGACACTGTCCGGGCAGGCGGCCAACCGCAACGCCCGCTGGCTCACCAGGAAGCTCGCCCTCAATGCCTGGGCAGGCCAGACCATCCAGCTCCTGATCGAGGCACGCGACGGGGGAACGGACAGCATCGTCGAGGCGGCAATCGACGATTTCCGCGTATTCAAGCCCTGATCTGATCCCGGCCATGCCACGGCGCCACGGCGCCAAACGTTGCTGCGCTGGTCGCTGACGTCCGTCGTGGCAATCGTCGCACCGACCCGTCCGAGACCGAGACGACGCGCAATGCGGACGCGACCCTCTGGCTGCTGGAGCAGGCCGACTGCTCGTAGTAACCGCGATCAGCCCTAGCGAATACCCTTCGGCAAATGACAGACGAGATAGACACACATACGCTGGCCAGGCGCTTCCCGGCCAACTTCGAGTGGGGCCTGGCAGCCTCGGCGTACCAGATCGAGGGCGCGGCCTCGGAAGACGGCCGCGGGCCGTCGATCTGGGACACCTTCTCGCGCCAGCCTGGCGCGGTCGTGAACGGCGACACCGGCGACGTGGCGTGCGATCACTACCACCGCTACCGCGAAGACGTCCGACTGATGGCCGACCTTGGCGCGTCAGCCTATCGCTTCAGCATCGGTTGGCCACGCGTCTTCCCCTCCGGTGTTGGTTCCGTGAACCAGCGCGGCATCGATTTCTACCAAAGGTTGGTCGACGGGCTCCTCGCGGCGGGCGTCAAACCGTGCATCAACCTCTTCCACTGGGATCTGCCGCAGGCGCTCCAGGAACGTGGCGGATTTGCCAACCAGGAGGTAGTCGGCTGGTTCACCGACTTCACGTCGCTGGTCGTGTCGGCGGTGGGCGATCGCGTGACCGATTGGATGACCTTCAATGAGCCCGCGGTTTTCGCGTTTCTTGCCCACGCCGACGGGATCCATGCACCTGGACTGCGAAACTGGCCGACGGCGATGCGGGTGGCCGATAACCAGCTCCGCGCCCACGCGGGCGCCGCGCAGGTCATCCGCTCCGGCGTGCCGGGCGCCCGAATCGGGGTCGCGATCGACGTGAACCAGGCCGTGTCGGCGACAGACTCAGATCGGGATCGAGTGGCCGCGCAGCTGTGGCACGCGACGCGGGATTGGTGGTTCCTGGACCCGCTCTTCGGACGCGGCTATCCGCAGGATGGTCTCGAGGCGCATACCGCGGCCGGTCACCTGGAAGGAGTGGAGCTGGCAGATGTGCCCGCGGGCGATCTCGATTACGTCGGGCTCAACTACTACCGCCGCGAGACCGTGTCCGCGAATTCGGACCTGCCCTTCGATTGGCAGGCCGAGCCACCCGCTGGCGCCGAGATGACGGAGATGGGTTGGCACGTGGCGCCAGATGGGTTGCGCGACATCCTGCTGGAGCTCCAGCGCCGCTACTCACCTTCAGAGATCGTGATCACCGAGAACGGCGCGGCATATGACGATGTCGTCGAAAGCGACGGCTCGGTGCGCGACGCCCATCGGCAGAGCTATCTCACTCGTCACGTCGCGGCCGTCGCCGATGCCCGCGATGCCGGCGTGCCGGTGACCGGTTACCACGTCTGGTCGCCGCTCGACAACTTCGAGTGGAGCTTCGGCTACACGAAGCGATTCGGATTGATCCGCGTCGATTTCGACACGCAACGGCGCACGGTCAAGCAGAGCGGGCACTGGTTCCAGGAACTGATCGCCGAATCGCGCTGAACACAGCTACCTCCGCCGGGGCCTATTGCATGCCAGGAGTAAACTCTTGGCGAAGAGGTGCGAGCGTGACGAACGACCGCAACAGCCGTATTTGGCGGCAAGAACGGAGGACAAAGGACGCTGATGCGTCGTGGATCCTGCCTGTCACCGCGGATGAATCGCGCGGCTCGAGCAACCTCGCCACCAGGCCCAGGTCGGGCAACATCAGCACTGACATGCGGGCCGGCATAGCCGGGTGACCCAGGGGCACGCGCGACAAGAGTCTGTCGCCTCCCGAGGGATCACCAGAAGGGATCGACCCAATCAGGCGAAGGCCCGCACTCGTTCCCGGGGTGTGGGTCTTCTGGTGTCCGGCGCGAACGCCAGGCGGCTGCTCAGCGGGTGCGCGTCACCTTGGTGATCGTCCTCGGGCTCTCAGGATCGAGTCCGCGAGCGACGGTCAGGTAGTACGTGTAAAGCTGCGCCGGAATTATCTCGACAAGCGGGCTCAGCCAGTCGGGGACGTTGGGTGGCACGGCAAGACCCTCGTCGAGCATCCTCGCGGAGGGGGCGTCGGATAGAGCCAGCACGCGTGCGCCATGTTCCATCTGGATGCGCCTGATGAGCGCGAGCTGCGCGTCGAGAGCGACGCCGGTGGGTGCCACGACCATGACCGGCAGGCCCGGCTCCGCCAGTGCCAGTGGTCCGTGCTCGAAGTCGGCGGTTGAGAACGGGACCGCAGACACCTGGGCAAGCTCCTGGAGCTTGAGCGCCCACTCGCGCGCGGTGGCGTACCCGTAGCCGCGGCCCAACACAACCGCCCGCTGCCGAGCGGCGTGCCGCTCTGCTACGGCGCGCGCCTGCGGCTCGACTTCGAGCGCGCTCTCCATCAGCGCGGGCACGCGCGCGACCTGAGCCGCCTCATCGGCGGACGCGGCGTCCAGGGCGTGTGACAGCAGTAGCACGGCGAGCAGCTGTGCGGTGTAGGTCTTGGTCGCGGCCGTGGCCAGCTCCGGCCCAGCGCGGAGGTCGATGACGTGGGCGGCTGCGGCTGCGAGCGGCGAGCCGGGGTCATTGGTGATGGCCACGGTCAGCTCGCCCTGGGCCCGTGCCTCGTCGAGCACTGCGATGATGTCCGGTGAGCGGCCGGATTGGGAGATGCCGATCACCAGGGCGCCGGCCATCCGTGGTCGCGCCCCGTAAAGAGTGAGCGTCGAGGGCGTTGCGAGCGCGGTGATCAGCTGGTTGCGGATTGCGAACAGATATTGCGCGTAGAGCGCGGCGTTGTCCGATGAGCCACGTGCGGCTATCACCGCGAAGCTCGGCCGGCGGTCGCGCAGTTCCGCGGCGAGCGGCGCATACACCGAATCGGCAGCGCCAAGCAGCCGGCGCGCGGCCGCAGGCTGCTCGAGAATCTCGTCTCTCAGGCCCATGGCGCTTTCATCGCCCTCAGCGCCACGGGCCGTGGACAGGCTCTCCACCGACGAAGGTGCCGATGAGCCGAAGATCGGACGTGAAGACGGTCATGTCGGCCCGCGCGCCAACCCGCAGCGTGCCGCGATCGGCGAGCCCCAGGAGCCGCCGCGGCGTCGACGTCATCGTCGCCAGCACCTCAACGGCCGACCACCCGGACATGGAGGCAAACCGGCGCAGAGCCTCGTCAGCGCTCAGGGCCGAGCCGGCCAGGCGCCCGTCATCGGCCAACCGGACCGACTCAGGGTCCACCACTACATCCTGACCGCCGAGAAGGTAGCGGCCGGGCTCCATGCCCAGGCCGGCCGTGGCGTCAGTCACCAGCGATATCCGTTCGTGCCCCGCCGCCTGCGCCGCGATCCGGATCACGTCGCGGTGGACGTGGAGCCCGTCTGCGATCAGTCCGACGGCCACCCGAGTATCGGCGAGCGCGGCACCGGCCAGTCCGGGTTGCCGGTGCCCGAGTGGCGGCATTGCATTGAACAGATGTGTCGCATATGTGACGCCGGCGTCGAACGCGGCCACGGCCTGTTCCCGATTGGCGGCCGAATGTCCCGCCGAAACGACCACGCCGCGCGACGTGAGCGCGCTGACCAGGTCGATCGCCCCATCGAGCTCCGGCGCGAGGGTGACCATCCGCACGCCGGTTTCCGACGACCAGCCAGCGACGTCCGAGTCTGCTTCCGAAGGGAGGCGAAGGTAGGCCGAATCATGCGCCCCGGCCGCGTTGGGGCTGAGGAATGGACCCTCGAAATGAGCGCCGAGCGGGGTCGCGCCGCGATAACCGTCGGGCGGACCCGCGGCGAGGGCGGACAGCATCCGTTCACGCGCGGCCATGTCCGAGGTGACCACGGTCGGGACGAAGCCGGTGACGCCGTACTCCGGCAAGCGCGTGCCGACGGCCCAGATGGTCTCCGCTTCGTCGGTGAAGTCGGATCCGAATCCGCCGTTGAGCTGGATGTCGAGCAGCCCAGGGGCGAGGATCAGCCCTGCCGCGTCAATCCGGCGCACGCCCTGATCGATGGCAATCGATCGCGCTTCTTCTATCTCGGCGATCAGTCCATCGACCACGACGACGGCACCACCAGCGAGGATGCGATCGGCCAGGACAATGGTGTCAGCCGTGATCACGAGCGAGCTCATGGATGCCGGCGGTCAGGCAGCGAGGCCGTGCCCGCGCGCATGGAGCCTGCCGATCTCCACCGGCAGCCGGCCGGTTCGAGCCGGCCGAGGTCCGCGGCGCTCGGTGGCCTACCCCTTGACCGCCCCGCCTGTGATCCCGCGCACGAAGTAGCGCTGGAGGGCAAGGAAGATGATGATCGGGACGACCATCGAGACGAACGCTGCTGCCGTAAGAAGCTCCCAGTCGCCGCCGCGGGAGGTCGTCAGGTTGGCGAGGACGACCGACAGCGGGAATAGATCCGGCGAGACACCCAGATAGACGAGGGCCACCAGCAGGTCATTCCAGACCCAGAGGAACTGGAAGATGATGAGCGAGGCAAGGACCGGCACGCTCATCGGCAGTGCCAGCCGAAAGAACGCAGTCGTTGGACTGGCGCCGTCGATCGCTGCGGACTCGAAGACTTCTTTTGGCAGGCCGCCGAAGTAGTTACGAAGGAGGTAGATAGCGAAAGGCAGTCCGTACCCGGTGTGGGCCAGCCACAGGGCGAGAAAACTCCCATGAATCGGCACTCCGGTCACATCGGTGAACGTCCCGAACAAGCGCAGTACCGGGACCAGCGTTACCTGGAGCGGTATGACGAGCAGGCCGACGAGGAGGACGAAGAGCCAGTCACGTCCGCGGAAATGCATCCACGCGAACGCGTACGCCGCAAAGGCGGCAATCATGACCACGATGACCGTCGCCGGAATGGTGATAACGAAACTGTTGATGAATGACTCACTTAGCCCAGAACGGCCCAAAACGCCCTGGTAGTTCTCCAAGGTGAAGTTGCCCGGCGTATACAGCGTGGTCCACCAGCCACTCCTGCTGATATCACGCGCCTCGCGAAAGGAGCTGACCAGGAGGCCGATCGCAGGCAACGCCCAGACCGCCATGAGGACCAATAGGGAGATGTGGACCAGCGGGTTCGTCTTGAAACGCGGGAAGCGCCGCTTCGGGACCAGCTGTTCTCCCACGATGACGGGTGCCTGGGCTTGGGTCATCGCTGTGCCTCCTGCTCACGAAAGCGCCGGATGTTGTAGATCATCACGGGCACGATTGCGGCCAAAAGAATCAGGGCCGTCGCGCTTGCTCTACCGGGCTCGTTGAAGATCGCCAGCTCTCTGTACATGCGGTTGGCAATGACCTCGGTATCGAAGTTGCCACTGGTCATCGTGTACACGACATCGAACGTCTTAAGGCCGAAGATGATGACCGTTGTCGTAATGACGGCGATTGTCGGCAGCAGCAGCGGGAAGATGATTTTCCGGAAGACATACCATTCGTTTGCCCCATCGACGCGCGCCGCCTCCAGGAGCTCGGTCGGTATCGCCTTCAAGCCCGCCGACAGGATGACCATCGCGAATCCAGTGAGCATCCAGGTGCCCACGAGAATCAGCATGACCGTGTTCAGTGGCGCAGGCCACGCGGTCGAGTTCTGGATGAAGGCAATTGGGTCGCCGCCCAGCGCATCAACTCCAGAATTGAGGATGCCGATCCGCGGGTTGAAGTCGTACACGAGCTTCCAGATCACCGTCGCCGCAACGAAGCTGATCGCCATGGGGAGGAAGATCACGGACTTGACCACGCTCTCGTAACGGACGCGATCAACGAGGACAGCAATGACCAGCCCCATGCCGACCGTCAACAGCGGCAGGAGGACCACCCACAGAGCGTTGTTGCGCAATGCTGTGAGCGTCTGATTGTTCGTAAAGAATGTGGCGTAGTTGTCGAGACCGGCGAAGGTGGTGAAGTTCACCCCGGCCCCATCGAAATTCCAGAGGCTGAACCACAACGTGACGATCATCGGGTAGACCAGGAAAACGAAAAGCATCGCCACTGCGGGAAAGACCCACAGGATGGGCCGCAGACGATCCGCTGTTTTTTGCGGGAACCGCTTGACGACCCATTCGGCAAGCACGATGTAGCCGATGAGCACGGTCGGCACAGCGACGATTGCGATCACCGCGCCGATGAGCTTGTCCATGCCCTCTCCCGATGAGCGCTAGTGAGGCGGGGCCGGCGACGGAGTGTCGCCGGCCCCTTTAGCCGTTCCTTGGCTACTGGTCGTAGGCGGATGCCTGGACGGTATCGAGCTCCGCAAGGATGGAATCGATGTTGGCTGGATCGGTGGCGAGTTGGACCATTGCCGAGAAGAACGCAGTGTTCATCTCGCCTGGCATCGAGTCGGATCCGTCGAAGCGGAACGCCGACGCGTTCTGCAGGGCCTCGGCGGCCTTGCGGTCCGAGTCGCTTGCATAGACGTCAGCGGCGACGTTCGTGTTGGCCGCGATGTAGCCACCGAGTGCCGCCCAGATGGCCTGTGCTTCGGGCGTCGTCAGGTACTCCATCAACGATCGTGCCTGGGGCGTGTCGTTGAACATACCGAACATGTCACCGCCGCCGGTCAGCGCTCCCGCGTTAGCGGTATCGATGTCGGGCATCACGAAGAAGTCAAAGTCCTCCGGCGCGGCGCCGGCCTGGTCCACGAAGAAGTCGCTGATGAAGCTCGCCTGGTGGACGAACTTGCAGCCGGGTGGATCGGCGAACATCTCATTGCCGACGTCACCGAAGTTTGTCGCGTTGATGTACGTGCCGCCACCGTTGCTCTTGCCGACGACATCGCCGAGCAGCTCGAAGGCGTCACGGATCTCGGGCGAGGTCCAGAGCGTCTCGCCTGCGACCCAACTGTCGTAGACCTCCGGGCCGGACTGGCGAATGACGATGTCCTCGATCCAGTCGGTGAACGGCCAGCCCGACGCGGCGCCGGACTCGATCGAGTTGCACCACACCGCGCCGGCCGGCGCAGGATCCATGTTGTTCAACTCTTCGAACGTGGCCGGCACGGTGCCGTCAAAGTTGTTGACGTTGTACCAAATGAGGCCCTTGACGGCGGCCTTGGTGAAGATGCCGACGAGGACGCCGTCCTCGGCCTGGCCTAGCTCGGCCATGCCCGGGGGGGTCGCGCCGGAGTACGCGGCAAAGTCGATGAAGTCAAGTGCCTTGAGCGCGCCAGCGGCGTACCACTCACGGGCCAGGCCCGGACCGGGGATGCCGGCGACGTCCGGCAGGCCGGTGCCGCCTGCAGAGATCGCCTGGCTGAGCAACGCCTGCATGTCGCGTGTGCCGGCGTAGATGACCTGGGTCTCGTTCTCGTCAACCCAGGGCTGGATCATCGCCCGGAATGAGTCCTCTTCGGAACCGGTCCACGAAGCGATGATGCTCACGGTTCCGCCGAGCGGGCCGCCTGGCGGCGGATCGGTCGGTCCTGCGCCAGTCGGTGCTGCGCCAGTCGGTGCGGCGCCAGTCGGTGCGGCGCCAGTCGGTGCGGCGCCAGTCGGTGCTGCGCCAGTCGGTGCTGCGCCAGTCGGTGCGGCGCCAGTCGGTGCTGCGCCAGTCGGTGCTGCGCCAGTCGGTGCTGCGCCAGTCGGTGCTGCGCCAGTCGCGGGCCCACGAGTTGGCGTGGTTGCGGCCGGACTACATGCCGCCGCGATCATGAGCACCGCGATCAACGCGGCCAACAACCTGGGAATACCAAATGTAGACAGTTGCACTGCCTCAGCCTCCTCTATGCTCCGGCCGCTCTGGGCGTCGACCGAAATGAGTGATCTCGCGTTCGCGGCTCGTGGCCGCCTTTCCCCGGCGCTGATATCAACTGCGCCACGACCCACGGGCACGCACCCGCGGCGGCCTCCCAACCGCAATGTCAATCGAAGCCTAGCGAGGGCGCGTGCACAACGCAATGTCATTTGAGTCACCGTGCGGGATCTGTGGGGATTAGGAGGGATGGGACGTGGCGGCCGATTCGTCGATCTCGACGTCGTGCGAGTATTTCGGCATGACTGACATAACCAATCCCGACGTCGAGCACTACGCCGCCGAGCACACCTCGGCCGAGCCGCCGCTGCTTGTCGAGCTCGCGCAGGCCACGCGCGATTTCTCGTCCGCATCACAGATGATGGTCGGCCGCCTGGAAGGGCGCTTCCTGAAGACGCTGGTTGCCGCTGT
>Ga0136618_10000080_pt1 | contig 23026 bp, 18 predicted proteins | sample AntDrymUQ3302106_2_FD_104805 | JGI IMG/M metagenome (GOLD analysis project Ga0136618, IMG submission 104805) | Polar desert sand microbial communities from Dry Valleys, Antarctica - metaG UQ330 (21.06) | ecosystem: Environmental > Terrestrial > Soil > Desert | place: Antarctica: Dry Valley... | reverse complement strand
CGCCGGTTTTCGCTCGAACACCGCGCCGCGCTTGATTGATGTCGCGGATTTTTTTATTGATTTGGGCGATATTGCCGAACTCGTCTGCAAAGATTCGCACAGCAATCAATACGATGTTCCGTCCTTCGTTCCGCCCGAAGAAATTTTGCCGCCCGCAATACTGAGCCGAAACGCCGGAAAAGATTTTCCTCAAGTTGCCGACGACATTCGTTTCGAGACTAATTATGCTGAAGATGAAGCGGAGAAATTTTCCGATTTGGTGCGCGTAACCGACGACAGATGAAACTTTTTACCGTCGAAGAAGCCAACGATTTGCTGCCGGTAATCCGCCCGAAATTGGAAAGAATCAAAGCGCGATACGGCAGCATCGCCGTGTTTCGTGATGCGGCAAAAGCGGCGGCAACGGCGGCGGAATTTGGCGGCGGCGGTATGGAAAGCGGTTCGGTTTACGTCAAATGTCTTTACGAAATCGGCAAGCTGACGACCGAATTTCACGAACTCGGTATCGAGTTGAAAGATTACTCACGCGGTTTGATTGATTTTCCCAGCCTGCGCGACGGGCAAATCGTTTTGCTCTGCTGGCAGCTCGGCGAAGACGAGCAAATAGAGTGGTGGCACGAGATTGAAGCAGGTTTTGCCGGAAGACAACCCTTATGATTTTGGATTTTAGATTTTGGATTTTGGATTAGTGAACATATTTTGTAATCTTGATTATGACCTAATACAATTCCTGTTTTTACAATTTTTTGAATAATTGCAGACTTCTCTTATAATCCAAAATCCAAAATCTAAAATCCAAAATCGGGATGTCTCTTATTTTACATAAATTTACTATTGACGAGTTAAAGTAATTTCTGATAATATCCACACAGTTTTTCTTTTCGCCCGATTTCCCTGGACATGTAGAAAACTTTTCTAGTATTTAAATCTTTTCAAAAATATGAACTGTCCCGTTTGTAACAGAAATAACGCCGTCGCGTTGTCGGTTTGTCCGAGTTGTGGAGCGATGATAAGCGATTCAGTATCTGCGAACCTTGTGAATAAGGTTCATCCGGTTGCAAAGCCTAAGAATATCGAAGGAAAAATAAATTCCGCATTGCCGAATAAAGTAGGTAAGCCGGTTAAAATCGTTGATTCGCCGGAAGCAGCTGCCGCAAAATCGGGAACTTCTTCAATATCCACCAAACTGACAAGTCCGACTCTGGTTGAATTTCACACCACGAGTGCAACCATTCCCGAATGGCGTTTGCAGCTAAAAAACTCGGTGCGCCAGCGGCACGAGCGAATTCAAAACTCTTCGGAAAAACTGATTTCTTCGACTGTCCGTCAACCGAATTTAGTAACGAACGGCGCAACTGCATTAAAAATCGAGCCTGTCGAAGAAGCTGTAGAATCAGAAATTGCTCAAACCGACAATCCAAGATTGGCAAGCGCGCTGCAACGAATAAAAAATTCGCGCCAGAAATTTTTTGTGGAGGAAGAAGAAGAAACGTTGATTGCGCCTGTCCCCGTTCCGGCAAAAGCCAGTAAAAATTATCCTTTCTATATCGCGTCGAAAACAAATGATGCGGATGTCATAGCATCGGTTAATTCGACCGTCAAACCGAAACTTGCCACGTCGCTCCGCACGGAAACGAAGGATTTGGATACCAATAAATTGCCTGCTCTACCGACACCGGCGATAATAGCGACAAGTTTTGAAAATAATCCGGCAACATCCGCTCCTCAAGAAACAAAAGCCGAAGAAAAGAAAAACACTGAAATCGAATTTACCGAAACCAAAGAAATTGTTCAGCCGGAAGAAAATGAAGTCGAGGAAAATGACGATTGCGTGCCGTTTGCGATGCGCTTCAACGCCGGACTTTTCGATTTGATTATCGGTTCATTCTTGAGTTTGATTTTGCTTGCGCCTTTTATTTTAATGAGCGAAGGCTGGGCTTCGACCGCCGGAATTTTCGCCTTTCTGGTAACTTGTGCGGTTGTGATGTTCATTTATTTGACGACGACTATCAGTATGCACGGCAAAACTTTTGGAATGCGGCTTTTTTCGTTGGAATTAATTGATGTCGAAGGCGAAGATTACCCGACGCTTCATCAAGCGGCGGTCAGTTCCGCAGTTTATCTTTTATCGCTGGCTTTCGGCGGCATCGGATTTTTAACCTTGCCGTTTAATGAAGAAAAACGCGCCGTTCACGACCTTGTTTCGGGAACGATTCTCGTCAAAGAATTTTAGTTCGTGAATCGTGAATCGTAAATCGCGTTTCTTTCTATTCACTATTGACGATTCACGATTGACGAACTTGTGAACGAACAAACTCTCCAAAAAATCTGCGCCGAACTCGCGTCTGTTTTAATCGGACAAAAGTTCGGCAAAATTTTTCACCTCTCGCGTTTTCAGATGGCGATTGATTTTCGTCTTCACGATTCACAGTATCTTTTTGTCAATTTCGAGCCGTCCGCGCCGCGCATTTATTTGATAAAACGTCGTCTGCGCGACCTCGAAAAACTTTCGAAAAACCAAACTCCTTTTGTTCTTTTTCTGAGAAAAAGGTTGGCGAATGCCGCTTTGCAAACGATTGAGAAGTCCGAAGGCGAACGCATTTTACGTTTCTTTTTTTCAGCGCACGACGAACTCGGTCAAGCAGAAAATTATTCACTCGTCGTCCAATTGACGGGACGCTCGGCGAATTTATTTTTACTCGACAAAAACGATTTCATTCTCGACGCAGCCCGCGAAAATTCCGGCGCGGGTCAGGAAGTTGCCGATAAATACGCGCCGCCGTTTCGAGACGAGAAAGCCCGGGACGCGGAGACGCGGAGACGCGGAGACGCGGAGATTTTTCCGCAAGGCAAATTTGCAAATTTATCGGAGGCGTTGGACGAGTATTTCTTAAATAAAGAAGCCGAGAAAAAATTTCAAGCTAAAGCGCATTCGGCGCGCAGCAAGTTAAATCAGGAACTCGCAAAAAATGAAAGACTGGTTAAAAAACTAAATCAGGATTTGGAAAATCACGGCGACGCTTCAAAGTGGAAACGCTTCGGAGATTTACTGCTCGCAAATTTGGCAACCGCAACGCGCGAGGGCGATATAGTTTTTGTGACGGATTTTTTTGATGAAAATGTGCCGACGATTGAGATAAAAACGGAGGAAAATCTTCCGCTCACCGAAGCCGCCGAGAAATTCTTCAAACGCTATACAAAAGCCAGAAACGCGCAGACGGAAATCTCGAAACGGCTGGAAATCGCCAATCAAAAAATTGATAATCTGCGGCTGCAAAAAGACCGGCTCGAAGCGGCAATTGCCGAAGAGGACGAAGGTTTCCTGTCTGATTTTTTAGGCGAGAAAATCGAAAAACTTGTTGTCAAATCAAAGGACAAACAAACCGAAAATTTCAAAGGAGCGAGAAGCTACAAGTCGTCCGACGATTTTGAAATTTTGGTAGGAAAAGGGGCGAAGGACAACGACTTTCTGACATTTCGCATTGCCAAGTCTTCGGATTTGTGGATGCACGCGGCGGATTATCCGGGCTCGCACGTCGTCGTCAAAAACCCGAACCGCAAGGAAATACCGCAAAAAACCTTGCTCGAAGCCGCGCAGATTGCCGCTTTTTTCAGCCACGCCAGAGAGCAGCCGAAAGTTGCCGTTCATTACACGCAAAAGAAGTTTGTGAACAAGCCGAAAGGCGCAAGCGCGGGATTGGTAAGTTTGGCGAGCTTTAAGACAATTTTAGTTAAACCGAAAATAATGGATAACGGATAATGGATAATGGATAATGGAAAACCAAAGATTGCTATTGAAAAAATTCTTTGAATTATCCATTATCCGTTATCCATTTTTCATTATTCATTGACCGCTTTTTCAACTGTTTCCTGTATTTGAGCCATCACGCGCGGTCCGCCGCCCGGGAAAACTCCGACCATTTTACCCTCGCGGTTGATTAGAATACTTTGCGGAATGCCTTGCAAACGGGTAATTTTGATGAACTCACTCATCAATTTTACGTCGGCATAACCGAGCTGGTAATTGAGATTTTTCGCTTGAGCAAATGTTTTTATGCTTGCAGGGCTTTCATCATCAATGACCAAACCGACAATCTCAAAATTTTTATCTTTGTATTTATTCTGTAACGCAATGAGTTCCGGCATTGCAGCCACGCAAGGTCCGCAATAGGTCGCCCATAAATCAACCAGCACGACTTTGCCTTTTTTGTCTTCGAGCTTAAAAGTATTGCCGTCTAGATCCTTGATTTCCGCCTGTGCAATCCCAACCGGCGTGGGCGGATAATTATTGCTCGGTGCGTCTTTAGAAGTTTCCGAACTTCCGTTTTGATTGACTGCCGTATTTGTGCAAGCCGTAAAATTAGAAAACGCGATGCTCATTGCCGCAAATAAAATTAAATTTGTAAAAAACCTTTTCATTAAGACCTCTTTTAGTCAATATCCTGCCAGCGCAAAATTTTCAACGTAATAAAAATAAGACATTAAACATTAGCATTAAAATTAGCCGATTTAAAATCTCTCCTATAAACCAATACAAAAAACCGTTGTTTTATTCCTCGACTAAATCTGTTCTCATCGACAGTTAGTTTCTGCTGAAAAGACAATTGTCAGGCGCAGACTACTTTTTATGCAGCAAAAATAAAAAGCGTAAGGAAGATATTTCCCTACGCTTTGGATTCCAAAAATTACAATTGGTTTTAGAAGTTTTGGTTCGGCTCAAATGTTCCGAAAACAGCTCCCAAATCTCCTTTCACGCCGATGTCGTCAACGCTGGTGATTTCAGGCGAAAGCGAGGTGGCGAGCATCGTTACGACAAAACCGTTTTTCGTTCCCGGGCGGGCGGCGGGAATCCAAATTCGTCTGCCCCAAACTATCAGTTTCTTTTCGCCCTTTTCTACTTTGCCGCCGCCTTGAAATTTGACTTCGTAGCCTCGCCAATCGCCGTTGATTTTTGTTTCGCCTTCGGACATTATTTGATAATTTGGGACAATTTTCGCTAAATCCTTATTAGATTTTTCGGCAAGTTTCTGAAAATTCTCCCCGTCCGCGTTGAAAGTTCCCTTGCTGTCGTAATAGCTGACGAGCAATTGCTCAATCGGCAATTTGTTGGCAGAGTTTTTTGAAATGTCTAAAAATTTATTGTTCGTTTCGTTGCGCGTCCAACTCTTCGGATAATACAGCGAAAAGCCGAGAAAGTTTCTGAGTAAATCGCCCTTCACATTTTCTTTGCTGGTTTCAAAAAAGACGGTGTTCGGCGGCTGCGATATTGAACGCGCAGGCGGCGGAACTTCGATGTCCGCGGGTGTCGGCGCAGGTTTCACTTCGGCGTTAAGATTTTCCGCCGCTGCGATTTCGGCATTTTGAACGGGCGCGTTGACGTTTGCCAAAGGCGGCTGGGCAATCGGAATCTCATTCGGACGATTCCAGACAAAATACCAAACAGCCAGCATTCCCGCAACAAGAATCGTGATGCCGAGAAGCGAAAGCATTGTTTTACTCGAACTCGCCGCTATCGGCGGTTCGGGCGAGCGTTTTTCCCACGCCAAATCTTTCGGTGTTTTTATTTCGCTCTTTATTTCGGTCTCGGTGAAATTCTCCGTATTCGACACTACATCAACACTCAGCAGCACCTCAACCGATCCCAAAGAAATAACGGGACGAGCTTTGGAATCACCTTCAAACGACGGAATGTCGAGTTCAAATTCCTCATCTCTGTCATTATCAACAAATCCAAGAGGCAGCGCAGGCAATATTATTTCTTCAGTTTGATTGATTGCCTTTCTGACATTTTCCTCGACTTTTTCATTCGGCAATATGTCAATTTTGTCTGCCTGTTGCAAATTTTCGTCTTTTTCCCAGGATGCGGCGGCGGTATTGAGCGAGTTGTAGAGAGCATCGCCGAAATCACGCGCTTTCGGATAGCGTTCGGACGGGTTGAAAGCCAATGCTTTTTCAAAAATAGCGTCTGCGCTCGGCGGCACATCCAATCTTAGATTCGTCGCGTTAAGCGTCATTCCTTCGCGCTGCGTTTTGAGCAGAGTGCCGGCGGACGAAGCGTTAAACGGCAAGCGATTGGTCAGCATTTGAAAAGCGATAACTGCCAGAGAATAAAGGTCGCTGGCAAAAGTCGCCACGCTTCCCTCAGCCTGTTCGGGTGATTTGTAGGGAAGATTTTCCTTGCTTATTTTTCCGCTCGGCACACCGAAATTGATTAATTTGACCTGCTCCGCGCCTTCTTCGTTGAGCATTAAAATTATATTTTCCGGTTTTAAATTGCGATGCAGAATGCCGTTTTGGTGGACTTCGCTCAAAGCATAGGAAACCTGTCGGATAATCCGCGCCGCCCGCAGAGCATTGAATTCGCCTTTGCGATTGAGCATATCTTTGACCGAAGTGCCTTCGACGTATTCGGTAATGATAAACGAATTGCCTTCGACTAATTCTCCCGAATCAACTACGCTGGCGACGTTCGGATGATTGACGTGCGAAAGTGAAACTCTTTCTTCGGCAAAGATTTTGTTAGTGAATTTGTCGCTTGCGTCCTGCTCCATCAAAATTCTGACCAAAACTTTCTTGTTGGCAGCAAGTTTATCATCCGCCAGATACGCGATGCTGTTTTCGTCCTGGTCGAGTTTTTTGATAATGAGATAGCGATTTTTAATTGTTCGCTGAAGCAGCACGTTCGGGTTTTCCCAACTCAGGGCAGGTCTGCCCGTCGGATTAGTTTTCCGGTCGCCGAGTGTCGCCTGACTCATCGGCACTTCACTCGATTTGATAATGCGCGGCAGAGGTTTTTGCGCCGGCGGTTTGACTTCGGGCAGCGACAATAAATCTTCTTCGGTTTTGAACATTTTGCCGCCGGGCGGTGAAAAACTCGGGTAAGAATTCGCCGGAGTTCCGCCTTCCTCGGCGGTCTGCGAATTTCTGTTCAAGATTTTTGAAAAAACTCCGCCCGTCTGATTTACGGATTTTCCCGATGAGGGCGCGGGAAGCAATCTTGCGCCGTCTTTGAGACAAAACCTCTGCGCCGTTTCTTCGTAATTTTGCTGACACTTAGGACAATAAAGCATTGTTTTCTTTGTTGCCGAGAATATAACTCGGCTGTTAGTGGATAGTGGATAGTGGATAGTGGATAGTGGATAGTGGATAGTGGTAAATCAAATCATTCACTATCCACTATCAGTTATCCACTATCCACTTCAATTTTGTGTTTTTGCTAATTTTTCCGACAGAGAAACTTTTTCCCGGTCGAGTGCGATGGCTTGACGATAAACGCGGGCGGCATCTTTGTTTTTGCCGGTTCGCAGAAGACCGTCGCCGACGGCTTCAAAATCCTGTGCCAGACGCTTTCTTTCGTTGGGCGAAACCATTTTCATCGCCTTCAACAGATATTTTTCCGCATCGTCGAATTTTTCGCGTCTGGTGTAGAGCGAACCTAAAAGCGCGTAGGAAACAAAACTGTTCGGGCTGATTTCAGCACTCTTTTTTAGAACTTTTTCAGCTTCTTCAAAACTGCTTCGAGTTGTCAAAGCGCGTCCAAGCAGAAAAAGCGCGGTCGGATTTTTCGGATCTTGCCGCAAAGCGTTACGCAGCAATTCTTCCGACTCTAAATAATGCTGCTGCGACTGCATCACATCTGCCACCATAATCATTGTCGGTACATCAATTGATTTTTGAATGGCGTTGCGATAAGCGGCGGAAGATTGGTTGTTTTGACCGATGCGGCGAAGCAGTCTGCCCAAATGTGCGTAGGCGAGCGCGAAATTCGGGTCAAGCTGAATTGCCTTGCGATAGGCGTTTTGCGTTTCGTCGCCGACTGCGCCGTCGAGTTCGAGCGCAACTCCGAGCTGGTCGAAAGCGACGGCATTGGTCGGGTCGAGTTTGATTGCCTGCCGCGCCATTTTTCCGGCTTCGCTATATCTGTTGCCTAAATCCATACCGACAATCGGCTGCGTCAAAACAAAACTCAGGGCGACGTAGGCTTCAGGACTGTTCGGTTCAAATTCGATTGCCGTCCGATACGCAGATTCGGCTTCTTCCCAACGCTGCTGGTCGCTATAAAGATTTCCCAAACCGTAAATAGCACGCGAATCTTTTATCTTCAAACTTTGCGCCCGCAAATAAGCGGCTTCGGCTTTGCTGTATTCTCTTTCGTCACGCGCCGCATTGCCTTCCTCGATAAATTTCTCGAAAAGCTCTTCATAATTGTTTTTGGGCAAGTCGGTTTTGGGCAAGTCGGTTTTGGGCGGAGTCGTTTGTCCGACTGTAATTATCACATTATTCGGCGAGGTTTTCGCCGGTTGTTTAGAAGCGGTTGACGTTTTCGACGCAGATTTTTTTGAGTCGGTGTTTGGCGCAGATTTTGCTGTAGTGTTTTCCTTCGCAACAGGTTTTGTTGCAACAGTTTTTACTGTGTTTCGAGCCGCAACAGTTGTAGTTTTCGACTTCGGTTCAGGTTTGGGCGTAGTTTTCTTAGCCGTTGTCGTCGTGTTTTTCGGTTTGGGAGCAGGTTTCTTGGGCGCGGGTTTCTTGGGCGCGGGTTTAGGTTTTGACTTCGTTTTCGGTGAACTAAAAAGCTCGCTGCTGCTTCCCAAATCCTGACCGAAAATATAGACCGGCGCGAGCGCAAGACAAATCAACAATAATCCGCAGCGATAGAATTTTAATTCTTTAGGCATAAAAAATTTCCTGGAAATAATCAGTCGAAGTCCACGAGGCAAAATTTTATCAGTGGATTTCCTTTAGCTATGGCAACCGCAATATACTTGAGTTGATAGCGGAAACTCCCGGTTGACTTATCAAAAGCCGAACATATATAAACTACTGACTTCGATAGTAACAAGTGATAATAAAACGAAAATTCCAATAATTGCTGTCGAATAATTATTAAACCGTTTTCGCAACTCTGCGCGAAGTTTTTGTTTTCAGCTTTATTGATTAAGAAACAATCCGTCGGGAACGGCTCGTTTATTTTAGCATAAATAATTTTAATTATTTAGCAGAATGCAATCAAAATCAAGAAAAAAAGCGCAGATTAAATGAAATAAAATGGCGGTCGGGATTTGGAGATTAAAAACCTTTAAGCTCCTTTGCGACAAACTTTGCGCCCTTTGCGGTTGAGTTTTATACTTTCAAATTCAACCACAAAGGAACACAAAGATTTATTTTTGAGATGAATTATAGCAAAAGAAACAATCATTTCACCACGATATTTACAAGGCGGCTCGGGACAACGATAATTTTCACAATTTGCTTGCCGTCGGTGTATTCTTTGACTTTCGCGTCTGCCAAAGCCATTGCTTCCAAATCTTCTTGCGAAGTTGCAGGCGAAGCCGTAACGCGGGAACGCAGTTTGCCGTTGATTTGAATCGGAATTTCGATTTCGTCGGCTTTTGCTAAATCTTCATTGGCGATGGGAAACTTTTCGCCCGACTTCAAAATACCTTCCGCGCTTCCGGTCAAAACTTCCCATAATTCCTCCGCGATGTGCGGCGCGTATGGCGTGAGCATCAAAATCAAACTTTTTATTGCCTCGTCAATCGCAAACAAATCCGCTTCGGTTGCCGTTTTCGGTTCGACTTTGAAATCGCCCAGAGCATTCGACAGTTCCATCAAAGCAGCGATTGGCGTATTAAATTGCCCGCTTTCAAAATTCTCAGTGATGCGCTTTATCGTCTGATGCGTTTTTTGCCGCAGCTTCCCGGCTCCCGATTTACTCTCTACTTTTGACTCCCGACTTTCGACTCTCAAAGCTTCGTGCCAGCGATAAACAAAGCGATAAACTCTTTGCAAAAACCTGACTGCGCCGTCAATTCCGGTTTCCTGCCAGACAAGTTCGTTTTCGACCGGAGCGGCAAACAGCGCAAAAATTCGCACGGCATCCGCGCCGTAAATCATCACCATATCGTCGGGGTCAACGCCGTTGTATTTCGATTTCGACATTTTCTCGATGGCGACTTTTACAGGCGAATCGTCGCTTTTCAGTTTCGCATCGACAACTTTACCTTTATCGTCGCGCACGATTTTCACTTCGTCCTGCGGAACATAGCTCTCCTTTGATTTGCTGTAATAAGATTCGCCGACAACCATTCCCTGCGTCAGCAATTTTTTGACCGGCTCGTCGAAATTTACCAACCCCATATCGCGCATCGCTTTCGTCCAAAATCTGGTGTAAAGCAAGTGCATTACGGCGTGGTCAACTCCGCCGATATATTGGTCAACCGGCATCCAATACGCCGCGACTTCAGGATTAAAAGGCATTTCGGTATTGTGCGGGTCGGTGTAGCGAAAATAATACCAGGTCGAATCTACGAATGTGTCCATCGTGTCGGTTTCGCGTTTGGCAGGCTCGTCGCACTTTGGACAAGTCGTGTTGACAAATTCGGGAACTTTCGCCAGCGGTGACTCGCCAACGCCCGTGAACGGTGCGCTTTCAGGCAATTCGACAGGCAAATTTTCAAACGCGACCGGCACAATTCCGCAAGTTTCGCAATAAACAATCGGAATCGGCGCGCCCCAAAATCTCTGCCGCGAAATTCCCCAATCGCGCAGGCGATACGTCGTCGCCGCTTCGCCGAAACCGTTTTCTTCGGCAAATTTTGCCATCTCTTTTTTAGCTTCTTCGCTCGTTCTGCCGTTCCACTTATCCGAATTGATCAAAATGCCATAATCGGCAAAAGCCGTTTGGATTTTGGATTTTGGATTTTGGATTTTGGATTCGTCTTTTTCAAGTGGTGCGTCAGGAAACATTGATGACTGAAAAACCTCTGCAGATTCGCAGACTACTTGACGAATCGGCAAATCAAACTTTTGTGCAAACTCAAAATCGCGCTCGTCGTGCGCCGGAACGCTCATCACCGCGCCTGTGCCGTATTCCATCATCACGTAATTGCCGACCCAAACCGGCAGTTCTTCGCCGCTGAACGGATTGACCGCTTTCAAACCCGTGTCAATGCCGTCCTTCTCGATTTCTTCACCGTAACTTGTCGGCTTGGCTTTTTCAACTTTAATTTCGTCAATTTTTGCGCGAATCTCTTCGGAAAAATTGTCAAATTTTCCCTCGACAATCGGATGTTCAGCCGCGACGACCAAAGCGTTTGCGCCGTAAATCGTATCAATGCGCGTGGTAAAAACTCGTATGGATTCAAGATTTAAGATTTCGGATGCAGGATTTTCTTTCTGTTCTGAACCTTGAATCCTGAATCCTGAATCTTGAATCTTGAATTCAACAAACGCTCCTTCGCTACGTCCGATCCAATTCTTCTGCATCGTCAAAACGCGCTCCGCCCAACCCGCTTCGATTTCCTTGATTCCGTCGAGCAGTTCTTCGGCATAAGCAGTGATTTTCAAAAACCACTGCGGGCGCGACTGTTTTTCGACTTGAGTTCCGCAACGCCAGCAAACTCCGCCTGACGCTTGCTCATTCGACAGCGTAGTTTCGCATTTCGGACACCAATTAACGGTGGAATCCTTGCGATACGCCAGACCGAGTTCGAGCATTTTCAGAAAAAACCACTGGTCGAATTTGTAGTATGCGGGACGATGCGCGGCGATTTCCCGACTCCAATCGTAGCCCAAACCCAAACGCTGCAACTGCTCGCGCATCTGATTGATATTATCTTCAGTCCAATCGCGCGGATTCACGCCTTTTTTTATTGCGGCTTGCTCGGCAGGCTGACCAAAACTGTCCCAGCCAATCGGATGCAGCACATTAAAGCCCTGCAAGCGTTTATACCACGCGAGCGCGTCGCCGATTGAATAATTCCGAACGTGACCTATATGCAAGCGTCCCGACGGATACGGCAGCATTTCGAGCGCGTAAAACTTCTCTTTCGCGCCGTCAATCTCGGCTTCAAAAGTCTTATTGCTTGCCCAACGCTTTTGCCATTTCTGCTCTATTTTTTGTGCAAAATATTTTTCGTCCATAAAATTTGAATCCAAAATCCAATATCCAAAGTCATTTGAACATTGGTAAAAAAGGTAAGTCTAGCGGATAAACTTTAATCAATCCACTTTTGAATTTTTGATTTTGAATTGCGAAGGTTGCGCCACGTCGCCGAAAAGTTTGGGCGAGTGGCTAGGTAAGGAGGAGTTTGATTGTATTGGGAAACGAAATCATATTTATATTGATAATCTGTCCGCGATTAATTGTCAAGTTTTTGAGTAAAAAGCTTGTGTCTTAATTTTGTGGAGTCTTTGGCTTTTTATGCTTGTCTTGCGTATATCTAAACAATTTGCCTTACGATTCTGCGCCAGCATACTTCGGGCGGTTTTCACTTGTCTAATCTTTTAATCGCATCACGCAAATCCGCTGATGCAGCACTGATGCAGAGTTCCGTCGTTTTGTAATGCGAATATATGAGTCTCGGTTTATGAGGATAATATTTAAATCAGGCGCGAACATTTCCGCCACAAGTTGGGCAAAAAAGAGGCATTGAAGCCTCTTTCGGTTTATGGTCACGCTTTGTTTTATTAGAAGCTAATATAATTTAGAAGCTAATATAATAAAGTAACCTGGAAATAATCGTTTGTGTCTGTAATCGTACTGCCATAAGCATTGGTGATTTCAATTGTGTGCTCACCGAAACTCAGAGAATCGTAGGGGATTAAAGTTGTCCTCATCGCAATATGATTATCGTTCTGGTTAGCCCAGCACATCGCCGCATTACCGATGCCATTGCCGTCAAGACTCAGATTAATGCCCGTTAGCACTGGCGCGCTCGTCGTTCGCGCAGTGCCGGACAAAACAAACACGACCGGACCATCCGTCGGAGCGTTGAAGGTAGCTGTTTGCGGAAGCGGTCCCGCCCCATCAAAAATTACTAAAGCATCTGCCATTGTTTTTCTCCTTTTGTTTTATTAGAAAGTTGAAGTGGGTTTCAAAAATAAAATATTCCTAACTGTTCTGAAAGTCAATATTTAATTCCGGGAAATTAACATAATTTTCATTTAGCGTGAATTTGTTCGTTAATTGTCAAGACAAATTCGTTGATTTGAAGTGCGCTTCGTGCTAATCTTTCTATCGCACTTCAAAGAAAAGTTGCAGGAGAAATACCGAGACGAAAGTTTTAATGACGAGAAAAACATTTTTGCCGACAGCCGAAACTTAGAACTTTTGTTTAAGGTTTGACTGTCTACCCCGAAGAAGGAGAACGGAGATGGTCAAACAAGCAAGCCAAACAATTGCCAGCCAAATTGACAAACTGAACGAAAACGAAACTAGAGCCGTTGCGGGTTACATTTCCCAACTTCTTTCCACACGCGCTTCCAAACAAAAAGAAAATTATTCAAACGATGATTTGATCGTTTCCCTGTCGGACGCTTACGAAAACAAACGCGCCCGTCAAGTGTTCGAATGGGAAAAGATTCGGCGGCAGAACGCGCAGCGCAACGCTTGAAATGCGAGTTACGAATTACGAATTACGAATTACGAATTTGCATAGTGTGATTAAAATCTTTGCTCTGCTTGGCGTGCTTTGCGTCTTTGCGGAAAGTTCTTTCGCGCAAACAAATCTCGAAATTCTTGCCGAAAAAATCAACCGCGGAAACGACGAGCAAAAACGCGACGCGCTTTTTCAAATCAGAAAGTTGGAATCCGAAGAAGCATCGCTTCTGGTAGTTCCCGCTCTAACCGATAAATCCGAAATCGTCCGCGCAACCGCCGCTTTTTCCGTGATTTTTTTGCCGAAAGACAAGGCGTTAAATGTTTTGCTTCCGCTTCTGAGCGACAAAAAGGAACTTGTCAGGCGCGAAACGGCTTACGCTCTCGGCAAAGTCGGAAATCCGAATGCGATAAATCCGCTCATCCGGGTTTTTCAAAAAGACAAAATTGCCGACGTGAAAAATGCTTCGATTGTCGCGCTCGGCGAAATCGGCGACGTTGCGGCGATTGACGCTCTGACGACAATTCTGCAAAATAAACCGAAAAAGGAAAATCCGGCAGATGAGTTTTTGCGCCGAAGCGCGGCGCGTTCCATCGGTCAAATCGCACAGATTATCCAAACGAACAAAGTCGAAGTTCTCACGCCCGAAGATTATTTGCCCAATAAATTTAATCCAATCGAAAGACCGAAATATCCGAAATTAGTGGAAACTTTTCCGGTTTTTCGCGCCGCAATCGGCATCTTAGTTCAAACTTTGCAAAACGCGCGTGAATTTGCAGACGTCAAACGCGAAGCGGCATTTGCCTTGGGCGCAATCGGCGATGAATCGGCGATTCCAATTTTGCAGGCGAATTTAAACGATGAGGATTATTATCTGGCGGAAATTGCCAAAGAAGCACTGAGAAAAATTTCGGTTTATTCAAGTGAAAAAGGTCTGGAATAAACTCGCCGCTGAACGCAATTTATAAATGACATTTAAGAAACCTTTTTCTTTGACCAAATTTTTGTTTTAATAAAAATATGCAAGCAACATACCGACAAAAAACCACGCCGCAGGATTTGGCGAAATTTTATAACGAGGTTCGCGCGAAAACCGAAGAGCTTTGTGCGCCGCTCGAAACTGAAGATTACATTCCGCAGCCGTCGGTTGATGCCAGCCCGCCGAAGTGGAACGTCGCGCACACGACCTGGTTTTTCGAGGAAATGATTCTCAAAAAATTTGCCCGCGAATATCGAGTTTTTAATGAAAATTTCGGCTTTCTCTTCAACAGTTATTATAACTCAATCGGAACCCGAACCGCCCGCGACAATCGCGGCGATTTGTCGCGCCCGACGGTTAGAGAAGTTTTTGAATACCGAAGTTACGTCGATGAAAAAATGCGGGAATTTTTGCAGCAGGATTTATCAAATGAAGCAACAGAATTGGTAATTCTCGGACTCAATCACGAACAGCAGCATCAGGAATTATTTTTGACCGATTTGAAATATACTTTCAGCGTTAACCCGCTTTTCCCCGTTTACAAGGAAAATTTTGCACTTGTGGAAAAAGGTGAAATTACCTCAAACGAATCAATCGAAATCGAAGGCGGAATTCACGAAATCGGTTTCGCGGGCGAAGGCTTTCATTTCGATAACGAACTCGGCAGACACAAAGTTTATTTGCACGATTTTGCGATTCAAAGAAATCTCGTTACCAACGGCGAATTTTTGGAATTTATTGCAGACGGCGGTTACGAGAACTTTCGTTTCTGGCACGCGGAAGGCTGGGATTGGGTCAACCAAAACGAAATAAAAAGTCCGCTTTACTGGCAGAAAATTGATGGCGAACAAATGAATTTCACGCTCGGCGGTTTGCGAAAATTAAAACCGGACGCGCCTGTCTGTCACGTTTCATTTTACGAAGCGGCGGCTTTTGCCGAGTGGAAAGGCTTGCGCCTGCCGACTGAATTTGAATGGGAAACGGCGAGCGACAAATTTGATTGGGGCTTGCGCTGGGAATGGACGCAGAGCGCGTATCTGCCGTATCCGAATTTCAAAAAACCGGCGGGCGCGGTCGGCGAATACAACGGCAAATTTATGATAAATCAAATGGTTTTGCGCGGCGCAAGCGTTGCAACTTCACCCGGACACAGCCGCAAAACTTATCGCAACTTTTTTCACCCGCATTTGAGGTGGCAATTTGCGGGAATACGTTTAGCTAAATAGGATTTAGGATTCAGGATTCAGGATTCAGGATTTAAGATTTAGAATTTGATTTTAGAGATTAAATTTGAATCCTGAATCCTGAATCCTGAATCCTGAATCCTAAATCCTGAATCCTTAGAAATGCAAAGTTCAAGCGCAATAATACCAAATACTTTTGCCGATGACGTTTTGCGCGGTTTGTCCGCGACACCGAAGTTTCTTTCGTCAAAATATTTTTACGACGACGAAGGCTCGCGGCTTTTTCAGGAAATAATGCAGTTGCCTGAATACTATCTGACACGCGCCGAGTTCGAGATTTTTCAGGTGCAGACGCGAGAAATTTTCGAGGCGTTCACGGCGCGAAATGCAATGTTTGATTTAATCGAACTCGGCGCGGGCGATGGTACGAAAACAGCGATTTTGATTGATTATTTTCTAAAACAAAACGCTGATTTTCGGTATATGCCGATTGATATTTCGCAGGAGGCAATTGATTTTTTGACCGGGAAATTCAAAAACGAATTTCCGACGCTTTCGATAAATCCGAAAACGGGCGATTATTTCCGCATTTTGGAAACATTCAAAACCGAATCGAATCGGGCGAAAATCATTCTGTTTTTGGGTTCAAACATCGGTAATTTCAGTCTGGCGCAAGCGCAGGATTTTTTTGGTCGGTTGCGCGGTGTGATGAACGAAAATGATTTGTTGTTCATCGGTTTTGATTTGCAGAAAGACCCGCGCGTAATTTTAAAGGCTTATGACGACGCGCAAGGCGTAACCGCCGCGTTTAATCTGAATCTTCTGAGGCGTATCAACCGCGAACTCGGCGCAAATTTCAACGTCGAAGATTTCTCCCATTATGCGATTTATCGTCCGGTCGAATGCGCGGCTCGTTCTTTTCTCATCAGCCGACGAGCGCAGACGGTTTTCGTCCAAGCAATAAATAAGAGTTTTGAATTTGCCGCGTGGGAGCCGATTTTTATGGAAATCTCGCAAAAATACAGCGTGGAAATGATAGAAGATTTGGCGCGGGCAAGCGGTTTTCAAGCAGCGCAAAACTTTTTCGACCCGAATCATCATTTTGTAGATTCACTTTGGAAAACTAATAATAGTGGTGAACGGTAAGTGGAAAGTGGTAAGTTTTTTAAATAGTTTGCAGATTGCAATTTAAACTGTCTTTCACTTACCACTTACCGTTCACCACTTACCACTATTCATGAATTTCACGATTCTTCGCTTCGACTCAATCGGTTCGACCAACACCGAAGCCATAAATCAAGCCAAGCAAGGCGCGGAAGAAGGCTTGTGCGTTGTCGCCAATGAGCAAACGGCGGGACGCGGGCGGCACGGCAGAACCTGGGTTTCGGCAAAAGATGCGGGACTTTATTTCAGTATCGTGCTGCGTCCGAAACTGGAGGTTAAGTTTTTGCCTCTGCTGACTCTGATGTCGGCAGTTATCGTGACGGAAGTTTTGCAGGAACTTTACGGATTGAAACCCGACATAAAATGGGCGAATGACGTTCACGTCAACGGCAAAAAAATCTGCGGGATTTTGGCGGAAATGGCGGAAACGAAAAAAGGTCTGGCGGTCGTCGTCGGTATCGGCATCAATCTGACTTCGGCGAGTTTTCCGCCTGAACTCGAAGAAATCGCTGCATCAATCGAAAACGAAACAGGCAAAAAGCCGAACCGGGAAGATATTCTCCAAAATCTAACCAAACAGTTCGCAAAATTTTACTTTATTTTCGCGGGTGAAAACGGCGCGGAAAAGATTCGGGAAGAATGGGCGAAAAGGTCTTCTTATTTTTTTGGAATGAAAGTGCGCGTCAATTTGGAAAACGAAACAATTTCCGGCAAAACCTGCGGAATTGAAGAAACCGGCGCGCTGCGTATTAGAACAGACAATGGCGAAGTCAAAATTGTCCAGGCGGGTGATGTGGAAAGGCTCAGAAAAGTATGAAAGAATTAGGTTACGGATTTATCCGTTAAAATCAGTTATTTTTCGTCAAATCCGCGTCCTATTTTTTTTTGCAATTTTGCAGTGGTAAAATGTGCATTGAACTTTACAGTGCAAGAGTGTAGTTTGTAGAAAGAATGTTTTTATAAAATTTTATGAGAAACGAATTTGATTTTGAACCCGAAGATTTGGAATTTGAGAACTTCGGCGACGAACCGGGCGAATTAGATGAGTTCGATGAATTCGACGAGTTTGATGAAGTCGAATTGAGCGAAGTTAATGTTCGCACCGCAGTCTTGTCAAAAAACAATATGGTTGCGCTTTTGTGCATCAAAACTGCCGAAAAGGGCGGCGCGATTTGCCGCGTTGACCCGCGCGAAGTAAATCCCGCCGTGCAGATTTATGACGACCCGGAAAAGGCTCTCGAATGGTTCAATAAAAGTCTTCGCACCAGCAAAAAGAACGGCTGGCTGGTTGTTTATGACGGTTTGCCGCTGCAAGGCTGATCATTCAATGGATAATGGATAATGGATAATGGATAATGGATAATTGAAGAACTGTTTTCACATTATCCATTATCCATTATCCATTATCCATTAAAAATGCTTTTAGCAATTGACATTGGCAACACCAACATTTCGTTCGGAGTTTTTGACGGCGAAAATCTCATCGCGCATTGGCGAATGGCTACCGTCCGAAGTCGAACTTTTGATGAAACCGGCGTTTTAGCCAGACAGATGTTTTCAATTTCTGAAATTGATTACAAAAAAATCTCCGCCGTAATTATTTCCTCGGTCGTTCCGCAGCTTGATTCTTCTATCCGAAGAATGTCAGAAAAATATTTTGGGCTGGAGGCGATTATCGTAGATTCAACATTCGATTTCGGCTTGAAAATCAAATACAATCCGCCGTCGAGTGTTGGAATTGACAGAGTTGTTGCAGCCTCGGCAGCAGTTCACAAATACGGAAAACCCTGCATCGTTTGCGACTTCGGGACGGCGACGACCATTGACGCGGTGAATGAACACGGCGAATATCTCGGCGGAACGATTGCGCCCGGAATGAATGTTTTAGCCGATGTGCTTTTTGAAAAAACCTCAAGACTGCCGAAAGTCGAGATAAAAAAAGTTGAAACGGTTATCGGAACTTCAACCGTTCATTCGATTCAAGCGGGAATTTATTTCGGTTATGCGGGATTGGTTGACGGAATCGTTCGTCGAATGATTGTAGAGCTCGGCGAAAAACCGAAAGTTATCGCAACCGGCGGACTTGCTGCTTTGGTTGCGGAAAGTTCTGAATTAATTGAAATAATCGACGAAACGCTGATGCTCGAAGGCTTGCGGCTTGTTTATCAAAAGATTAGAGAAGCGAAAAATAGTAAAAGGAAAATGACAAACATTTGAATTGTATTCGTATTTTTCGTGTTTTATTTTTCAAAATTCAAATGTTGTAGACAGTATAAACTTCTATTGGATTATTTCCTTTCACTTCCTAAATCATAACTGCATTTCCTTATTTAACCTGAGTTCGGGTTAAGGATTTATCCACCGCCGAAACGCAGAGACGCTGAGAAAGTCAATGAAATAAGAGCAGAGATGGCGAAAGGTTCGCTAATTTCTAAACAAGTTGTAAAAAAACTCAGCGTCTCTGCGTTTCGGCGGTTCAATTTTTCTTATCCCGAACTGACATTATTTAACTTGGAATAAATCACAATCTCGATTTCCCATCGCATATCCGGCGATTTCCACCGCAAACCAATTTTTTCATCAATCATTGTCGTGTTTTGCTTTTTCACCGAGCGGTTTTCGTTTATAATTTTTGTACTTTTGCAAAAACTTTCCGCAAAAACTTCCGAAGGAGTTGAATTGATGAAAATATCGTCTGCGATTTTCCGGTGCATTCTTGTCGTTGGTTTTGCGTTCGGTGCTATTTCCGCGCAAACGAATGATTCGGTAAAGCCTAATAAAACAATGATGCAAAAAGGCTTTCAGCCGCTTGCATTTGAAAATTCGCCCGCGCTGCAAACGCTTTTGAACGAAGCCGTCAGCGAAGCGATAAAAAAGTTTTCGTCTAAAGGCTTAAAGCCCGATTATGTCGCGGCGACTTTGATTGATTTGCGCGACGCAAACCGTTTGAAAACGGCAAGCGTGCGCGGCGAGCAGAAAATTTATCCGGCGAGCGTCGTCAAAATGTTTTATATGACTGCGCTCGAACGCGGGCTTGAGGACGGAAAAATAAAAATGACACCGGAACTCGAGCGCGGCTTGCGCGATATGATTGTCAGTTCTTCAAACGAAGCGACTCAGTATATCCTCGATGTTTTGACCGATACTTCGAGCGGCGCGGAGCTTGAGCCGAAGGAATTTAAGATTTTTGCCGACAAAAGAAACCACGTCAATCGTTATTTCACGTCGCTCGATTATCAGAATATCAATGTCAATCAAAAAACTTTCTGCGAAGACGCTTACGGGCGCGAACAGCAATTCCGCGACGGCGGCAAAAATCGCAATATGCTGACGACCAATGCGACAGCCAGACTTTTGACGGAAATTGTCTTGGGTAAAGTCGTAAACACGGAGAGAAGCCGTCTGATGTTGGATTTGATGAAGCGCGATTTTAGCGGAACTTCGACTGACGCGGACGACCAGGCGCACGGTTTTACCGGAATCGCGCTCAATAATTTGAAATTGAAGGATGCGAAACTCTGGTCAAAAGCCGGTTGGACTTCAAAGACGCGCCACGATGCCGCGTATATCGAAACACCCGACGGTCTGAAATTAGTCCTGGTTGTTTTCACGGAAAACACGGCTAAAGAGCGCGACATAATTCCGACCATCGCGGAAAAAGTTTTAGACAATTTAGGAAAAATAAAATAGATAAAAATTGGAGAAAAAAAATAATGAAACCCCTATCTTTTCGGTTTGCAAGTCTTTTATTCCTGCTTCTTTTTGCTTCCCAAACCTTTTTCGCGCAAGGCTCTTATAAACAGCCGCCGCAAAATGTGATGGACGTTTTGAATTCATCCGTTACGCCGACATCTTCGATAAGTCCGGCGAAAGATGTGATTTTGTTGGCTGAACCGCTTCGTTATCCGCCGGTTTCTGAACTCGCTCAACCGATGCTCAGGCTTGCCGGATTGCGTATCAACCCGAATACCAACGGGCAGCATCGCCAGCCGTATTTTGTAAAATTAATGCTGAAAAATATCGCCGACGGCAAAGAGATGCCTGTCAGTTTGCCTGCGGGCGCGCAGATCATCTCGCCGAGTTGGAGCGCGGACGGCAAATTCGTGGCGTTCGGCAATCAAACGCCCGGCGGAATCGAGCTTTGGATTTTGGAGACGGCAAACGGTAAAGCCAAAAAACTGAGCGATGCAAAAATCAACACGATTTTCGGCGGCGGCTTTAGCTGGATGCCCGACCAAAGAAGTTTGCTGGTCAATCTCGTGCCGATGAAACGCGCTTTAGCTCCGACCAATTCCGGCGTTCCGCAAGAGCCGGTTATTCAGGAAACTGCCGGAAAGACCGGCGCGGTGCAGACTTTTCAGGATTTGCTGAAATCGCCGAACGACGAAAAATTGTTTGATTTTTACGCGACTTCGCAGCTTGCAGTTGTTTCAACCGACGGGAAAGTGCGCGAAATCGGACAGCCTGCAATTTTTGATGCGGCTAGCATTTCTCCAGACGGAAAACACATCTTAACGTCACGTATTCAGCATCCGTATTCGTTTCTCTATCCGGCTTCGCGTTTTCCGAAGGAAGTCGAAGTTTGGGATATGAGCGGCAAAATGCTTTACAAAATTGCTACCATTCCGCTTCAAGACAATTTGCCGGTGCAAGGCGTTCCCGTCGGCGCACGCGGCTACGGCTGGCATCCGACCGAAGCGGCAACGCTCGTTTGGGCGGAAGCACTCGACGGCGGCGACCCAAAAGCGAAAGTAACGCCGCGTGATAAATTGCTGAAATTGTCCGCGCCTTTTTCCGCACAGCCGACCGAAATTGCAAAAATCGAGCAGCGTTACGCGGGCAGACAATTCGGAGAGAAAAACGGTTTGATGCTTTTTTTCGATTACAACCGCGACACGCAGCGACAACGGATTTTTTCAATAAACTTTAGTGACCCGTCCGCGCCGAAACTCATTTCCGATTTAAATGTCAACGACCGCTACAACGATATCGGAACGCCGGTTACGAAACGCTTGCCGAACGGTTTCAGCGTGATTCAGCAAAACGGCGATTTTATTTATTTGAGCGGAAACGGCGCATCGCCGGAAGGCGACAAACCGTTTTTGAGGCGAATGAACCTCGGCACTTTGAAAGCCGAGGAAATCTGGCGTTCGGGAAATACCGAATTTGAAGGTTTTGTCGCGTTGATGGACGAGAACGGCACAAAATTTTTGACACGCAAAGAATCACCGCTTGACCCGCCGAATTTATATTTGCGCTCCGCTTGTTTGCCCACTGCAGATTGTAAAGTGGATGCGGCGCGAAAATTGACAAATTTTACCGACCCGACACCGCAGCTTCGCGGCATCACGAAACGACTCGTCAAATACAAACGCGACGACGGCGTAGATTTATCGTTCACGCTTTATCTGCCGCCGAATTACAAGGAAGGAACGCGCCTGCCGACCGTCGTTTGGGCGTATCCGCTCGAATTTACCGACGCGGCAACCGCCGGACAAGTTTCCGGTTCGACCAACCGTTTTACGTCAATCGGCAGTTACTCGCATTTGTTTTTCCTTCTTCAAGGCTACGCGGTTTTGGACGATACGACGATGCCGATTGTCGGCGACCCGTTGACCGTCAACGATACTTTTATCAGCCAGCTAAACGCCAGCGCGAAAGCGGCGATTGATAAAGCGGTGGAAATCGGTGTTACCGACCCGGAAAGAGTCGGCGTCGGCGGTCATTCGTACGGCGCGTTTATGACGGCAAATCTGCTGGCGCATTCGGATTTGTTCCGCGCGGGAATTGCGCGAAGCGGCGCGTATAATCGAACTTTGACACCGTTCGGTTTTCAAGGCGAACGTCGAAATTTTTGGGAGGCGACCGACCTTTACACAAAAATCTCACCGTTCTTTTTCGCCAACAAAATCAACGAACCGTTGCTGATTATGCACGGCGAAGCCGACAATAATCAGGGAACTTACCCGATTCAATCGGAACGGCTTTTTGCGGCGATGCAAGGCACGGGCGGAACGGCGCGGCTTGTGATGCTGCCGCTCGAATCGCACGGCTACGCGGGACGCGAGTCAATCCAGCATACTCTTTTCGAGATGATCAATTGGTTTGATAAGTATGTAAAAAATGCCAAACCGCGCGAGAAAATCCAGACGGCAGCTAAATGATGAGAAAAATTTGGGACACAAACAAAACTGCTATAGCGATTTTCAGTTGGGTGAAACTTTTAAGTCGGAGCGCGGACGGCTCGTCCGCCAACGGAGTGAAATGACGTTGCTCGCTTACCCGCCCGCGTCTCTATTGGTAAGCGGGTTGTCTCG
>Ga0136618_10000079_pt1 | contig 23029 bp, 19 predicted proteins | sample AntDrymUQ3302106_2_FD_104805 | JGI IMG/M metagenome (GOLD analysis project Ga0136618, IMG submission 104805) | Polar desert sand microbial communities from Dry Valleys, Antarctica - metaG UQ330 (21.06) | ecosystem: Environmental > Terrestrial > Soil > Desert | place: Antarctica: Dry Valley... | reverse complement strand
CTCCAGCACGTGATGGAACGGCCAGAAACCGCGGCCCGAGTGGTTGAAGACACCATCGATGACCACGCGCATCCCGCGCTCATGGCAGGCGTCCAGCAGCTCGCGGAAGGCCTCGTCCCCGCCCAGCAGGGGATCGACGTGGTTGTAGTCGTAGGCGTGGTACCGGTGATTGGAGGCGGATGCGAAGATGGGCGTCAGGTAGAGAGCCGTGATGCCCAGGTCCTCGAGATAGGGCAGCCGCTCCACGATGCCCAGCAGGTCCCCGCCCTTGAACCCGTAGTTCGTGGGTGGAGCATCCCAGGGCTCCATGGATCCGGGCTTGGCGACGCGCTCGCTGGAAGCGAATCGATCGGGGAAGATCTGGTAGAAGACCGCGTCGCGGACCCAGTCGGGCGTGTCGATGGTCATGAGTGTCCCTTGCCGGTCAGGTAGGCCACGCTGGTGGGCGGCAGGTGGACCGCGTCTTCGCCGAGGGTCGCGGGCTCCTGCCCGTAGCTGAACGTGTCGAGCAACCTGGCCGCCGATCCCAGCCGGTCACGCATTCCGCCGATCGGGAAGCGCACGGCGGTCGCGCGCGGGTTGGCCATCACCGCCACGCAATCCGTTCCCGAACCGCGCAGGAACGCGGCGGCCGTGCCATCTCCGTCGAGGCGCTCGTAGGTGCCCGATCGCAGGGCAGACCGGGTCCGCCGCAGCCTGCCCAGCCGCACGTGGATGTCCAGCAGCCGGGCATCCTGTCGCTCGTCCCACACCATGCCCGCTCGATTGTGGGGATCATCCCCGCCCTCCATGCCGACCTCATCCCCGTAGTAGATCGAGGCTATGCCCGGCAGGCCGTAGAGCAGCGCTGTGGCGACCGTGAAGGCTGCCCGGTCGTTGCCGCAGGCAGTCAGTGCCCGCTTGACGTCGTGGCTGCCCAGCAAGTTGTACAGGAAGTGATGGCCGGGCTCGGGATAGGTCGCCCGCAGCCGGTCCACCGCATCAAGGAGTCCTGGCGCGTCGAGCGACCCCGTGCCGGCGAAGCCGAGGATCGCCTCTCGCAAGGGATAGTCCATGACCGAGTCGAACTGGTCTCCACGCAACCAGGGCATCGCCGCCTGCCAGACCTCGCCCACCAGGAACGCCTCGGGAGCCACGGACCGGACCTCCTGGCGGAAGGCGCGCCAGAGCCGATGATCCACTTCATTGGCGACGTCCAGCCGCCAACCGTCGATGCCGAACTCCTGGACCCAGAAGCGACCGATGCGACAGATCAGGTCTCGCAGGTCCGGCTCGCTGGTGCGCAGCTTGGGCAGCGTTGGCACGTTCAACGACCACGTCTCGTAGCCCGGGCCGCCGGGCCGGGCCGCGGCCGTGCTGTCGGCGCCGCTTTCCGCCGGGTCGAAGGAGAACCAACGGGCGTAGGCTGACGCCGCCCCGCGCTGGAGGGCGTCAACGAACGGAGGCCAGTCCGCCCCGGAGTGGTTGAAGACGCCGTCAAGGAGGAGCCGCATGCCCCGCGCGTGGAGTGCCGAGACCAGCCGCCGCAGGGCCGGGTTGCCGCCCAGGTCCGGGTCCACGCTGAAGTAGTCGCTCGTGTCGTAGCGGTGGTTGGACGGCGAGGTGAAGATCGGCGTGAGGTAGAGCGCGTCCACCGAGAGTGAGGCGAGGTGGTCGAGCTTCGCGACGATGCCGTCGAGGTCACCGCCCAGGAACGTCCGCCGCCCGGGCACCGCGTCCCAGGGTGCGAGTGGCCTCGAGTGCGTGCCGCCGCCCCCGCGTGCGAAACGGTCGGGGAAGATCTGATAGAACGTGGCGCCGCGCGCCCACTCGGGCGGCTCCGGCCGGTCGCCTTCCGCGAGGTAGGCGTACTCGAAGGCGCCGCGTGGGTGGGGCTCGTCACGCAGGCCGTCCCAGCCGTACCAGACGAGTCCCGCCGGGCTGTCCAGTCCGAAGCGGTAGCGGAAGCGTGGCCGATGCAGCTCTATCTCGGCGGCCCAGTACTCCATGTCGCCGTCACGCGCGTAGAGGCCGAGCGGCGCGGCTTCGACCAGCGGCGCGTAGTCACCGCCCTCCCAGGAGTACCTGTCGTTCCAGGCCACGCGCCCCCCGCCGATGGAGTGCGCCGGGACGCGCACCACGACGCGCAGAGTCCGTTCCCCGACGCCATAGGCGAAGGGCACGTCGGGCAGGTGCAACAGCCAGGATTCGCGCAGGCCCTCGGCCCCGTGCGACCGGTTCAGCCTTTGACCCCGCCGGTGGCCAGTCCACCGATGAGCTGGCGCTGGAGGATGAGGAACGTGAGCACGATAGGCACGGCCCCGACCAGCGCGGCGGCCCCGAAGACGCCCCACTCGGTGGTGTACTCGCGGAGGAACAGCGTGAGGCCCACCGCCAGGGTGTAGTTCTCCGTGCTGCTCAAGAGGATCCTGGCGAGCAGGAAGTCGGAGTAGGTCGCGATGAACGACAGGATGCCCACGACCGCCAGGATGGGCCTCACCAAGGGCAGCAGCACCAGCAGGAAGACCTGCGTGTTCGAGGCGCCGTCCACCCGCGCCGACTCGTCCAGGTCACGCGGCAACGTGTCGAAGTACCCCTTCATAAGGAAGGTGTTGAAGCCCAGCGCACCGCCGCTGTAGACCAGGATGAGACCGCCCAGGCTGTCGAGGCCGAGGAGTGGCACGACGTTGCCGATGGCCTGCAGCAAGAGGAAGAGAGCCACGATGGCCAGCATGTTGGGGAAGAGCTGGATGATCACCAGCGCCAGCAGCCCGACCCTCCGGCCGCGATAGCGGAATCTGGAGAACGAGTAGGCCGCCATGGAGGTCAGCGTCACCACGATGACCGCGGTCAGACCCGACACCACGACCGAGTTGAGGATCCAGCGCGGGAAGGGATTGAGGGGATCGGTGAAGAGGCTTTCGAAGTTGTCCAGCGTCATGCGCGTGGGGATGATGCCCAGCCCGATGAGCGAGTTGGAGGGGTTGAGTGCCGCCGACACCACGAAGAGCACCGGCACGAGGGCGAACGCGGCCGCAGCCGTGGCCACGATGAGCTTGATGCCCAGGGCGAGGCGCGTCCGGTTGCGGGTCCCCATCGTGCGGGTCCGGCGCCCGGGTGGCGGCGGCGCGGGCGATCCCCTCGTCATCAGGTCAGCTCCTCGAGTCGGCGGCTGAGGCGGAAGTTGAAGATCGTGATGGCCGCCACGATGGCGAAGATGATCAGCGAGACCGCCGCCGCGAAGGCGTAATCCTGGCCCCGGCCCGACGCGAACGCCAGGCGGTAGGTGTAGGAGATGAGGATGTCCGTCTGCCCGGCCGGGGTACCTGTGCCGGGTGTCGCAGGGCCGCCCTGCGTCATCAGCTCGATGATCGTGAAGTTGTTGAAATTGAAGGCGAACGATCCGATGAGCAGGGGCGCGACGGCCACCAGCAGCAGCGGGAAGGTGATCCTTCGGAATTGCTGCAGGGCGTTGGCGCCGTCGATGCGAGCGGCCTCATAGAGGTCCGAGGGGATCGATTGGAGCGCGCCCAGCGCGACCAGCAGCATGTAGGGATAGCCCAGCCAGGTGTTCACGAAGAGGATGGCCACTTTGGCCAAGGTCGGGTCGCTGAACCAGGATGGCGAGATCCCTCCGATGTCCCGAAGCGCGACGTTGACGGGCCCGTATAACGGGTTCAGCAGGCCCACCCAGATCAGGATGCTGATGAAACCCGGGATGGTGTACGGGATGATGGCCAGCGTCCGGAAGATGCCCTTGGCCGGAAGCCGCTTGTCGTTGAGCACGAGCGCCAGGCCCAGGCCCAGCCCGAACGTGGTGACCACGCTCAAGAAGGCGAAAGCGAAGGTCCAGATGAAGACGCCGATGAACGGCCCGCGCACGTTGGGATCGGTGAACGCGCGAGTCAGGTTCGCCGGCCCGATGAAGTCGGTGAAGCCGGGCGTCAGCCGGCTGCCGTCAGCGGCGACGAAGAAGCCGGCCTCGGAGCGGTAGTCGACGCCGGTCTCGTTGTCGACCATGACGTCGCGTCGTGCATCGTAGGTGTACTTTTCGCGGCCCAGTTCCGCCCTGTCGAGCGAGGCGATACGGACCTGCGCCACATCGTCGGTGATGACGATGCCTTCGATGGCCGTCAGGTAGCGCACGACCTCGATCCGGCTCAACTTCTGGTAGTCATCGATGTTCGCCGGCAGGCCGTCGACAGGATCGATCGGCCCGAAACGCGGGTCGCCTTCGGTAACGGGCTCGATCCCCGCCCGCGGCGACCCGATCGAGCGATTTCCCTGGGAATCCTCCAGCCAGAGCAGGAAGCGGCCGTCCGCCGAGCGGTACGCGCGCCAGGTCAGTGACTGCCCCTCGTCGACGAAGAAGCGGCCCTCGAGCCGCTCCACGACCTGCGCCTTCGAAAGGATGTGGTCCTGGCCGTAGTTGGTGAACGCGATGTAGACCGTGAACAGGACGGGGTAGACCACCATCAGCACGGTGAGCAGCAGACCCGGTGCGATCCAGCGCAGCGGGTAAAGCCGCTCGATCAGGAAGAAGGCGTTGATGGCCAGCGTGATGATGGCTAGGACGACCGCTCCCAGAAGCAGGTCGCCCTCGATGAGCGCGTAGGCGAGGACCAGCGCGACGGCGTCGATGAACGCCAGTGCGATGAGCCTGCCGACGAGGGCTGGGATGGAGGGGACGCCGCGACGCGGCGCCCCCTCCTTGCGGCTACTCCGCGATGAGGGCACGGATATCCGTGGCCGCGTCGCGTACTGCCTGTTCCGGTTCCTGACTCTGAGTGAAGATCAGGTTCAGCGCGTCGGTCCAGGAGGTCCAGACCGCCGACATCTCCGGGATGGCCGGCATCGGGTCTCCGTTCCGGGCGCTCTCCGCGAAGACGAGCACCTCCTCGTCATCGATGCTGCCCTGGAGCGGGACCCAGGTCGGTGGGCGAGGGTCGGCCTCGAAGAGCTGGCTCATGCCTTCATCCGTGGCAATGTACTCGGTGAGGAACGCCTGAGCCTGGAGCCCGTTGGCGGCGAAGGCGCTGATCATGAAGCCCTGGACCCCCACGAACGGCCGCGGCTCCTCTCCGTCCGCGAGGGTCGGGATGGGTGCCACAGCGAAGGGGATCCCCTCCGTGTTGCGCTCGGGGTTGCGCAGATCCCCCAGGGCCCACGGACCAGTCATGAACATGGCGGACTCGCCTCGCAGGAAGAGATCCATCATGACGTCGTAGTTCACGTCGGGCCGGAGGAGGCCGTCCTTGACCATCTGGTCGAGCTCAAGGGCATAGGCCAGGCCGCCCTCGCTGTCGAGCCCCACGTCGGTGGGATCGTAGCTGCCTGCGTCGTCACGGCCGAAGATGTAGCCGCCGTGGCCGCTCAGGACGGGATAGGAGTGGTACGGGTCGGCGGGACCCGTCTGAAGCACATAGCCCTGTTCGACGGTTCCATCATCCTGGAGCTGCTGTGCGATCTCCTTCAGCTCATCCCAGGTCTCCGGCGGCTCCGGCACGAGATCCGGGTTGTAGTAGAGCGCGATGGCCTCGGAGGCGTAGGGCATGCCGTAGAGCACGCCGTCATAGGTGAACGCCTGCAGCGCTACCTCGTCGAAGCTATCGGCCTTGGCGCCGAGCTCCATCTCCGCGACCAGGCCGTTCGTGGCCAGCTGGCCCAGCCAGTCGTGGGCGCCGATGATGATGTCCGGCCCCTCCTGGGCCGGACCGCGGAGCTGCAGCTGATCGCGGATGTCGCCGAAGCCCAGCTGGTGTACCTGGACGGGAACGCCGAACTCCGCGGTGAAGGCCTCGCCGACTTCGGTGAGGATGGGGGCCCGGACCTCGTCGGCCCAGATGGTCAGCGTGCCTTCCTCGGACACGGGCGCCGGAGAAGGTGAGGGGCTGGCTGCCGGTGACTCCGGGGGCGCGTCGCTGGCCGGGGCGTCGCTGGCAGGAGCCTCGCTCTCCGGGGCGTCAGTCTCCGGGGCGTCCGTCTCGGGGGCGTCCGTCTCGGGGGCGTCGCTGGTGGTCGGGACGCTGGGTGGGCCGGAAGTCGGCGCCGGGGTGGTCGTGGCACCACCACAGGCGGCGATGACGAGAGCCAGCATCATCAGGATGCTCAATGGCTTCAAGGTTCGGAACATGGGAACTGGTCTTCCTCCTCCAAGGTGACCGTCATGTGACGGTCCGGTCTGCGATCTCCGCTGCAACGTCGGCGTGGCGGGACGCCGGACGCGATGTGGCTTCAGGCGTGTGCCATCACCTCCTGACGTGGGGTCCCGACCAAAGCGGCGGGAGCGGCGGGAGCGGAGGATCCGCGGATGACGAGGCGCGTTTCCAGCACCTGTCGTCGTGGTGTGCTGCCGGCATCAGCGATGCCTTCGAGCAACATGCGCGCCGCCTCCTCTCCCTTGACTTCCACCGGCTGATGCACGGTGGTCAGGGGCGGATCGGTGAACGCGGTGAAGGGCAGGTCATCGAAGCCGACGACGCTCAGGTCGCGGGGAACGGCCAGACCGACCGAGCGGGCGGCTCGGATGACGCCTATGGCGGCCACGTCGCTCATGGCCAGCACGCCGGTGGGCCGCATGCCGTCCTGCCAAGCCGTCAGGAAGGCGGCCTCGCCACCTTCGAAGGAAGCCGGCGCGATGACCGTCCACGGCTGCGACGCACCGTCCGACGCGGCCGCGGCAAGCTCACTCAGGTACCCGCGCAAACGGCGAGCCATGACGCTCTCGCGCACCTCGCTGCCCAGTGATGGCGGCTCCATGCTCACGATGAGGACCTGCTGGTGACCGAGCGCCACCAGGTGGCGGGCCGCCTCACGTGCGCCGCCCTCGTCATCGACAGCCACCGCGCCGCGATCGAGCCAGGGCGGGGCATCGACCACCACCACAGGAAGGCTGGTGCGGCGCAGGGCGTCGATCTCGGAGTGCCGATCACCCACGCCGATGACCACGATGCCGTCGACCGTGGCCCGGCCCAGCGCTCGATCGAGCGAGCCCTCCAGCGGCGAGATGAATTGGAGCGCGAAGCCGGCCTCCTCCGCCACGCGCGCCACGCCCTGTGTGAAGAGCGCAAAGAACGGGTTGGCGAAGGCTCGATCGAGCGGCTGGGGCGTGACGATGCCCAGCGTGGCCGTCTGGCCGGCCGAAAGCATGCGAGCCACCGGGTGGGGTCGATAACCCAGTCGCGCGGCGACGTCACGGATCCGCTGGGCGGTCTCCGGCCGCAGCCGCTCCGGCTGGTTGAACGCGAACGAGACCGCGGACTTGGAGACACCCGCCTCACGGGCGACATCAGCGATGCGCGGTCGAGCGATCCGCTCTGCCACTCTTGGTCCTCAGGACCGGCCGTGGGGACTGGACGCAGTCGCCTAAACCGGTTTAGGTACCCTAGCCCGCCACGGGTTGCGGAGTCAAGGCCCGAGATCATCGGGTCGAGGAACAGCGATCCCGTTCGCTCGACTATCTGCCACCGGTTGCGTCGGCATGCCAAGGAAGCCGCGTGGCAGAATCGCGGGCGATGCTTCAGCTCTTGCGCGACATGCCGATGGGCGTGCGCGTCTTCCTTGCCTACTCCTTCGTGGTGCTTGCGTTCGTCGGGGTGACGCTGCCGTTCGTGGTGGCGCAGGCCGTCGAGGCGCCCATCTCGCCCCTGGGCATCCTCTGGATGCTGCTGCTGGCGTACCTCATCTTCACCATGACCCTGGTCCTTCAGCGCAAGGAAGCGGCCTATCCTCTCTCCCTCGGGCTTGCCACGCTGATCCTGCCCCTCATCCCGATGCTTTACCTTTCCCCTGCCGGGATCGCCGGGGCACTGGTCGCCGTGGTCGTCGCGGTGCTCGTGTTCGGGGCCCTTCGACGGCCCGGCGTCCGCTCCTGGTTCAACGAACCGTGATCACCCTGCCAAGAGGTCCCTCGTGAGCAAGCGTCCCCGCCGCAATCGTCCGCCCACACGTCGTGAGGGCCCCGCCTCGCGGCCTGGCCCCGCGACGGACAAGCCCGGCTTCGCAGCTGGCGACTCGACACCGATCGACGATCCGCTGTCCGGCGCGGCTGCCCCCGGACCTGGCACCGGCGGCCGAACGCCAGCGACGCCCCGACCCGCCCGGCCCACCCGCCGCACCACCCGCACGACTCGCCGGGTGGAGCCGCGCAAGAGCTTCACCGATCGATACCGGGGAGTCCTGCTGGGCCTCTTCGCGCTGCTGGGTGCCGGTCTCATCGGCTTCTTCTTCCTCCAGTCGACGGGCACAGCGGCCTACAGCTGCCGCTCGCTGATGACGCCGGGTCCGTCAGAGGTCGTTCCCACACCGACTGCCACGTTCCGCCCTACTCCCACCGGAGACGCCACGGCCAGCCCGTCCGGCTCGGCAGGGGCCAGCGCTTCGCCGAGCGCCTCGTCCTCGCCCGCGGCCAGTGGCTCGCCCGCCGCCAGCGCCAGCCCGTCCGAGTCCGCCGCCCCGACACAGCGCCTCGGCTTCCAGGCCGCGGACCTGGGCCAGGGCCACGTGGCGGGTGGCAGCGCCATCGACTACGCCTACTGCCCGCCCACCTCCGGCGACCACTACAACGCGGCCGGCCAGGGACCGATCCGCCGTCAGTTCTTCGGTCCCGAGTCCCAGCCACGGCCGGGCGGCTGGCTCCACAACGTGGAGCACGGCTACGTCGTGCTGGCCTACCGTGGCGGAGATGGCCAGGCACCCTCCGAGGACGTTCTCGCTCAGATGCGCACTTTCTTCGAGACCGCCCCGGCGAGCACCTTCGAGGCTCCTTGTCCCCCCAACAAGCTGATAGTCGTCCGCTTCGATGAGATGGCCACGCCCTTCGCGATGCTGGCCTGGGACCGGGCGCTGATGATGGACTCCTTCGATGCCGAGCAGGCGCTGACCTTCTACGAGCAATGGGTCGACTCGCAGCAGGCCCCCGAACGAGGACTCTGCTCCGGGTGATGCGCGCGCTGGTCAAGGAGGCTCCCGAGCCGGGCGCCCAGATCCGGGAGGTGCCGGTGCCGGAGCCCGGCCCCGGCGAGGTGCTGGTCAGGGTCGAGGCGGCCAGTGTCTGCGGCACGGACCTGCACATCGAGCGCTGGGATACGTGGGCGCAGGAGAACTTCGGGCCGCCGCCTATGACCTTCGGCCACGAGATGGCAGGGGTGGTGGTGGGCCACGGACCGGGCGCCGGACGCGTCGCTTTGGGTGAGCTGGTGGCGGCCGAGACCCACGTGGTCGATGGGACCTGCTACCAATGCCTGACGGGCCGCGGCCACGTGTGCCAGAACATGCGCATCCTGGGCGTCCACATGCCCGGCAGCTTCGCCCAGTACGTGGCCCTCCCGGAGACCAACGCCTGGGTCGTGGAGGGCCTGCCGGCAGAGATCGCGGCGCTGCAGGAGCCGCTGGGCAACGCCGTCCACGCCGCCTTCGTGGAAGAGATCGCCGGACAGTCGGTCGCGGTGCTGGGCTGCGGCCCCATCGGAGTCATGGCCATCGCGGTCTGCCGCCAAGCGGGTGCGGGCCGCATCTTCGCCACGGATACGAACCCCGAGCGCCTGGCGATGGCGCGCCTGATGGGCGCAGACGTGACCATCGACGCGGCAGATGATGTCGTGGGCCGCATCCGCGCCGAAACGGACGGCAACGGCGTGGACGTGGTGCTGGAGATGTCGGGGGCAGAGCCGGCGCTCCACCAGGGCCTGGCAGCGGTGACCAACGGCGGTCGTGTCTCCCTGTTGGGCACGCACACCCGCCCGGCGTCCATCGATCTCTCCGCGGAGGTCATCTTCAAGGGCCTGCGCATCCACGGCATCACCGGCCGGCGGCTCTACGAGACGTGGTACCGCACCACGGCACTGCTCGACGAGGGCCTGGACCTCACGCCCATCATCACCCATCGCCTGCCCCTCTCGCGCTACGCCGAGGCTTTCGATCTGGTCGCCTCCGGGCACGCCGGGAAGGTCGTCCTGCTGCCCCAGGAGGAGTGATGCCATGAACAGCCGTTTCGCTCCGGAAACCGCCCGCACCGACCCGCTGGCCTACCTGGCCGAGGAGATCCGCGGCCTCCAAGAGCAGTCGCTCTACCGGCCGCTGGCCGTCATGGCGGGGCCCCAGGCGCCGGAGACGACGATGGACGGCCGGTCCGTCATCAGCCTCTCGTCGAACAACTACCTCGGCCTGGCCACGCACCCGCACCTCGTCGATGCCGCCATCAAGGCGGTGCGTGAGCTGGGTGTCGGCAGCGGCGCCGTGCGCACCATCGCCGGCACCATGGCCCTCCACGAGGAGCTGGAGCGGCGCCTGGCAGCGTTCAAGCACACGGAGGCGACGCTCGTCTTCGGTTCTGGCTTCACGGCCAACAGCGGCGTCATCCCGACCATCACCACCGATGCCGACCTGATCGTCAGCGACGAGCTCAACCACGCCTCGATCATCGACGGGGTGCGCCTGGCCAAGGCCTCGCGGGCGGTATATCCGCACAAGGACGTGGATGGCCTTGAGGGGGTCTTGCGCGAGGCACGCGACAAGGGCGGGCCGCGCGGCTCGCACCGCGCCATCCTGGTCATCACCGACGGGGTCTTCAGCATGGACGGCGACATCGCGCCGCTGCCCGGCATCTGTGAGGTGGCCGAGCGTTACGAGGCGGTCGTGATGGTCGATGACGCCCACGGCTCGGGCGTGCTGGGCCGCAACGGGCGGGGCACGGTGGACCACTTCGACCTGAACGGACGGGTCGATATCCAGGTGGGGACGCTTTCCAAGGCCATCGGCGTGCTGGGCGGCTACGTCGCCGGCCGCCAGCACCTGCGCGACTTCCTCGTGCAGCGCGCGCGGCCCTTCCTCTTCTCCACCTCGCATCCGGCGGCCGTGGCGGCGGCCTGCCTGGCAGCTCTGGACGTGCTGGAGAGTGAGCCCGAGCGGATCGAGCGGCTGTGGGAGAACACGCGCTTCTTCAAGAGCGGCCTGGAGGGGCTGGGCTTCGATACGGGCATCAGCGAGACGCCCATCACGCCCATCGTCGTGGGCCGGGCCGAGACCGCGCAACGCATGACCCGGGCGCTCTTCGAACGCGGCGTCTTTGCCACTTCCGTCGTCTTCCCCACCGTGGCGCTGGACAAGGCTCGTCTGCGGACCATCGTGTCGAGCGAGCACACCCGCGAGCAGCTCCAGACCTGCCTGGCTGCCTTCGAGGAGGTCGGCCGGGAGCTGCGCGTCATCTGAGGGGGATGGGCGCGGCGGCGGCGTTCACCGTGGCGGCCGGGTCGCCCGGGTCCGGCGCGATCTTCGCTGCCTTGTCCACGCGCTACCCCGCTGAGTCGGGTCGGGGCATCAGGACCCCGCTGCACCAACGACTTTGGGAACATGTGCGCGACAGGTCGAACAAGATGTCCCGAGCCGACTCAATGACGTGGAGCGACTTCGCGGCGCGGAGCGGAGCGCCTTGGGATCGGCGTGGCGAAGGGCATCGTCGTATACTACGACGCATGTTGACTGTCCCTCAGGCCGCCCGCCGTGTCGGTCGTAACCCGGAAACGGTCCGCCGCTGGATCCGAGAGGGCAAACTCCGTTCTACGAGGATCGGTACCCAGCACTTGATCGATGAGGACGACCTCGCGGCAGTCAGGCATCCCGACACCCTGCCGCTGCCACCCGAATGGCAGAAGACGTTCTGGGGTGGGCCGATGCCGGACTGGGTGGCGATCATGCGCCAGGACCGGGACGACCACTGACTGTGCTCGTCATAGATGCCAGCACGGCACTGTCCATCTCGTCCAGCGGTGCGCACCTCGAGGGCGGCCCCCTGATCGCGCCTCCCTTGCTGTGGTCCGAGGTCACGTCGTTCGTGAACCGGGCCGCCTGGCGTGGCGACCTGACGCGACCAGTCGCGTCGGCGGTCCTTGAGTCGTTCCTGCGGCTGCCGATCCAGCGTCGCACCCCGGACGACCTCTACCGAGTCGCAACGGAGATCGCCGCCGCCCTTGGCTGGGCCAAGACCCATGACGCTGAGTACGTGGCGCTGGCGCGCCTCGAAGGCTGCCGGCTCCTCACCGTGGACGGGCGACTGAAGCGTGGCGCGGCGCATCTGGTCGACATCGTCGGCCCGACCGGGTCGTGACCGCTCCGCTAGCGCGTTGGGTCTGCCTGGACGTGGGCGAGACGCTCATCGATGAGACGCGCCTGTGGTCGATCTGGGCGGACACGCTGGGCATCCCCAGGCTGACCTTCATGAGCGCCTTCGGGGCGGTCATCGCGGGTGGCGGCGAGCATCGCGGCGTCTTCGAGCTGGTGGCGCGACCGGACTGGCAGGAGTCCATGGCACGCGTACAGTCGGCCTATGGCGGGTTCCAGCCGGAGGACCTCTACCCCGATGCGCTGCGCGCGCTGGACGAGCTGCGCGTCGCTGGCTACCGCATCGCCATCGTGGCCAACCAACCGGTCGAGCGCACGGCGGAGCTGCTCGCGCTGGGAATCAGGGCGGAGGTCCTGGCCATGAGCGACGAGCTGGGCGTCTGGAAGCCCCACCCGGCCTTCTTCGAGCGGGTACTGGAGCTCATGGGCGGTCCGGACGCATCGACCGTCGTCTACGTCGGCGACCGCATCGACAACGATGTCCTGCCCGCCGCGGCCATCGGGATGCGCGCGGTCTGGCTGCGTCGTGGACCCTGGGGCGTCATCCCCCGGTCGGCACCGCCGGAGGCTCATCTGATGGTCGATTCCCTGGACGAGCTGGTCGCACGGGTCGCCGAGTGCTGGCCGCCGCAGCATGCCTGAGGACGCGGCCGCCCTGCAGCTGACGGTCGTCGGCTGCGCCCCGGCCTACGCCCTGCGCCCGGGCCACGCCGCGTCGTGCTACCTGGTAGAGACCGGCGAGGAGGGCATCCTGCTGGACATCGGACAGGGGGCATTCGCCGTGCTGGGGGCGTATCGCGAGCCGTCGACCCTGCGGGGCATCGTGGTGAGCCATCTGCACCCCGATCACATGATCGACCTGGTGCCGCTTCGCCACTACCTGAGTTACGGCCTGGACCGGCCAGGGTCCGTCACGCTTCATGGTCCGGCCGAGCTGCGTGCCCGCCTGAGCGCGCTCATGGGTGAGGATGGCTTCCTGGACGGCCTGCCGGGTGACGACCTGCGACCGGCCACGTTCCAGCTGGGCGCGCTTCGGGTGGAGGCGCGGCCGGTCACCCACGCGCTGAACAGCTTCGGCTTCCGTATCACGCCATCTGGCGCGCCGGACCGACGGCCGGGGCTCGTGTACTCCGGAGACTGCGGCCGGCCAGAGGATATCCGGGGGTTGGTGCGCCCGGGGGACACGCTGCTCTGCGAGGCGTCATGGGGCACATCGGCCACGGTCGCGCCAGAGGCAGCGCACCTCACGGCGCGCCAGGCGGCGGAGGTGGCCCGTGACAGTGGGGCCGCTCGCCTGATCCTCACCCACATCCTGGACGCGCATGATCCTCCAGGGTCGGCCGCGCTCGCGCAGACGATCTTTGCCGGTCCGGTGCAGCTGGCCACGCCAGGCCTCAGGGTCGATATCGGCTGACCACCCGGCCGCTGCGGTACCCTCCCTCTCCCGCCGCCGTGAGGGAAGCGCCGCCGATGTCCGACCCCCAAAGCCCCCTTCGCAGCCTGGTCCGTGAGCGCGTGCGCGCGGCGTGGCAGCGCGCGGAGACGAGCGGCGGGCTGCCGCCGATGCCGTCGGGGACCGACGCTCCTACGGTCGAGCTATCACGTCCACAGAACCCGGAGCACGGCGACCTGGCCACTAACGTGGCCATGAAGCTGGCGCGGCCGCTGCGGCGTCCCCCGATGCAGATCGCCCAGGCGCTCGCCGAGGCGCTACGAGCCGATGGCAGCGAGGGATCGGGATCCCTCGTCGCGGCCGACGTGGCCCCTCCCGGTTTCGTCAACCTGCGCCTCTCGCCGGCCGCCCTGGAGCGCGCCCTGGACGGCGTCCGACGTGCGGGTCTCGCATTCGGGCGCCTGGCAGCGGGGCAGCCGCGGAACGTCAACGTGGAGTTCGTGTCGGCCAATCCGACCGGGCCGCTGACCGTGGGCAACGCCCGTGGTGCGTTCGTGGGCGATCTGTTGTCACGGGTCCTGGAGGCGGGCGGGCACCGCGTCACGCGCGAGTACTACTTCAATGACTCGAACCGCCAGATCGTGATGCTGGGCGCCTCCATCGTCGCGCGCCGCTCGAACCAGCCGATCCCCGAGGACGGCTATCACGGCGAGTACGTGAAGGATCTGGCCAACGAGCTTCCCGAGGAGGTCTGGAGCCGCGCCATCGAGGCGGGTGCTGAACGCGATGCGATCATCGGCGCCTGGGCGGGGCAGCGGGTCCGATCGGGCATCGAAGCGAGCCTGGAAGCGCTGGGCGTCCGCTTCGATGTCTGGACGACCGAGGGCTCGTTGCACGAGGAGGGTTGGGTCCAGCGGGCCATCGAGAGGCTGCGCGAAGGCGGGCACGTCTACGAGCAGGATGGTGCGCTGTGGTTCCGCTCGACCGTCTTCGGTGACGACAAGGATCGCGTGATCCTCCGCTCGGACGGCACTCCGACCTATTTCGCAGCCGACATCGGCTACGTCACGCAGAAGTTCAGCCGCGGCTTCGACCGGCTCCTCTACATCTGGGGTGCGGACCATCACGGCACGGTCGCCCGGAACCGGAACGCGGCCGGGGCGATGGGCTACGACCGCGAGGCCGTGCAGATGCTGCTCATCGCCTGGGTGCACTTCATCCGCGATGGCCAGGACATCTCCATGTCCAAGCGTGCCGGGGACTTCATCACGCTCGACGAGCTGCTGGCTGAGATCGGCGTCGACGCGGCACGCTGGTACTTCGCCTCACGGGCGCACACCACTGGCATCGACTTCGACATCGAGGCAGCCAAGGACCCCACGGCGGCCAACCCGGTCCACTACGTGCGCTACGCCCATGCGCGGATCCGCTCCATCCTGCGCAAGGGCGAGGGATTCGGTCTCACGCCGTCTGGCTCGCTCGGGGGAACGCTGGCGGGGGACGATGCAGCGCTGATCCTGGCCAAGCAGATCGTGCGCCTGCCCGAGGTCGTGGAGGATGCCGCCGCCGCCGCTGAGACGCAGGGCATCACGGCCTACGCCACCGAGCTGGCCACGGCACTCCACGCCTACTACCGCGACCGCCGGGTCGTGGACCCGGACGACCCCGGGACTTCAGCCGCGCGTCTGGCCCTGATGGATGCGGCCCGGGTCTCACTCGCCTCCACGTTGGCTCTGCTGGGCATCTCCGCGCCGGAGTCGATGTAGCTGATCACCTTCTTGAGGACCCTTGTGTCGCACAGCACTCCGCTTGGCACGTGTGAGGTGCGAACTGACCCCCGAGAGGAGGCTGACCACCGCCGAGACCCGCATCTCCCCACCCCCGCGGTCGAGCGGCACGTGTGAGGAGCGAGTGGACCAGGGAGTTCGACTCGAGAGCGTCCTTGACGGCGGATCGATCAGCCCAAGGGTCCGTTCGAACACGTGGCGTTCCAGGGCGCCCGCGCCGGGCTCGATGTAGCCTCGGCTCAGAGCGCCGGTACGGAGCCTCGCAGCCGATCCAGGGTGGCCTCGTCGCTGGCGATCAGGACGTAGATGTCGTCCTGGTGGCCGGCCGGCCCCGTGGTGTCCACCACTTGAAGGCCATGGGGGAACGGCAGGTCGACCAGTGCCGCGTTGGTCGAGTCCTCGAACTCCCTGGCGTCCTCGGTCGAGTCCCAGGTCGTTCGCCAGTACACCGCCCAGGCGCCATCTGGGCCGTCCAGGCTGACCAGTCGATCGCCGCCCCAGCCGGCGGCCGCCTCCGCGTTGGGCAGGGAGGGCAGCAGTCCGGGCAGCGCGGGCCCCGGCGCTGACTCGCCGTCCGCCACCAGGACCCCGATGAGGAGCTCACCCAGCGTCTGCTGGTAGCTGGCGGTCCAGCCCTGCCCCAGGGCCGCCGCGACGTCGGGAAGCTCTACGACGATGGGGTCCTCCCGCTCCAGGTACTTTTCCGGATGCATGATCTGTTCCGTCGATACCGGCCGAGCTTCGAAGGCCGCATCCACGGCCTCGTAGCCGCCGCCGGCCCGAATGGCCGTCACGAACGCCAGGCCGTCGGTGTACGGGAACTCGAGCTGTCGCCGCAGCACCGGCGGCATGGACTCGAGCAGCTCCTGGTCGGCCGGCGTGACGGCCTCCTGGATCCCCAGGAGCTCCTCGAAGGTCAGGTTGGCGATGGCCCAGTCGATCATGACGGCCACCGCGTCGCCCTCGATGAGCCCCAGCGTGCCCAACGCCCGATCGCCTTCCGCGGGATCCACCACCGCCGTGCCCTCCAGGTCGAAGTGCTGGTCCTGCAGCGCGTGCACGTACTCGTGGGCCACGACGATGGCGTCCGATGGACCGAACTCCGCGCTCTCATCACGCTGGATGACGGTGAAGCGTTGGGTGCGCGTGTCGTAGAACGCGGCGACCTGGCTGCCGTACAGCTCGAGCACCAGCTCCTCGAGGTCCGCCTCCGGCTCCAGCAGACCGAGACGCTTCAGGACGTCCTCCTCGGCGGCCACGCGCTCAGGCGGGTTGTCCGCCAGGAAGAGGTCGCGCAGCTCGCCTTCGAACTGGTCGGGGGTGATGAAGCGGAAGGGCACATCGTCCAGCGCCTCCAGCCCGCGGATGGGCGGCACCTGGTCCGTGATCTCGCGGATCCGCGACTCCACGGCCGGATCGATGGGCAGCTCCCCGCTCGGCGCAGGCCCCGTGGTCGCGCTGGGGCCTGCAGCCGTGCTCGTGGGGGAGGCGACAGCCGTGCCGGTCGGTCCCGGGGTGCCGGCGCTTCCGCTGGGGCTGGAGCCGGCGGTCTCGGAGGATCCCGGTGCCGTGGCGCTCGTACTGCCCCCCGCTGAGGGGCTGGCCGCGGCTACCGTCGTCGGTCGGGCGCTTCCGCTCGCGCCGGGATCGCCACCGCGCGGCAGCAGCAGCCAGAGGCCGGCCGCCAGCACCGCGAGGACGGCCGCGGCGGCCAGGAGGAGCGGGACGGACGACCCTCGGTTCGATGGCGCTGGAGCAGCGCCGCCTACGCTGGGAAAGCCGCTCGGCGCCGCGGACGGCTGCGAGGCATCGGGTTGCCGCGAAGCGCTCCCGGGCCGCGGCTCGTGGGTCACGCCGCCATCCTGCCAGAAGGTGTGCGTTTCTTCACCGTCTCCCCTCTGGTGCCTTCATCGACGGGGTCTACATTGATGGGGCGGAACGAGAAGCATCGCTTCCTGTTCCCTCTCCCTCCCTCGGAACGAGGGGCGCCGATTGGGCAGGCGCCCCTCGTTCTTTTTGTGTGTGGCAGGATGCCTGCCATGGAGATCACCTGGTACGGCGATACGTGCCTCCGGCTCAAGGGACGGGAAGGGGTCGTGGCGGCCGACGCCTACCGCTCCGTGGTCGGTCCCACCGGTCGCGGCTTGACGGCCGACATCGTGACCTACAGTCATCCCGACGACGCGCCCCCACCGACGCGTGGCAAGGCGGACCGCTCCAACGGTCACATGGACGGACCGCTGCGGCCGACCAGCCTGGACCCGGGATTCATCCTGGACGGTCCCGGCGAGTACGAGGTCCACGAGGTGCTGATCAACGGCGTGCGGACCTTCCGCGACGACGAGAAGGGCCGCCAGCGCGGTCACAACACCTGCTTCGTCTACGAGCTGGATGGGCTGCACGTCGTTCACCTGGGCGATCTGGGACATATCCTGGACGAGGAGGGCCTGGGGGAGATCGGCTCGGCGGACGTGGTCTGCGTGCCCATCGGTTCGGCGCTCACGGCGGCCAAGGCGGCGGAGGTGGCCACGCAGGTGGATGCGCGGCTGATCGTGCCCATGCTCGTGGGCGACGGTGAGGCCGCACGGGGTGCCCTTGATCGCTTCATGCACGAGATGAGCGTGCAGCACGCCACGCCGGTCCCCAAGCTCAGCGTGACCATCTCCACGGTCCCCTCAGAGACCACGGTCGTGGTACTGGAGTCGCGCGCCAAGGTCTAGTCGCCCGTCAGCGCACGCGCCTGATGGACATGGCGCCCCGACTTCAAGACATCGCGGACCAGCTCGGCGCCCAGCCAGTAGGTGATCAGCTCGTGGCGCGGCACGTCCCAGATGACGACATCGCCGGCACGACCCTCCTCCAGCGCTCCGTGGGTCGCACCCAGCCCGACCGCGTGCGCCGCGTTGATGGTGGCCGCGACCAGCGCCTCAGTGGCCGATAGCCGGAGCAGGATGGTGGCCATCGACATCGCCACCTGGAGGTTGGGGACGGGCGACGTGCCGGGATTGAAATCCGTGCCCAGGGCCACCGGCACGCCTCGATCGACCAGCGCCCTGGCCGGCGCATGGCGCTGCGCCATGAGGTAGAAGGTCGTCGCCGGCAGCAGGGTCGCCACCACCGGACGGCCCTCCTCGGCCGCTCGCCCCAGGGCCTCGATCCCGTCCTCGGAGATGGCCGCGAGGTGATCGGCGGAGACGGCGCCGATCTCGGCGGCGAGCGCGGCACCGCCCGAGTCATGCAGCTCATCGGCGTGGAGCCGCGCGGCGAGACCGTGTGCCTGACCCGCTCGGAGGACGCGTCGCGACCGTTCCACGTCGAAGACGCCGCGCTCGCAGAACACGTCGCAGAAGCGAGCGATGCCCTGCTCCGCGACGGCCGGCAGCTGCCGCGCCACGATGTCCTCCACATAGCCGTCCACCCGCCCCGTGAACTCGCGCGGAACGGCGTGGGCTCCCAGGAAGGTCGGCACGAGCTCCAGAGGACCCTCCGCGTCCAGCTGGCGGTAGACATCCAGCAGGCGCAGCTCCGTCTCCAGGTCAAGCCCGTAGCCCGACTTCACCTCTGCCGTGGTCACGCCGTGGCGCAGCATCTCCCCGCTCCAGCGGCGACCTTGGTCGAGCAGGGCCCCTGAGGTCGCCTCGCGCGTCCGCTCCACCGTCGAGAGGATCCCGCCGCCGGCGGCCAAGATGCCCAGATACCCGGCGCCCTCCTGGCGCAGCCGCAGCTCACCCTCCCGCGTCCCGGCGAAGGCCAGGTGGGTATGGGCGTCGATGAGGCCGGGCGTGACCGTCCCGCCAGCGGCATCGATCAGGGCCATGGCATCGGGATCGATGCCCAGCCCGACGAGTCGCGCACGCACCTCAGGCTCCGGACCGACGCCAGCGATCCGCCCCGCCAGCACCGCCACAGCGAGCGGCCGGGACTCATCGGCACGCAGCGCGGAGGCGTCGCCCTGCGCGGAGCCTCGTCGGAGCCCGCCGGCCAGCGTCGCGACCTCCGCAGCACCGGTGATGAGCACGTCCCGCGGCCCGCGGTCAGGCGTCGTCGTCGGCCTCAGCCTGCGCCAGGCGCAGCTCGAGCGCCTTGGCCGGCTGGAAGTCGCGGATGCGCAGCCAGGCCGCGGCCTCGATGATGCGCTCCGCATCCGACCCAGCCGGCAGGACGCCGATGTGGTCGGCCACCTCCGTCAGGGCGGCCAGCGGTGCCAGCCCGATCAGCTCCGACTCGCGCAGCTCCACGCCTTCTGCCGCAGCAAGGTCTCGGACCCGCTCCCAGACCTGCCAGATGGGCGTGATCGCGTGGTCGAGCAGGTTCATGGAGACCTGGGCGCAGCGCAGATCCTCCAGGTAGAGCCCCAGGGCCTGTACCCGCGCCAGGCCGCCGCCCTTCTCTCGCACGGCGCCGGCGATGCGTTTGGCGAGACCCACGTCCTCCGATCCCAGATTGATGTTGTAGGCGATGAGGAACGGCCGCGCGCCCACTGCCACGGCGCCGCCCGTGGGGTGCATCCGTCGCGGGCCGAAGTCGGGCATGCGCTCCGGATCCTCTCCGATGAGCGCCTTCAGCCCCTCGTACTGGGGCCGTCGGACGTCGGCCAGGATGCATCGCTCCGGTCGAGTGGCGGCCATGGCGTACAGGTAGACGGGCAGCTCGAACCGCCCGGCGATGCGCTCCGCGAAGACCCCCGCCAGCGCCACCGTCTCGTCCAGGGAGGTATCGCCCAGCGGCACGAAGGGGATCACGTCCACGGCCCCCATGCGCGGATGCTGGCCGGTGTGGCGCTCCATGTCGATCCGCGCGAGGGCCAGGCCCACTAGGCGCTCCATCGCCTCGGTCACCGGCCGCGGCGGACCGGCGAAGGTGAGCACGCTGCGGTTGTGGTCGGGGTCCGAGGTGCGGTCCAGGAGGTGGATCTCCGGCGTCTCGCTGACCGCGCCCGCGAGCGCGTCCACCACGTCGATCCGGCGGCCTTCACTGAAGTTGGGCACGCACTCGATGAGTCGTCGCATCGCGCCCTAGTGTACGGGCGGCTCGACGGGCTCCAACGCCTCCCGTGCGGCCGGCTCGTCCCGACTCCTAGCGGTGAGGCCCGCGGACGGCGCGAAAGCGACCGTCTCGACATCCCGAAGACGCAGCTCCACGCGATCGCCGATGGCCAGCCGGCGGACCTGCCCACCCGCCTCCACCCAGACCCGCTGACCGTCTGCACCGCGCACCTCGAGCAGGATCTCCGAGCCGGAGAATCGTCGCCCGATGACCTGCCAGGTACCCGCCGAGGCGGGTCCGTCGGGCGCATCCCGGACCAGGAAGTGCTCCGGGCGAAGGAGTGACAGGGCTCGTCCCTCGGGACGCCTATCGCGCCGACCGATGAGCGTCACCGGGCCGAAGGCCGTCAGGGCGATCCCAGCGCGGCACTCGGCGGGGACGAGGTTGGCGACACCGACGAAGGTGGCCACGAAGGGGGTGCTCGGTTCGGCGTAGATGACCTCCGGCGCAGCCACCTGCTCGATGCGGCCGCGTGCCATGACCGCGACGTGATCGGCGATGGTCAATGCCTCGCCCTGGTCGTGGGTGACGAAGATGGCGCTCTGGCGCGCATCGCGCAGGATCTGGCGCACCTCGGCGCGGAGCTGCGTGCGAAGCGCCTGGTCCAGGTTGGAGAAGGGCTCGTCCAGCAGGATGACGTCCGGTCGTGGCGCCAGGGCACGGGCTATGGCCACGCGCTGCTGCATGCCCCCCGAGAGCTCGTGGGGCATCCGGCGGTCGTCGCCGCGCATGCCCACCAGCTCCAGGAGCTCGTCCACGCGCACGTCGCGGTCTGGATCACGGCGGATCCCGTAGGACACGTTGTCCCGCACGGAGAGGTGAGGGAACAGGGCGAAGTCCTGGAAGACGACGCCGACCCGACGACGCTCGGGCGGCACACTGGCGCCCGACGAAGCGACCCGGCGGCCGCCCACGTCGACCGTGCCCGCGTCCGGGCGCTCGAAGCCGGCGATGAGCCGCAGCGCGGTGGTCTTGCCGCAGCCCGACGGACCAAGCAGTGCCAACATGGACCCGGAGCGAAGCTCCAGGTCGAAGCGATCGAGCGCCCTGACAGGCCCGAAACTCTTCGCCACGCCGGACAGGCGCACTGCGGGCTCCTCCTCCGGGAGGACGCCGGCGCCAGTCATGCCGTGCGCTCTCCGTCGCGCAGGAGGAGCGCCACGGACATCAGGGAGATGAGCATCAGCACCGCGGCCGGTGCCGCGGCACGCGCGAAGAAGCCCTCGTTGGCAGCCCCCCAGACCTGCGTGGCCAGGGTGCCGAAACCGGTGGGGGCCACGAGCAGCGTCAGGGGCAGCTCCTTGATCGTGCTGAGGAAGACCAGTGCCGCCCCTGCGAGCAGGCCCGGGCGCAGCAGCGGCAGGGTGATGCTACGCAAGACCTGGAACGGGGAACGGCCCAGGGATCGTGCCGCCTCCGGCACCCGCGGTCCGATCAGCATGAGCGCACCGCGGGTCGTGCCGGTGGCCTGCGGAAGGAAGCGCAGGGCGTAAGCGAGCACCAGCAGCGCCAGGGTCTGGTACAGGAACGGCACCACGTTCAGGCTGAAGAACACCAGTGCCAGGGCGAGCGCGATCCCCGGCACGGCATAGGCCCCGTACAGCGCCCGTTCCGCGATGGACGCCAGACGGCCCGGGTAGCGGACCACCAGAAAGGCCACCGGAAGGGCCAGGATGATGGCCACGGCCGCTGCCGCCGCACCTGCCACCAGCGAGTCGCGGATGGGATCAGCCAGCAGCCGCAGCGGCTCACCTTGTCCCAGGCCGCGCGCCAGCCAGTAGGTGATGGTTGCCGCCGGCAGGAGCAACGCCATCCCGACCACCGTTGCGCAGAAGGCCACCGCCGCCCAGCGCCAGCGCCCCAGGCAGACGATCCGCGCGACGCGACGGGCGCCGTGGGGCACCTGGAGGGCGGCGCGTCGGCGCCTGACCCGTGCCTCCGCCCAGACAAGCGCGAAGGCCGCCGCCACCAGGAGCAGAGCGAGGGCCGCCGCTCCGGAGCGGTCGAACGAGGAGCGGTACTGGACATGGATGGCCCGGGCGAACGAGTCGAAGCGCAGGATCGACACGGCTCCGAAGTCGGAGATGGCGTAGAGCGCGGCGAGGAGGGCGCCGGTGCCGATGGCCGGTGCGAGCAGCGGCAGGGTCACTCGGCGAAAGGCGGTGCCGAAGCTGTCGCCCAACGATCTTGCCGCCTCCTCCAGTGCTGGATCGGCGCGCATGAGAGTGGCCCGCGTGGCCAGGAGCACGTAGGGATAGGTGGCCAGCGTGAGCACCAGCAACGCGCCGGGCAACCCGTAGATGCTGGGCAGCCGCTCCACGCCGAGTGACTCCAGGGCACCGCTCAGCGCGCCGCGCGGACCCAGCCCGGCGATGAGCGCGAAGGCCAGGACGTAGGAGGGCACGGCCAGCGGCGCCACGGTGAGCACCGTCCAGACGCGCCGGCCGGGGAGGTCGGTGCGCGTTGTGAGCCAAGCCAGCGGCACGCCCAGCAGGATCGCGCCCATCCCGACGCCGGCCGACAGCACGACGCTGGAGATCAGCAGCTCCACGGTGCGCGGCCGCGCGATGAGCTCCAGGGCGCGCTCGTCGGCGCCGGCGGCTCGGATGACGAGATAGGCCAGCGGCAGCATGGCCAGGACGCCGATGGCCGCGACCACCGCCAGCAGCGGAAGCGGCGGCCGTCGACCACTAGTGACAAGGACGGT
>Ga0136618_10000078_pt1 | contig 23310 bp, 15 predicted proteins | sample AntDrymUQ3302106_2_FD_104805 | JGI IMG/M metagenome (GOLD analysis project Ga0136618, IMG submission 104805) | Polar desert sand microbial communities from Dry Valleys, Antarctica - metaG UQ330 (21.06) | ecosystem: Environmental > Terrestrial > Soil > Desert | place: Antarctica: Dry Valley... | reverse complement strand
GCCATTTCAAATCGGCGATGTTATTTCCATACCGACCAAAGGCACGGGCGTGGTTGAAAATATCTCCTGGCGCGGCGTGAAAATTCGCACGTTTCAAAACAAATTTCTGATTATCAGCAACAGTGTTTTGGGCAAGGAAGCGATTGAGGTCGCGCCGCGCGAAAACCTCAATGCGCGGCTCGTTTTTTTCAATACGGTCTACACAAACTCGCCTGCCAAAACCGTTCAGATTGTTCGTGAAGCAGTCCGCCAAATCGAAAATGTTTCGCAAAAAATCCGTCCCGTCGTCCGCGTCAGAGATTTAGCCGCCAGCGGGATTGATTGGGAAATCAAGTATTGGCTGGAAGATTATTCAAAATACAACGACACCGACGCGCTTATCCGCCAGCGAGTTTGGTATGCGTTTCAACGCGAAAAAATTAAATTTGCGTATCCGACGCACACCGTTCACATTGAAAAGCAGCAACCGGAAGATAATTTTGTCGAAACCGGCAATGAAATTTTTGAACGCCTGAGCAATGTTCCGATTTTTGCGCCGCTGTCGGACGAAGAAACGCAAAAACTTGCCGAGAGCAGTCGCGTCAGAGTTTTTGCGCCGGACGAAGCAATCGTTCGGCAAGGTCAGCAAGGCAAATCAATGTTTGTCATCCACGACGGCTCGGTCAAAGTACAGATAAAGGAAGAAGGCAATGCGAAAATTCTCGGCAGTCTGCGCGAAGGCGATTTTTTCGGCGAGATGGGACTTTTCACCGGCGAACCCCGAACCGCTACCGTGATTGCTGAAGAAGAAACCCAGGTGCTGGAAATAGATAATCTTTGCCTGAAGCCGATTCTCGAAGAAAATCCCGAACTCCTCGAAAGTTTCAGCCGGATAATCGAAGAACGCCGCACGCTCTTAGCCGAGAAGCAGTCTGAAAGCGACAACGTGAAAGCGGAAAATAATGCGGGTGTGTTTCAATCAATCAAGAAATTTTTCGGGCTGGATTCTTAAACGAATAATTTTTACTCTCACTACGAATATAAAAAAATCGTGAGCCAAATTTCTTTTGACTCACGAATTCGAAGAGATTAACTGAAATTTTAGTAAATCGTAAAACTGTATTCCATAATTTTAGAACTACTAACCGGAACACCATTTTTCTTAGCAGGTTCAAACTTAATTCCTCTTGCCGCTGCAATTGCCTGCTCGGTTAAACCGTAGGGCAAGCCGCTCACGGGTGAAATACTTCCTATCTGCCCCGAAGCCAAAAATATGACCCGCAGGCGAACAGTTCCCGTAACCGCATTTTGCCGTGCAGCATCCGTATAAGGCGGCTTTGGTTTGGAAATAAGTTTAAAAGGCTCGCTTACTACAGCAACGGGTTCGACTTTCTTCGGCGGCGGCGGCGGCGCATTTCTGCCCTCAGTTCCACTTCCTGATCCACCGCCGCTTCCGTCTCCGTTACCGCTTCCGCTTCCCGAACCGATTCCCGAACCTTGTCCGGTTCCGCGTCCGCTTCCCTGTCCGGTTCCAACGCCTGAACCCTGTCCGCCGCCGCGTCCCATTCCGTCAGATGACAGCGTGTATTTTGAATTCGGGTCGCCGTAATTTTCATCGGTCGCTTTGACTTTGGTATTTCCAACCGTTGTCGCCTGCATCTTAAGCTCGAAATCCTTTTGCGGAATAGTTTTGGTCGGCGTAATCAATGGCGGATCAGGCATTTGCGGTGCAAGTCTGCCCTTTGGAGTCGGTGTTTCTTCTTCGCGTCCGCCGCCGCCGCCGCCGCCGGCTTTTTTCTCGTCCTTAGGCTTTGGTTGTTCTTCAACTTCCATCGGCGCATCGTCAACTATCGGCACAAAACTTAGCAAATCGCCCTGGTCAATGGCTCCAACTAACAAACCTTTGTTGAAAAGCGAATAAATAGTACCACCGACAGATAAACTCAATATCAAAATCATCGAACCGAGAAGCAGTAAATTTCGTTGTTTGACATTTTTCTCTTCGATGACCGTCACGCGAAAACCGTCGTCCGTGTTGTTTTGGCTGCTATATGCCGGTTGAGAATTGTGATTTGCCGTTTTGTATTGATGACCGTTTCCATTGCCGTTTGCGCTTGCCGCAAAAGATTTCGTTTCAACTGTCGAATCCTTTGCAGGCGAACTTTCCGTATTGGAAACTTCTACAATTTTTGCTTTTGCAGTCGGTACTTCAGAAACAACCTGCTCGGTGCGCGGCTGACTATCGCTCGCTTTTGCGACGTTGGTGGGAAAAACCGCCGCAGCGGGAATGATTGACGGTTGAACTTTTGGAATAGGTTCGTGGATTCCGGTAGCAGGTTGTGGCGAAGCTGTAAAATCTTTGTTCTCCAGCGCGCTGACCTTTGGTGTTTCAGAAACTCCTGCCGTTTCCGTCGCTTTTTCTGCCGCTAAAATCCTTGCTTCTTCCTGAACCGGATTCATCTCAAACGCTTTCAAAGTTCCGCCGCAGTTCGGACAAAATCCGAATTTATGTGCAAAACTTTCTTCGCAAGCGACACAATATTTTACTATCTTTCCCATCTTTTTAACCTCTCAAACTTTTTAGCTTTTTTCCTCGAACCAGTCAACAAATTTCTTTTATTATAATACGGATTTTTGCGACTGTTAAATTTTACGGGAAAATTTTAACTTAACTCTTTACTAAAATACAACATTTTTATAGATGCTTTAAGCGTTTGACGCGATGCCTAATAGGCATCTAAAATTTTTGTTCGTCAATTGCGTTTTGTAAATCGTAAATCGTGAGTCGTAAATAGTGAACCGACTCTTTCGATTGCCAACGAAAACCTGTAAATACGCAACTAAGAATAACCGTTTACGATTTTACGATTCACTATTTAACAATGAATTACACGAATAACTTCAAAAAATTTACGATATTGGTTGTGGTTTTGTTTCAGTTGGCTGCGGCTTCTTCCGCACAGACGGGAAAATTTCCCGAACCGCGCCAGGAAAAACTGCTCAACAATTTGAAACTGCTCGTTTGGAACGAGCCGAAGGCGGAAAAAGTGACAGTCAAACTTCGCATTCACAGCGGTTCGGCATTTGACCCGCTTGGCAAAGAAGGCGTGATGGCTCTGCTCGGCGACGCTTTGTTTCCCAACGAATCTCAGAGAGAATTTTTTACCGAAGATTTGGGCGGAAGCCTCGAAGTAACGAGCAATTTCGATTATATTCAAATCAACGCGACGGGAAATTCAGACCAGTTTTTGACGATATTAGAAACTCTGGCAACCGCCGTCACCAATCCGCAAATCAACAAGGAAAACACCGCCAAAATCGTTTCCGCCAGGCTTGAAAAACTAAAGGAACTCGAAAAAAATCCGGCGTATATTGTCGACCAAGCCGTCGCCAAACGACTGTTCGGCAATTTCCCCTATGGCAGAGCGCAAGCCGGAACGAGCGCATCACTGACAAAAATTGATTTCGCCGATTTAATTTTCGCCCGGCAGAGATTTTTAACTGCTGACAATGCAACGCTCGCCGTGAGCGGCAACGTCAAACACGACTTGGTTTTTCGTGCTGTGCGTCGCTATTTCGGCGCGTGGGAAAAAGCGGATAAAAAAGTTCCCGCGACCTTTCGCCAGCCTGAGGCACCTGAGACAAAGCAATTGGTCATTGAAAATCCAAATGCAAACGGTTCGCAAATGCAATTTGCTATTCGTGGTCTGGCGAGAAATGATAAAGATTATGTTGCCTCGATTTTATTATTAAATATTTTGGAGAATCGTTTGCACAATGAAAGTTCGATTCAGGAAAAAACAAGTGTTTTTGTTCGTCAACAACCATATTTATTGTCCGGCTCGATAATTTTCGGGTTGTCTTCTACAAAAGCCGGCACGGTAACTGAAAAATCGATTACAAATTTATTTAATCAAAAAATAACCGTTACGGAATTTGAACAAGCAAAAATTAAATATCCGGATACTTTGACGGAAAATAATTTCGTCAGCAGACGGCTCGACCTCGATACATTTCCAATTTCAACATCTCACTTGAGCAATACTAAACTTGAAGACGTTCAAAAATTAGCTGAAAAACTGCAAAAGCAGCCGGTCGTGAGCGTAATTATCAGAAAATCAGACGAAGCAAAATAATTGCCATCTAAAATTTTAATGCCAAACGAAAGAACCGCCGACGAACTCGAACACGCCCGCACCGTCCGCGAGATGTTTTCGCGCATCTCGCCAAAATACGATTTTCTCAATCATTTTCTGTCTGTCAACATTGATAAAAGCTGGCGAAAATTGGTTAGTAAAAAACTTCAGGACATATTAGAAAGAAGAGATGCGGTTGTTTTAGACGTTGCTTGCGGCACTGGCGATTTGTCGGTAGAGCTGCAAGCAAACGCCAAAGCGCGAATAATCGGCACGGATTTTTGCCGTCCGATGCTTGAACGCGCGGCTGAAAAAAATCAAAAGGAGGAGTTCTCGATTCCGTATGTTGAAGCCGACGCACTCGCTCTTCCGTTTCCCGACCGAAGTTTTGACGCGGTAACGATTGCCTTCGGCTTGCGAAATCTGGCGAATTGGGAAGACGGATTGCGGGAGCTTTTACGAGTTCTCAAACCCGGCGGAAAATTAATTGTCCTGGAGTTTTCAAGCCCGATTGTCCCGGGTTTTCGCCAGATTTTTCAGTTTTATTTCAAAGGTATCCTGCCGAAAATCGGCGGCGTGTTGAGCGGCTCGCGCGGCGCGTATGAATATCTTTCCGAATCGGTTTCAAGATTTCCCGATCAAAAAAATCTGGCAAGAATGATGCGCGATGTCGGGTTTTTCGATGTAGAATATAAAAATCTGACGGGCGGAGTCGCCGCGCTTCACATCGCCACCAGAAAATAAATTGAGCGGTTGTCAGACGAGAAACCTCCGCATAGAATTTATTCCAACCGAATGAAATACAAAATCCTTAATTTTGCACGCCAAGCCGCACTTCTTTTATTAGTGGTCTGGACGGTCGTGTCTTTGGTTACGCTTTTAATCGAATTGGTTCCGGGCGACCCGGCGACCGCAATTTTGGGCGAGCAGGCAACGCCCGAACAAATCGCTAATTTTAATGAGAAACACGGACTCGACAAACCCGCTTTTTTCTTTGCTTACAACGGTGAAAAAGGTTTTGTCTGGCACGGCGCGGACAATCGTTATCTCGATTATTGGAAAGGCGTTTTGACGGGCGATTTGGGAAATTCTTTTCGCACCGACCGTCCGGTTTTGGGTATGATTTTCGAGCGTTATCCGTCAACTATCAAACTCGCACTCGCCGCATTGCTGGTTGCCGTCGGCATTGCCGTTCCGCTCGGAGTTCTGGCGGGAACGAATAAAGGTTCGCTGATTGATAATTCATCGTCCTTCATCGCGCTGCTCGGAATCAGTTTGCCGACTTTTGTCATCGGACCTTTTCTGGTTTATATTTTCGCGGTCAAACTCGGCTGGTTTTCCCCGACGGGCAGCGCAAATCCCGAAGATATAATTTTACCAGCCGTAACTTTGGGCGCGGCACTTTCGGCGATTTTAACCCGAATGATTCGCTCCTCCGTGATTGAAGAACTCGGCGAAGATTACGTCCGCACGGCGCGGGCAAAAGGTTTGAGCGAGCGAAAAGTCGTCTACAAGCACGTTTTGAAAAACGGTCTGATTCCGGTCGTTACAATTTTGGGCTTGCAGCTCGGAGTTTTGCTTGCCGGAGCGATTATCACGGAAAAGATTTTTAGCTGGCAAGGTTTAGGACTTCTTCTTCTTGAAGACGGCATCGGCAAACGCGATTATCGTCTGGTGCAAGGCTGCGTTCTCGTCATCAGCGTAACCTATATTTTAGCGAATTCTTTAACCGACTTGGTTTATCGGTGGTTAGACCCGCGAATCAGATTGTCCTAAAGCAAATGAAAAAGTTTGTTGCACCAAAAACCGAAAAAGAGATTTTGAAATCTCATCCGATTGCTTCAAATATCAACGGATGGTTTATGAAAGTTGTTGAGATTTCTAATAATGCTTTTGTCGTTGAAGCCGCCGACCTATTTGGAGGAACTATTTCAAGACAAGGCAGTAACCCAAACGATTTGCAGGAAGAAATTGAAAATGAACTTGGTGACTTCTCAGCTTTACGTTAAATTTACTTTATGAATGAATATGTTACAAAACTTGAAAACGGCGCGTATCGCATCGCAGGAACGCGGGTTTCGCTCGATTCGATTGTGTATTCATACAAACGCGGAAATTTACCTGAAACAATCGTCCGCCAATTTTCGACACTTAATTTACCGCAAGTTTATGGCGCAATCGCATTTTATCTGTCGAATCAAAAGAAAATTGATGAGTATTTAAGGCAAAGCGAAATCGAATATAAAAATCTGCGGAAGGCGCAGCGCGATGCCGACCCGAAATTTTACGAACGCTTCGACAAACTACGTGAGAAAACGCGAAAGGAAAGTTTGATAAGCAAATGAAAATTGCTTTTCAAGCTGATAATGATATTGACCAGACAATTGTCAGAATTTTGTGGCAAGTCGAACCTGTAATGGACTTTCGGACAGCGAACGAAGTAGATTTGCACGGACTCGATGATTTAGCAGTTTTAGAATTGGCGGCGTTAGAAAAACGAGTTCTAGTTTCTTCCGACCAATCTACGATGCCGCTTCATTTTGCCGAATTTATTCAAAGCAATACAAGCTACGGTTTGCTTATTGCTCCTCAAAGTCTTTCGTTAAAAATGGTCGCGTATGAGATTTTGATGATTTGGACAGCCTCGGATGCAGAAGAATGGATTAACCGAATCGCTTATCTTCCGCTGTAATTTATTGTGAATCGCTTAACTTACATTGGACTTGCCATTGCCTTAATCTTTATTTTGACGGCGATTTTTGCGTCGCTTATCGCCACGCACGATGTAACCGCGCAAAATCTGGCGATGCGTTATGCCGCACCTTCCGCCGCGCATTGGTTCGGGACGGATGCTTTGGGGCGCGATGTTTTTTCGCGGGTCGTTTTCGGCGCGAGAATTTCTCTGGAAGTCGGGATTATCGTCGTCGTCGTTTCTTCAATCATCGGAATTTTTATCGGCGCGATTGCCGGATTTTACGGCGGTTGGGTTGATAAAATTTTGTCGGGCTATATTTTTAATGTGTTTCTCGCTTTTCCCGGACTTCTGCTGGCGATTGCGCTGGTTGCATTCTTAGGCGCGGGACTCGGCAAATTGATTCTGGCTTTGTGTATTATCGGCTGGGTCGGTTACGCGCGGGTGATGCGCGGACAAGTTTTGAAGGTTCGGGAATACGATTTTGTGCAAGCCGCCAGAGCGTTGGGCGCGAGCGACAGGCGCATACTTTTCACGCATATTTTTCCAAACGCGATTCAGCCTTTGATTGTTCAGGCATCTCTCGGAATGGCGGGCGCGGTTTTGTCCGAAGCATCTCTGTCGTTTTTGGGTTTGGGCATTCCGCCGCCCGCGCCGTCCTGGGGAACGATGATTGAGGAAGCACGCGGTTTTGACGTTCTCTACAACGCTCCGCATGTTCTGATTTTTCCGGGCATCGCCATCGCTTTGACTGTTTTAGCCTTTAATTTCATCGGCGACGGACTCCGTGAATATCTCGACCCGAAACAGAGGAAAAGATGAATATAGTGGATAGCGGATAGTGGTTAGTGGATAGTGAAAGAAAGATTTTTCACTATCCACTAACCACTATCCGCTATCCACTAATCACATATTCAGTTCGGAGCTGATAATCGGACTTTCGATGAGCGAGAGAGAATTCTTCAGTGTGTATTCATTGATAAACTTACTTGCCAATTCAACGCCTAAGGGTTTCGAGAAAAAATAACCCTGACCGTATTCGCAGTTTAGCATTTTCAATTTGAGGAGCTGCTCGCCGGTTTCGATTCCTTCGGCAATAACCTTCATCTTCAGGTTTTGCGCCAATTTGATTATCGTGTGAACAATCTCGCCGTTCTCCTCGCTTTCTACCATTCGGCTGACAAAGGAGCGGTCAATTTTTAAATAATTAACGGGAAGGCGGTGCAGATAACTCAAGGAAGAATAGCCGGTTCCGAAGTCGTCGAGGCTCATTTCGACTCCAATCTCGCGCAGAGTGTTCATCATCGTTACGGCTTTGTCGCTGTTTTCCATAACGTGGCTTTCGGTTACTTCGAGTTTGAGATTTTGCGGGTCAAGCTGCGTCGCAACCAGCGCGGCGAAAACCTGTTCGACTAAATCGGGTGCCAGAAATTGTTTTGACGAAAGATTGACGCTCATTTTGAGCGAAGTTGTCCACGGATTCTTTTTTTGCCATTCGCGCATCTGCCGGCAGCTCTCGTAAAGAATCCAGCGACCGAGCGGAATCACCAAACCGATTTCCTCCGCCAGCGGGATAAATTCGCCCGGAGATACCAGCCCGCGTTTTGGATGATTCCACCTGATAAGTGCTTCAAAACCGGCTAAACTTTCATCTTCGAGATCAATAATCGGCTGATAATGCAGGCAGAATTCACCTCTCTGCAACGCCTGGCGCATTTCGGTTTCGAGCTGGAGTTTGCTCATCGCGTGCGTGTGCATCGACAAGTCAAAAACCTGGTATTGAGCTTTGCCTTTGGCTTTGGCGCGATACATTGCAATGTCGGCATCACGCAGCATATCTTCGGCGCGAAGATGTCCGATGGTGCTAAGCGCGACACCGATGCTGGCGGAGACAAAAACTTCGCGCCCGCCGAGGTCGAACGGAATTTTAAGATCGTTTTGGATGCGCTCGGCAACCATCAGCGCATCGTCGATTTTGTCCAGCTCATCGAGTAAAATCGTAAATTCATCGCCGCCCAGACGCGCCAGCAAATCACCGAAACGCAAGGATTCTTCGAGTCTGCGGGCAACTTGTTTCAACAAATTATCGCCTTCGGCGTGACCGAGCGAATCGTTGACAATCTTAAAACGGTCTAAATCGAGAAAAAGCACCGCGTAATTTCTGGGAGACTTGCGCTTGCCGCGCTTGATGGTTTGCTGCAAATGATCCATAAACAACGTGCGGTTGGCAAGTCCTGTCAAACCGTCGTGAAATGCGTCGTGAAGCAACTGCTTTTCGGCAAGTTTGCGCTCGTTGATATCGGTAAATACGCCCATCGTTCCGGTCACGACTCCGTGGGCGTTAACAATCGGCGCACCGCCAATCAACACCCACATCATTTCGCCCGATTGTTTCTTCAAACGTATTTCATATTGACTGGAAATTCCCTCCAGCCTTTTTACGTTTGCTTCCCTGACGAAATTGCGCCCTTCTTCGTCAAGCAAAATATCGGAAATCTGTCCGAGCAGTTCTTCACGCCGGAAGCCCGACATCTCGCAAAAGGGATCATTGACAAATACGATTTCGTCGCTGTCGTCAACTTGTATCAGACCTTCGCTCATACTTTCAAGCAAGGTCCGCAATCGGTTTTCGCTTTCGCGTAGCGAATCTTCCGCCCGTTTGTGTTCGGTGATGTCGTGCATCACGACGACCGCGCCGAGCTTTTGATTTTGCTCATCGTAAAGTGCCTGCCCGCTTGAAACGGTCGCCCGCGTCGTGCCGTTTTTCGCCTTTATCACCATCTCGACATTGCTGACGCTGCCTTCGTGTAACGCGCGGTAGAGCGGCACATCTTTGGTCTGCATCAGCGTCTTGCCGTCGGCATCATAAAGATTGTAATGCTCTGCCCATTCATGAGGCGGAAGAGCCATCTCCGGCAGCCCATGGAATTCGCGCGTGGCTCGGTTAGAAAGCGTCAGACTGCCTTTGGCATCGCAGACGACGATACCGTCGGAAATGTTTTCAAGAACTGTCCGCAAAAATTCCTCGCTTTTGTTTAAATTCACTTCCGCGACTTTGCGTTCGGTGATATTGCGGAAACTCAAAACTCGACCGACTACTTTGCCGTCCAGAATTTGCGGCTGACTGTAGCGTTCATAGACTTTTCCGTCCTTAAAATTTAAGATGTCATAATTTTTATTTTCCGGCATTCGGTTCAAATGCTTTGTCGTATCGGCAAATTCCTGCGCGTTACTAAGCTGCGCCGATACAAAATTCACGGCTTTTTCGTTATCCAGCGAATTTATAATTTCATCGGGCATCTGCCACATTTCGATAAACCGACGGTTGTATGTGACGATTTTATTGTTCAAATCAACGACCAGGATGCCGTCAGCAGTTGCTTCAAAAGTCGAGGTCAGAAGCGAAAGGTTTTTTTGCAGGGCTTCTTCCACTCGTTTTTGGTCGGTAACGTCGCGCTGCGTTCCCCAAATGCTGACGAGATTTTCATCTTCGATGATGCCGACCATATTGTTCAGAAAGTATTTATCTTTTCCGTTCGCATCAATTTCGTGCGTCTCGCCGTCATCGATACGATAATCGTTTTCGACAAAGGAACGAATTAATTCGTGATTTAACGTATCGGAAAAAACTAATAATTCCTCAAGCCGTTTTCCCTTCATTTCCTCCGCCGAACAGTAACCGTACATTCGCGCCATCGCATCGTTGCATTCGGCTACGAAACCGTATTTAGAAAAACACTCGATTTGTTCTTCGACCGAAATATTCAACGGAACCGGCTGGTCAAATTCATATCTGGAAATACCTTCGCTGCTTCGTTCGATAAACGTCCGGTAACGCTCCTCGCTTTCGCGCAAGTTCTCTTCCAGTCGCTGACGCGAAGTTACATTGCGGGCAATTCCCTGCACACCGATTTTCTCGCCCGCTTCGTAAATTATTCGATTGTTGATTTCCAGAGCCACGCGATTTCCATTTTTCGCAATAATTTCTATTTGATACGTGGTCGGAGTTCCGTCGGCTAATTTATGCGCGAGCATGTTGCGGGCGGTTTCCAGAGATTCAGGAGCGACGACTGCGCCGAAATTCATCCGGCACGATTCCTCGCGCGTGTAGCCGGTGATGCTTTCGCCGATTTTGTTGAGAGAAGTAAAATTTCCCTGGAGGTCGGTCGTGTAAATCAAGTCGTTGGCGTTTTCAAACAACTCCCGAAATCCGGCTTCCGATTGCCACAAGGCTTCCTCGGCGCGTTCTCTTTCCGCGTTATAAATCAAAAGATTTTTTTGAGATTTTTGAAAGCTGCGAACGGTTGACCACCACGCCAGTATGGATACAACCAGCATTATTACAATCGAGACGATCGACAAACTAAAATAATTATGTGCAGACGAAAGCTGCTCCGGCATAGAATCCCGAATTTGTATCGAGTAGCGGACTTGCCAGACAAAAAATAAAAAAGTCGCCGCTGTGAGAATTAAATCTACGGTCAGAAGCAAAAACGAGAACCGATTTCCCATTTTTACACATACAATGTCAGGCGTTTTAGAGTTCTGCACCATAAGTTGTTTGCAGTTTTATAATCAGTAAAACTTTTCTTCGGTACTGTTTGGAGTTGCGTGTGATTATTTCTCGAATCGAAGAAGTAAGATATATTATTTGGAAATATGGAAACTAAAGGGAAAATCTTGGAAAAGATGGAATGCAGCAAACAAATATTTCCTGTTCGCTCTAAAGATTCTACATTACATCGGTTGTTTTTGTAAAACTTTTTTTATTCAATGGAAAATTAGAAGATTTGCCAAACTTTTCCCTGAATTTCACCGATAAAATTAAAATTTGTGTTTGCCGTAACCGTCAAAAATCTTTCTAAAACTTATCCGATTTCTTTTCCGCGTGTGAAGAGGTTTTTTCACCTGCCCGTAAAACCTGCGGTTGAAGCATTGAAAAATGTTTCTTTCGAGATTGCGGAGGGTGAGGTTTTCGGACTCATCGGCAAAAACGGCGCGGGCAAAACGACCTTGACCAAAATCATCGCCACACTCATTCAACCGACAGACGGAAAAGTTTCGGTCAAAAATTTTGACTCGGTGAAGAACGAAGTAAAAGTGCGCTCTCTAATCGGTCTGGCAACTGCGGAAGAACGCTCTTTTTACTGGCGTCTGACTTCCGAGCAAAATCTGCTTTTCTTCGCGCGGCTTTACGGGATGAAGGACGAATTAGCGGGTAAAAGAATCACCGAAGTTTTTGAACAGTTAGATTTGACCAAATTAAAAAAACGCCGGTTTGCCGAACTTTCGACCGGCAACAAACAACGTCTGGCGGTTGCCCGCGCACTTCTTCCTGCACCGCCGATTCTACTTCTCGACGAACCGACGCGCTCGCTCGACCCGCTCGCCGCCGCCGAAATGCGCGACCTTATTCGCTCGCTCAAAGGCGTTTCCGTGCTGCTGACTTCGCATAATCTTTCCGAAGTCGAAGAACTCTGCAACCGCGTGGCGATTATCTCAAAAGGCGAGATTCGCGCCGTTGGCACGCCGAAAAATCTGCGCTTCCGGCACAAACAAACTCAAAAGGTAAAAATAATTTTAAGCGGCGTTTCAGAAGATTTTCTAAAGCGAAACTTAAATTCAAACTTGCAAGATGCTGTATTTGAAACGCACGCCGAAACACTTTCAATCGTTTTTGAGCGTGAAGCCGAAGACAATTTGCTCGGTGAAACAATTTCCTTTTTGACTGGGAACGGTGCCAAAATTTTAGATATTGAAACCGAAAAGCCGACGCTTCTCGATGTTTTGGAAAGTTACGAGTAATGAAAAACAGAATTTACTTAATAAAAAATTAATTCCCGGTTGAAATCGACAATATTTATTTAAGTAAAACTTTAAGAGTTGAAAACCTGACTGTTAAAGTATTTTCTCAACAAGTTAGAAATTAAATGAATAAATATGAGGCGAAAATTTTTCCGCTCGGCGAAAGCGCGTTGACGATAGATTTTGGAAACGAAATTTCCGTCCGATTAAATGCCTGCGTCTTAAAACTCGCAAATTTTTTCGCTGAAAATTCCTTCGCGGGCTTTGAAGAAATTGTTCCCGCCTACAGTTCGCTGACGATTTTTTACGATGTTTTCACAGTGAGAAAAAATTATCAAGAATTTTCGACGGCATTTGAAGCCGTCAAGAGTTTCGCCGAAAATGCTTTAAGAAATTCAAGCGACTTTCAAACGAATGAACTGCGAACGATTAAGATTCCGGTTTGTTTTGACAGGGAATTTGCGCTCGATTTGGAGTTTGTCGCAGCGAGCAGCAATCTTTCGCCGGAGAAAGTTGTCGAAATTTTTGTCGGCAAAACATATCGTGTTTTTATGCTCGGATTTTTGCCCGGATTTTCGTACATGGGCGAAGTTGATGAACGAATTTCTACACCGCGCAAACAAACGCCGCGCACCAAAGTTCCAAAGGGAAGCGTTGGAATCGCCGGAAAACAAACCGGCATTTATTCGCTCTCGTCGCCCGGCGGCTGGCAGATTATCGGCAAAACAAACATCGAGCTTTTCACGCCCGAAGCCGAAACGCCGACATTTCTACAAGCAGGCGATTCGGTTAAATTTCACGAAGCAAAATTCTAACTTCGTCTTTCTCAAACAAGCTCAATTGTTTGTTCGTACTGCGGAACGACGACGTTCCAGCCGAACCTTTCGCGGATATGACCAGCCATCGCTTCGGCGGCTTCGGGTTCACCGTGAGTTGTAAAAACCATTTTCGGCGTAACCTTTAAACCTTCGAGCCAGCGCAAAACCGCTTTCCAATCGGCGTGCGCGGAAAATCCTTCAACCTTTGCGATGCGACAATTGACAGGAATCCAATTTTTCATAATACGGACTTCCCTTTCGCCGTCCTGAACTCTTCTGCCGGTTGTTCCTGCCGCTTGATAACCGACGAAAACAATCGTCGCCTTCGGGTCGGGCAGCATCCGCATCGCGTGGTGCAAAACGCGCCCGCCCGTCAACATTCCCGACGCGCTGATGATAATTCGCGCGCCTTTTTCATCGTTTAATCGTTTCGATTCTTCGCGCGTCGAAGCCGTTCTCATCGAACCTGTCCGAAGCGGATGCTTCTTGTGCGCCAGAATGCTCGCGTATTCTTCGTCGTGTTCTTCGCTGAAGCGGTTATAAACCTGCGTCGCTTGTGCCGCCATCGGCGAATCGACAATGACGGGCAAAACCGGAATTCGTTTTTGTTCTTCGAGTTCGCGGATAAGATACAAAACTTCCTGCGTGCGACCGACGGCAAACGCGGGAATCAAAATCGGCGCATTTCTTTTTGCGGCTTCGTTGATAATATCGGCAAGCTGGTCGTCGCTCGATACTTCGCCGTGCAGACGGTCGCCGTAAGTTGACTCCACCATCAGATAATCGCAGTCCGATGGAATCGCCGGGTCTTTCAAAATCGGCTGGTCGTAATGACCTAAATCGCCGGAGAAAAGAAATTTTACACTTTCACTGTTTTCCCGGGCATTTTCCATTTCCACCAGAACCAGACTCGCGCCCAAAATATGTCCCGCAACATTGAACGAAGCCTGAAAACCTTCGCAAACCTCGACCGCGTTGCCGTCGTTTGGAACAGGATTAAGTAATTCTAAAGTCGCCATCGCGTCGTCTTCGTCATAAAGCGGAAGCGCGGGCGAATGCGAAGTCAGATTTTTGCGGTTGCGGTATTCGGCATCTTCTTCCTGAAGCCGACCCGAATCGGGAAGCAGGATTTTCAGCAAATCGCAGGTCGCGCGTGAAGTAAAAACTTTGCCTGAAAATCCCAATTTAACCAGTCTGGGCAAAAATCCGGTGTGGTCAATGTGCGCGTGCGTAATAATTACCGCGTCCAAATCTTGCGGATTAAACGGCGGGTCTTGCCAATTACGCTCGCGCAGTTCCTTTAAGCCTTGAAAAAGTCCGCAATCAACCAGAACTTTTCTGCCGTTATTTTCCAAAAGATATTTTGAACCCGTAACCGTTCCGACACCGCCGTAAAAAGAAATTTTTGCCATTCGTTGCTCCGTAAATTTAGTTTTTATGCGTTATGATTTTCCACTTTTTATGATTAAAATCAAAACCATCGTGTCAAAAATCTTCCTTTTTGCCACAGAGAACACAGAGAAAGACGAGAGAGAAAAAGTAAAAGAAAATCTCTCTGCTTCCCTGTGTCCTCTGTGGCAAAAAGAAAAGCGGCAACAAAATTACCGCTCATAAAGTTCAACAAAAACTTGAAAATAATTTTATGATGATTTGTCGCCGCCGTCTTTTATCAAAACCAAATCACCATTGACCAGACCGCGCAGGATAAAGATTTTTTTGCCGTCCCGCGACCAGGTAAAATTTGTAATGCTGCTGGAATTAAAATCGGTGAGAGGCTTTTCTTTTTTGTCCGCCATAGAGATATTCCGCAGATTATCAACCCCGCTTCTTTCGATGTAGGTTAAAGATTTACCGTCAGGCGACCATTTGAACTCAGGCGGGATATTAAGCTCCGTCTGTTCGGCTGAACTTTCAATTTTTTCGCCTTCTATCCCGACGACTTTAACAGACCTTTCCAAATCAGACGTTTGATTGTCGTAACGAAACGAATGATATGCAAGACGCTTTCCGTCGGGAGAAATCTTTGGAGCAAATTCGGAGAATTGACTTTCAGGCAGCAGCGGCTGTGCATCGCCGCCGCCAATCGGAATTTTCATTAGCGACATTTTGCTTCCGTCACTTTTTTGCCGTGTAAAGATTACGGTTTTCCCGTTATTGGCAATTTGAATTTGCGTGTCCATAACGTTTTGGACACCTGTGAGCTGCACCGGATTTGTTTTATCGGCATTCATCCGCCAAATGTTGTAATTTCCCTTTCGATTTGAAACGAAAACAATATATTTGCCGTCGGGCGTGGCAATCGGTTCAAAATTAAATCCGCCGTCGGATGTTAATTGTTTTTCGCCGCTTCCGTCTTCGTTCATCGAAAAGACGTTTATTTCTTCTCCGATTTTTCTTGTGTAGAGAATCTTCCCGTCCGGCATTTGAGAAACTCCCATATTGCTCCACAAAGTTTTGCTTTCGGCAGTCAATTGTTTGAGTTCATTTGTTGTCGGCAAAAATGTCCAAAAGCTCGAAATCACGTCAACTTTTGTTGCAACAATCGAGTTCGTATCCGCCGAAACACTCAAAGAAGCATAGTCGTTCGTATCTGTCGTAACTTGCCGTAACTCGGCATTCGGGTAGGAAAGATACCAGATTTGCATTGATTCGCCGACGTTTTTCTTGCCGACAAATAAGATTCCCGAATCATTTTTTACCCATTCAAAAGATTTGACGCTATGCCAGCCGGTTTCGCCGATGACGTTTACGTCTTTATTTTTCAGCTCGACCGTAGCAAACCGCATCTTTTGATTTTGCTCGTTTGCTCCTTTGAAAACTCCCAAAAGCAATCTTTTATTGTCAGGCGACCAAGCCACGCCGGTGAATTGGTCATAGCCGACTTCTTTTGTTTCGACAAACGGTTGAAGATTTGAACCGTCGCTGTCGGCAATAAATATTGTGTCGCCGCCGGCAGACGGGTTATGGCGAATAAAAGCGAATTGCTTTCCGTCCGGCGAAAAGGTAATTTTCGAGTCCACATCATAAGAAATTTTCTTGCTTTCCCCACCGAGAGTTGATACCCGAAACAAAGTTCCGATACCTTTTTCCACCAACACATAAAAGACAAATTCACCGTCGGGCGAAAATGTCGGCTGAAAAAATACCGATGCGGTCGGCGGAACAATTTCAACTGCGCTTCCGGTGGCGATTTGTCTGACAAGCAGACTTTGTTTTCCCTCTTTCCTATTTTGAAAAGTGACGAGTTTTCCGTCCGGTGAGATTGCCGCCAGATGCGCCGTGCCGTTGTCAGTCAAGCGGGAAACCTGTATGGATTGAAATTTCAATTCGCCTTTCCCAAGAAATGAGGGAAGAAAATACCACGCGCCGAGAATAAAAAAAGCAAGAACGGCTAGCGCGCCGAGCGGCAAAAATCTTCGACTCATCGAATTTGAAGCTGTGTTCGCTTGAGTATTTGATTGTTTATTCTTTTGTCCCCCGGTCGTATTTCCGGCAGAAAAGGTTTGATGAATCAGAGTCTTATTTTCGCTCGTCGCGTCGTTTTCAAAATTTGTCGTTCTGCTAAAACTTCTGGTTCTGCCGTCGCTCAAATGTTGTTCGATTTGGAGACGCAAATCCTTCAAATCGAGCGCAAAATCCTTGATACTCTGATAACGCTCGGACGCATTTTTTCTCAGGGCTTTGCGAATTATCCGGTGCATTTCTTCGGGAACATCTTCAAGCGGAGGCGGCTCAATGTGAATCAACGCGGCAAGCGAATCGCTGATGGTTTCGCCGTCAAACGGATTTTTCCCGTTCAGCATTTCATACAATACTACGCCCAGACTCCAAACATCCGTCCTTTCGTCGGTTTCTCTGCCACGCGCCTGCTCCGGCGACATATAACGCACGCTGCCCATCACGATTCCGGGCTGCGTCTTGATAAGCTGCAAAGTCGCGTCTTCGGCTCCGCTAGTCGGGTGAAGAGCAGTCGGTTTTGCCAATCCGAAATCGAGAATTTTGACATAGCCGTCGCGCCGCAACATGATGTTTTCAGGCTTGATGTCGCGGTGGACGATATGCGCTTCGTGCGCGACAGCCAAAGCGTTGGCAACTTGTTCGGCGATTTTTATTGATTCGCAAATCGTCAGCTCGCCTCTTTGGATTTTCTCACGAAGAGTTTCGCCATTGATAAATTCCGTCGCAATAAAAAGTCTATCGTCCAACTCATCAATTTCGTAGATGGTAATTATATTCGGATGATTGAGCGTCGAAGCGGCTTTGGCTTCGAGCTTAAAACGGTGAACGCGCTCATCGTCGCAGCAAAATTCGGGCAGCAAAACTTTCAGCGCAACATCTCGGTCAAGCTGAGCGTCGTGCGCGAGAAAAACCTCGCCCATTCCGCCCGCGCCTATTTTTTTGCGAATCTCGTATCTTCCGAGTTTTGTGCCTGCAATCATTGAGTTTCAAATTATATTTTTGATTTTCTAAGTCTTCTAACGTATGAAAATAATAAAAAGTTTAGAAATTTTTGATAAAGCACCGCCATTCGTTTATTTATCAATCGAAAATTTCGATACAATAATAAAACACTGCGGGAGAAGAATTTGTGACAAGTTTTTCTCGAGAATTTAAGAGCCTTGAAAACTAATTTACGTACTCTTTCGGAAACCACAAAACTTTGCTTTTCTCAGGTGATTTTGATTGTTGTTTTCGCAGATGCGCGTGCTGCAGAAGTTGGCTGACAGTTTCGCCGTCTTTCCAGAAGGTTGCCGCGCCGAAGTTTAATGCAAAATTGATTTTCTCCTGGCGCGAAACGGCAAACGGATTTGAAATGAATGCCTTTTCGACACGCCCGACAATTTCCCTGGTTATTGCCTCATCCGCAGTCGGCAGAACGGCAAGAAATTCATCGCCCGTCGAACGCGCCAGAAAATCCATCTGGCGAAGCTGTCCTTTGATTATTTTCGCGGCGAATGCCAAAATCCGGTCGCCGGTCGCGTGTCCGTATTTTTGATTGAGTTCATCAAAGTTTTTTAGATCAACCGTTAAAATCGTCAGTGGACGCTTCTCCCGAAAGCGTTGCGATTCGGCGATTTGGTTTTCCACAATCAAATAAAACGCCCGCTCGTTCGGCAAATTTGTCAAAGAATCGGTCAAAGCGTTGAACAAACTTTTTTCAAAGGCAAACGAACTCAGAAACAGCGGCGCAACCCGCGTTCCGACAGCTTCGAGCAATTGCAGTGAATCGGCATCAAAATCCTTCGCATCTTTTCCGTAAAGCGTCAGCACGCCGAAAGCTTCCGCATCTCTATAAAGCGGGACGGAAACAGCGGAGTTTAATCCTTTCAATGCTTCGGGGGAAATGATGCTTTTATCGAGCAGATGTTTTTCGTCAATTTGAGGGTTTCGGCTGACGAAGGCTTTTCCGGCTAAACCTTTATCAAAATCCGTTTCCAGATTTGCCAAACTTTCGGCGTTTTCACCGTCGGCAAACGCCGCTTTCAGCCGGGTGTTATTTTCGTTGATTAAAAAAAGCGCGCTGCTCGAAAACGGAATTATTTCTCTGATGCGGCTGGAAACAAGGCGAAACATATCGGCAGATTTGAGCGATGCGCCGAAAAATTCGTTGGCTTCTTCAAGCGCAAGCAGCTTTGTTTCAATTTCCGCGGTGAAAACACCTTCGGAAATTTCAGCGTTTGCATTGTCGGATGAACCATTTAACCGACGTTTTTGCAAGGCGTAAAACACCGCACAGCAAAATAAATAAAATAAAACTATCAAAAGAAAAACGATAATTTTCGTTTGAAAACCGAGATTGGAATTTGCCGCAAAAAAAGTGGTGACCAACGCGCAAAGCGAAAATACCGCAAATATAAAATGGTTGAGCTTGAAAATGTCGGTTTTGCTTTTTGACAAGTTTTTAGTTTCCGGGTTGTTCATAACTTCGAGAAAGGCAGTTTGAGGGAGGTTGAAAAGATGATAAGCAGGTGAAAATCTTCTCTGAATTAAGATAACTTTTTGGCGCAAAAGAAGTCAACAAATGTTTTTAATCAATTTGAAACGCTAATTTTTGCAATCGAGGCAAAAAATATTTGTAAAAAATTTATAAAATAGTTGCCGAAACGAGGTTATTTGGCAATTTTAGATTTGACTAAATGCAGATAGCTATCTATATTGACGAAATGCCCCAAAATTTAAACATCTTGGGACACGACTGTTTAAAAAGCAGTGGATAGGTAATAAATTAAATCTTTTTGAGAAGACAGGAGAATAAAACACAAATGAAAAAGACTTTAGCTCTTTCAGCAGTATTAGCACTTGGTGCATTGGGTATGGCTTGCGAAACCGCAACAAATACCAATTCCAATGCTAATCGAATGAATTCAAATATGATGAATTCAAATATGATGAATTCAAATATGATGAATTCAAACGGCTCAATGTCGAATGGTTCGATGTCAGATGGCAGTATGTCGAACGGTTCGATGTCCAACGGTTCGATGTCGAATGGTTCGATGTCGAATGGTTCAATGTCCAACGGATCGATGTCGAATGGCTCGATGTCGAATGGCAGTATGTCAAATGGCAGAATGTCGAACGGCAATATGATGATGAACGGCAATCGAATGATGTCGAACGGTAATATGATGATGAACGGCAATAGAATGATGAACGGCAACAGACCGTAATTCCGTTATTAATTAGATTTTTAAGGCACATTGTTTTTTCAAACAATGTGCCTCTTTCATTGTTAAGCAGGATTATTTACGAGGAAAGTTGTACTCCTAACTCTTCCGCCGTTGTTACAGGCTTTTGGCAAGCAAAGTTCTCGCAAACGTAAACCGTCGTTTTGCCGTCAATCTTTTTCCTTTCCCGCAAAAGCGGAATTAGTTCGGCATTTGTTTGCGAATCTTCCGCCAAAATCAAAACTTTGTCAGGCAAATATTCACTCCAAACTTCTCTTTCAAGTTCATTGTGCCGTTCGCCTAAAATCACAATCTCCTTTACCGGATTCAAATAAAATTCAAGAGCGGAAAGAACGCGCCCGAACGCTTGCGGGTAACGCTTGATTTGCGCGGCGACGATTCGTAAAACCGTCACGGCGAAGCGTTCATATTTTTCATCGCCCGTCAGTTTTGCTAGTTTCAGCAAAACGTCAACCGCCGCTGAATTTCCCGAAGGCGTTGCATTGTCGTAAAAATCTTTAGAGCGCACCGGCAATTCTTCGTGATTGTTTCCGGTAAAGAAAAATCCGCCGCCGTCAGCGTCCCAAAATTCCTTAATCATCAAATCAGCAAGACGTTTGGCTTCCGTCAAATATTTGATTTCACCTGAAACTTGAAAAAGCTCAACCAAGCCGTCGGCAAAATTCGCGTAATCTTCGAGATAGGCGTTCAATTTCGCTCGTCCGTCTTTGTAAGTTCGCAAAAGAAAACCGCCTTTCTGAAGATTTTCCAAAATAAAATCGGCGTTTCGCCTGGCGATTCCAAGATAATCTTGATTGTCTAAAATCGCGCTCGCTTCGGCAAAAGTCGCCAGCATCAATCCGTTCCAGGCAGTCAAAACTTTTTCGTCGCGAAACGGTTTTATTCGCTTTTCACGTTTCTCAAACAGTAGTTTTCCGGCGCGTTCTAAAATTTCTTTTAACTTTTCTTCGGAAATTTGTAATTGTTCGGCTGAAATTTCGAGCGAGTTTCTAACATTTAAAATGTTTTTCTCTTCAAAATTTCCGTGTTCGGTTACGTCGAAATAAAAGTTGAAAATCCGCGCGTCTTCCGCCTCCAAAATCGCGGAAATTTCTTCGGGTGTCCAGACAAAAAACTTACCTTCCACGCCTTCCGAATCGGCATCCTGCGCCGTGTAGAATCCGCCGCGCTCGTCAAGCATTTCCCTTTTTACATACTCCAAAGTCTCAACTGCGATATTTTTATAAGATTCATCCTTTGTGATTTGAAACAGGTGCAGATAAATTCGGGCAAGCTGCGCATTATCGTAAAGCATCTTCTCGAAATGCGGTGTCAGCCAAATCGCGTCAACCGTGTAGCGATGAAACCCGCCGCCGAGCTGGTCATAAATTCCCCCTGCCGCCATTTCATCACAGGTTTTTTTAACCATTTCCAGAGCGTTTTCATCTTTCGTCCGGTAAAAATACCTGAGTAAAAATTCCAGGCTCATCGGCGGCGGAAACTTCGGTGCTCCGCCGAAACCGCCGTTGACCGAATCAAATGTTTTTACAAAACTTCGATATGAAAAATTCAATAAATCCAAAGATAAATTTTCGCTCGAAGTTTTCGCCGCAGAAGTTTTTTGGATTTCGCCTAAAATTTCATTCGCCGAATTCACAACCTCATCCTTTCGCTCACGATACGCTTCCGCAACGCTTGTCAAAATTCGCTGAAAACTCGGCATATTGTAGCGATTGTCGGGCGGAAAATACGTGCCGCCGAAAAAAGGCTTTTTATCCGGCGTGAGAAAAACATTGAGCGGATAACCGCCGTGACCGCTCGTCATCTGCACAAACGTCATATAAATCTGGTCAACGTCGGGACGCTCTTCCAAATCAACTTTGATATTGACGAAATTTTCGTTCATTATTCCGGCTGTTTCTTCATCTTCAAACGATTCGTGTTCCATTACGTGACACCAGTGACACGCCGAATAACCGATGCTGACCAGAACCGGCTTGTCTTCCGCCTTTGCCTTCTCAAACGCCTCGTCATTCCACGCGAACCAATCAACCGGATTGTGAGCGTGCTGCAGCAGATACGGACTCGTTTCGTTTATCAGACGATTTGAAAATTTCGATTTGTTCATAAATTTAGTTTAGCTTGCCGGTTTATACTTTCGCAAAAACTTGGAAGTCATTTAACAGTTTGATATATTGTTTGCAGTATGACACCGCGCTCAATCGCCAAACTCCGTCCAAATATCACTCGACCGAATCTTTTCGCGGGCGACTAAATTTTTCTTTTCTTTTCTTTTCTTTTCATTAATCCAAACCATTTAACTTTAAACAAAAAAAGAGGAAAAATTTATGACACCGACTACCGAATTACAAAAACCGAACATCAAAACCGAACTTCCGGGACCAAAGGCGCAGGAAATTATCCACGCCGATGCAAAATACGTTACGCCGTCTTATCCGCGACCGGATTACAAACTCGTCGCGGAGCGAGGTTACGGCGTGTGGATTGAAGATGTTGACGGAAACGTTTTTCTCGATTGCAATGCGGGCGTTGCCGTCTGTTCGACCGGACATTGCCACCCGGAAATTGTCGAAGTAATTACCAAACAAACGCAGACTTTAATCCATATGTGCGGCACCGATTATTACTATCGCCATATGCCCGCGCTCGGTAAAAAGCTGGACGAAATCGTCCCAATAAAATCGCCGACCAAGACACACTTCGCCAACAGCGGCGCGGAAGCGGTCGAAACCGCTTTGAAATTAGCGATGTATCACACGAAACGGCAAAAGTTCATTTCGTTTTTCGGCTCGTTTCACGGCAGAACGCTCGGCGCGCTTTCACTGACATCATCGAAAAAAGCGCAGCGTTCGGGTTTTGGGCGACAGGCGTTGGACGTTGTTCACGTTCCTTTTCCAAATTGTCTCCGCTGTCCGTTCAACCTCGGCAAATGCGATAACGGAGATTGCTGTCTCGGAACGATTGACTGGATCGAGAATCGTCTTTTCAACACCACGACGCCGCCCGAAGAAGTCGCCGGAATCGTCGTTGAAGCCGTGCAGGGCGAAGGCGGCTACATTCCCGCGCCGAAAGAGTTTATGACTGCCCTGCGCCGCGTCTGCGACGAACACGGCATTATGCTCATCGTTGACGAAGTGCAATCGGGAATGGGGCGCACGGGCAAAATGTTCGCTACAGATTACTACGGCATC
>Ga0136618_10000077_pt1 | contig 23347 bp, 17 predicted proteins | sample AntDrymUQ3302106_2_FD_104805 | JGI IMG/M metagenome (GOLD analysis project Ga0136618, IMG submission 104805) | Polar desert sand microbial communities from Dry Valleys, Antarctica - metaG UQ330 (21.06) | ecosystem: Environmental > Terrestrial > Soil > Desert | place: Antarctica: Dry Valley... | reverse complement strand
TCAATCGGCAAATCCCAACCGACATCGCGGTAAAATTCACGGTAAAGCGCGTTGCCCGGATAGCCGACTTCCGCGCTCCAAACCTGTTGCGATGTTTCGACATCACGGGCAAAAACCGCCGTGCCGTTCGGACACCTGACGGGCGCGTGAACGCCGTAACGCGGGCGCGGCTCGCCATAGAGAATCGCGTGCGAATCGCCGATAAAATACTCGATTCCCGCGTCCTTCAAAAGATTTTCGATGCCCGGTTCGTAAGCGCATTCAGGCAGCCAGATGCCGCGCGGATTTCTGCCGAAATGTTTTCGGTAATTTTCGACGGCGATTTGGATTTGCGCGCGCTTGGCTTCGGGCGTGGAAATCAAAGGCAAAAATCCGTGCGTCGCGCCGCAAGTGATGATTTCCAAAACGCCTTCGTCCTGCAATTGACGAAAAGCGTTGATTAAATTTCGTTCGTATTTATTATTCCAGAGATGCCGTGCCGCGCTCAGATTTTTGACATACATTGCTGCCGCATCAAAAAATTCGGGTGCTTCTTTTTGCGTGCGCTTGACTTCTTTTTCGGCTAAATTAAAAAGATTTTCAAGATGCCGCGTGTAGCGCGTTTCAAGTAATTTATCCGCCAGCATCTCACAAAGCGGCGGCGAAATATTCATTGCCAGACGCGGTTTTGCGCCCGCTTCGTGCAAGTTTTGAAAGATAAAAATTAGCGGCAGATAAACTTCCGTAATCGCTTCGTAAAGCCAATCTTCTTCTAAAAATTCGGGATATTCGGGATGGCGGACAAAGGGCAGATGCGCGTGAAGAATTAAGCTGAAATAACCGACTGGCATAAATTTGAAACCGAAGAAATTTATCCACAGATTAACACAGATGAACACAGATTTTTAAAACAATGAACGCGAAACGATGAATATAAAAGATTTCTTGATTCATCATCCTGCGCTCCGTATTCACTATTTGTTTTATCTGTGTTTATCTGTGTGCATCTGTGGACAATTTCTTAAAAGCGAAGCGAGCTGATTGGCGCGAACTTCGGCAGAACTTTTCGCCTTGAAAATCTTGGAAAGTTTATCAAACTCGCGCCGAAAACCGTCTGCCCAAATCCTTCTTCGACGGTTTCTTCGGTGAATTCGCCGAAACTTTCCTGCAAGGCGTTGAGAGCTTTCTCCGCGCTCAATTTTTCGGCATTTTCCTGCAATTTCGCAAAAAGATTTTTCGAAATATGCCCGCGTAGACTTTCCGGCGAATAACCCGAAGCCAACGCCAGCAGCGCAAAACGAATTTCGCTTGCGTCGGTTTCGGCAAAATCGTTTTCCTGATTGCCGGTAATCTGAGTGAAAGCATTGCGGGCGGCATTGTCGGCAAACTCCAAATCATCGCCCGCCAAAGCGACTTCAACAGCGTCCTGTGCATAACCGGAAACGTCCAGAACTTGGGCGAATTGATTTGCCGAAACCGCCCAATCGGAAGAAAAATCACGATGCGGCGATGGATTTTTGCGCGGTGTTTTTACGCGATTGGAAAACATCAATCGTACAAACGGACGGTGCGCGGCGTAAAATCCGATTTCGGTGCGGTAGGTCGAATCCGCGTCAACGTCAAACCACGTCGAGCCTTCGACTTCGATGGGAACGACTTCTTCGCGGTTTTGTGTTTGGTTGACGAGCTTGGCAACCAATCTATAATTTTCCGCATTTCCTCCAAAAATCCGATTAAGAGTTTGAAACGGATTATTTTCCATTGACCAGTAAAAATAAAGTCTGTTCGGCGACTGCATTTGCAAACGCGCTCGATTTTCCTTGGCAAGTTCGGGCAATTTCGGCTCGGCGAGTGCTTTGAAAACTTCCGACTGTTCGATTTCCGGTTCGGTTTTTGCCGATAATATTTCCGCGTCCGGCAAGTCTTTCGTTTGTGGTGCAACCGGCGGTTTGCGCGTCGGACTGGAAACTTTCGTCGTCAGATCAATTTTGAAATCGTCAAAAGAAACCTTTTTTTTAATTCGGTTTTCGACAGTCAATATTTCGGGTTTGTCTTCGGGAGATGTTTCTAAATCAATCGCTTCTAAATCTTTTTCGTTCATAATTCATTCGCTCTAAGTTATACGGACGATTATGTAGTCTCAAGAAGCAAAGTTCAAGGCGAAGCCGCGTGTGAATTTGCTGCCGCAGATTACAGAATAAATTTTTGATAGATAATTAAAAGATTTTTTCGTGTGTTCGATGATTTACAGAATGGCTGCTGGAAAATTATCAAAATAAGGTTAGACCGAAAATGGGACAAGGCAGCCACAAATTTTTTTAATCTTTTGCGACTTTTTGCGGCGATTTTTTTACCTCGATTTACGGCAAACGGAAGGCAGTTTGAATAATTCGATATTTTTATTTGTCTTCGATTTTCTTGAGTCTTACTTCTACTCTTCCGAGGTTGCTGTTGACTTGTGCGCGAACCGGCACCCGGCGCGAATCGTCCGAAATCCAAATAATCATACTGCCCTCTTGTTCTATAAAGCGTTTGTCGCCGAAAACTTCCGGCTCGACGCGAAAGCACCAGGTTCTTCCCAAGATACTTTTTTGTTCTTCGCGGGCGGTAACGCGAACCGGAATTTTATAAACAAAGCCCGAATCGCTGATGCTTAAATCAAATGTTTTGCCGACGGCAAGCGGCAAACGGCGCAAAGTATAAATTCCCGAAACTAAATCCTGCGTGTCGATTCCGATACTCGAAGCAACGACGCGCGGCGGACGCGCCGTGTCGTTCGGGTCGCTTTCGATGTAGGTAACTTCGCGGTTTTTGTAGTTGAAAACCGCTGCGCTGTCGCGCACGCGCTCCTTTTGCTCGTCGCGTTTGACGGTTTTTAAAACGGAAAATTTTTGACTGTCAACGGTTGATTGGATGCTTTGATAAAATTTGTAATTGAAAAGTTTGGGGACTGTTCCTTTGGATTTCGCTTCGGCTTTGATTAAGAAATCCTGACTGTTCGGCGCGCGCTCGACGGAAAAACTCAGATTCGCAACCGGGATGCCGCGAAGAACTACTTTGCTGAATTTGGCTTCATAAACCAAAGTTTCACCGACGTTATAGGATTCAATCTTTTTCGCTGACTGCGCGAAAGCAGACGAAAAACAAAGCGCGAAAACGAATAAATGCGTCCAAAACAATTTTAGTTTCATATTGGTTATCTCAGAAAAAACGTCTTAAAAGCCAACGCCAGCCAAGCGAAAATCAATCCTAAAGCCGCCCGGTATTCACGGTAGCGCAGATACAAACTCATATCAAATTTTGTATCGGAGGCACGATACGCGGTCGGACGCGGAAAAAAGAGCGGAACTCGCCGTGCATATTCTTCATATTCCGCACCGAAAAGTTTTGTCAATTCACCGGATTCGACGCGCATCACGGGCAAATAGATGCCCAAAAATAAGGCGATAAAGATGATTCCGAGCCACCACACGCCCGCCGCAATCGTAAAACCGACACCCAACACGAAACTTCCCAGATAAAGCGGATTGCGCGTATAAGAATACGGACCTGAAACCGCTAGATTCTGATTTTTGCGAATGTGTCCCGAAGCCCAGGCGCGAATCAAAATTCCAATCGCCGCAATGATTCCGCCGATTATCAAAACCGTCGGTTCGGGACGCGCAAAGACAAGAAAAACGATGCCGAACAAAAAGCCGAGCGGCACTCGAATACGTTGTAAAATTCTTTTATTTATCACAATTATCTAAGAAATTTAAGCCACAAGAAAACGATTGTTTGCAATTATTTGGTTTGCCTATATTTTTAACCTTTTTTGCGCCGCTTGCAAAACCGTTTCGACCTCGATGTCCATACAAATCCAATTATCGCAACTTCGCCGGTGACAATTGGTGCGGCAATCGATGTCGTTTCGCTCGACGCAAATGTCAACGGCGTTCGGGCTTCCGTTACGCCGCCATTCGGTCGGACCGAAAATGCCGACAAGCGGTGTTTTCGCCGCGACTGCCAGGTGCGTCGGCGCGGTGTCGCCGCCAACATAGATTTTAGCTTTTTTAGCCAATTCAAAAAAGCCTTTCAAACTCGGCTGTGCCGGTAAAACTTTTCCCGATTTGCTGTTTTGCAAAACCTTCTCCGCCAAATCCGTTTCGTTCGGTGCGGTCGTAATGACGGAGATCAAACGGTTTTCTTCCCAAAGCCGATCCGCCAACGCTCCAAACTTTTCCGCGTGCCAGAGCTTCGTCGTCCAACCTCCAGCCGGATTTAATATAGCGAAATTTTCGCCCGCTTTTCCGGCAATTTCGGCGGCTTCAGCGCGGTGATTTTCGTCGGTAGAAATCGGAAACTCAAAATCGTTTTCGGGAACGGAAATTTTCAGAGCCTTTTCCGCCAGAGTTAAATTTTTGACGATAATATGTGAATTCTGCTCGACTTCAATCGTCTCGGTCAAAAGAAAACGGCTTGCCGGTTCGCGCAAGTTTTGTTTGGAAAATCCGTAGATGCGTTTGGCTTTAGCGAGTTTGGCGACGGCGGCGGATTTCAGAAGCCCTTGAAAATCGAGCACCGCGTCGAATTCAAATTTGCGAAGCTCGCGTAATTGCTTGTTTGCGCCAATGAAAATTTCTTCAAATATTTTTCCGCCTCTCAAGGAACGAGTGTCAATTTCGATGAGATTGTCTATCAATTTATTGCCGCGCAAAATCTCCGCCGCGCTTCGCTCGACCGCCCAGGATATTTCCGCATCGGGCAGCGCGCGGCGTATCGCCGCCAGTGCAGGCAGCGTGTGAACGACATCGCCGATGCTGCTGAGTTTGACAATCAAAATCTTCATTCGCTTCTAATAATAAATCGTCAATCGTGCGTCGTGAAATAGCAAGTTTCTCAAATCTCTTGAAGGTTTGATGCAAAAATTACTCTAGCAAATTTTGCAGGAAATGTTTTATCCTGTAAATTAGGGCTTTGATTGAAAGTCCGAGTTTTTTGCCTTTATGAAATCACCAAAGCGTCCACAACGTGATTTGCGTCCCGCGCTGGTTTTTTTGAGCGGAGATTTGCTGGCTGTGCCGATTCCGCTTGAACGCGAAGAAGTTTTGCTGGGACGCGCTCTGGAAGCCGACGTTCGCGTCAATGATTCGCGGGTTTCGCGCAAACACGCCTGCATCAACACGATTTTTAACGTCGAAACCGAAACGCTCGATTATATTATCACCGACCTCAATTCAAGAAGCGGCACGCTCTTAAACGGTCACAAAATAACCAAAGAAACTTTGCATCACGGAGATAAAATTACTGTCGGCGAACATATTTTTCGCTTCGAGCTGCTGGACGAAATTGACCGCGAATATCAACGCCAAATCCGCCGTCTCCTGTCGCACGACGATTTAACCGGCTTGCTTTCGAGCCGTTCGTTTTTTTCCGAACTCAGACGCGAATCCGCCCGCGCCGCGCAGGAAAACCGCCCGTTTTGCGTTCTGATGATGGATATTGATCATTTCAAAACGGTCAACGACACTTACGGGCATCTGACCGGCAGCAAAACTTTGGAAGAAATCGGTTTGTGCATCACGCAAAATTTAAGAAGCGGCGACGTAGCGGCGCGTTTCGGTGGTGAAGAATTTGCCGCTTTTCTGCTCGATGCCGAACTCTCCCAGGGACTTGTCGCGGGAGAAAGAATTCGCCTTGAAATTGAAAATTTTTCTTTCAGCGTAATAAAACGCGGCAAACGAGCGGAAACTCATTGCGTTACCATCAGCATCGGCGTAGCGTCGTTCCCTGACGATTCGAGCGACCCGATTGAACTGGTCGAGATGGCTGATTCCGCGCTCTATCGCGCCAAACGCGAAGGCAGAAACAAGGTTTGTGCTTATCGGGATGTCAGCCCGACGGAAACCGATAAACCTCTGCCACAGCGCAAAGACTAAAATTTTGCAACTTTTATTTTCAATGAGGCGTGAAAGCAAACGATAAAAGCGTGAAATCAAAGGAAAATTTTTCCCCGTAAATATAGAAATGTTGGAAATTTAAAGCAACGGGCAACAAAACAGGCACAAAGGACAATCTAAATTCTTCGTGTTAAACTGACAAGACGGTTTAGAATTCAAGATTCAGAATTTAAGATTCAGGATTTAAGATTTGAAACCTAAATCCTGAATTTTGAATCCTGAATCTAAAACAAGTGATAAATAGACTCAATCTTTCCAGCAGACCTTTTCGCAATCGGACTTTGCCGTATCTGATTGCGCTTTTGTTTTTGGCTTTAGCCATCTCGGGCGCAACGCTTTCGTTTGCCAAATTGCGTGATACGACTGCCAAAAACGAAATTGCCAAAAGCGAAATTGAGCAAATGAACATTGAAGTTCAATCATTAAAAAATAAAGGCGAAAGCGTTCAGCAGCAGCTAACGCCCGAACAAAGCGCGCTGCTCGTTGCCGCGCACAAACTCGTCGCCAACAAAACTTTCGGCTGGTCGCGGCTGTTTGCCGATTTGGAATCGGTTTTGCCGGGCGGTGTCAGCGTTTCGCGCGTCAATGTCGAGAATGTTTTCAAAGACGGCGACCGAACTAAAGCCCAACTCGAATTTGCTGTTTTGAGCCGCGATTATCCGAGCGTGATGGCGATGATTGAAAATATGAACGGTTCGGGCATTTTCGCTGCGGAACTTCGTGGTCAGGACTTACAAAAAAATGAGCGGTTCACTTATTCGGAATATACTCTGCAAATTATCTACACGCCGCGTGCCGGTTATTCCGCCGCACCTTCCGAAGTCGCGCAGACGCAGGGAGGAAATCAATAAATGAACGAAAACTTCAACCCCGGCGAGTCGGGGGAACAGAAAAAAGAACCGGAAATTGTCGTTAATGAATACGGCGCGACGAGAGATTCGACCGTTGTCATCGAAGAAGAAAACCGCACGGTTCTGCTCACCGAAGACAAAACAATAATTTTTGATAAACCGGACAGAATCGATATTGTGCCGAATAATCGCCCGCGCAAAGTTTATGCGGGAATGTGGGGAAAATCCGAGACGGCGACCGTCGGCTTGGGAATGCTGGCGATTTTGGCGGTGATTCTTTTAGTCGTGCTGGTAGTTTTGCCCGCTCAGAAGGAGCTTGAAAAAAATAAGGCGGAACGCGACCGTCTGGAAACGGAATTGCTTGCGTCGCGCGGCAAATACGGGACAATCACGACGACCGAGGCGCGGGTGGCGGAACTTATCAATAGCGTGGACGTTTTTGAAGGGCGATATTTGCCTGTCGGAACAATTGGAAAATCCGCGCTTTACCAGCGTATCAACGGTTTAATTCGTGCTTACGGTTTGGTCAATACAACCGGACCGGATTACGCGCCGCTTGAAATCTCAAACGACCGGCGCGGGCAGCAAACAGAATCGGAAAGCGGCAGAACAAAATTTCGAAGTCTTTTTCCGGGTATTTATGTCACGATGACGGTTGAAGGTTCTTATCAAAATCTGCGCCGTTTTGTCAGGGAGATGGAAACCGGCAATCAGTTTGTCGTGATTAGCGCGATCGAGCTTGAACCGGCGGAAGGCGAAAATAAAGAGGATAGAGAAAATGGAACACAGCCGAATGTCGCCCAATCGCAAATCAATAATGTCCAGATAACTCCCAACAGCGGCGACTTTTCGCAATTCCAAAATTCTCCGCAAGCCCGAAATCCCGGACAACCGACCGCGCCCGTTCAAACAACAACGACAATCGTGACAAAGCCGGTGCGCGGTAAAACACACGGCGAAACAGTTAGTTTGAGATTGGAGCTGGCGGCATACTTTCGCCGTCCGGTCGTTCAGCAGACGCAGTTGGAAGTTAATACTCAGTAAGACGCAATGAAAATATTTGAAGGCAAAAGTCCGGCGGAAAGAAACAAAACCATCGCGGCAGGCGTGTTGGGTGCGATGGCTTTGCTCGTCATTGTCTATAACGTAATGAATTTGTATCCGAGCCGTAAAACTTCCGTTACGGTTGCCTCTGCTTCACCGACACCGGCGGTTTCATCGCGCACGAATTTGCAACCTGTCTCAATGCCCAGCAGAGAAGATGTAATTTCTGAATATACGACCACGCCGGTTTTTTACAATCCGGGTTCGTTTTACGCGCCGGACGCGGGCAGAAATATTTTCGCTTTTTACGAGCCGCCGCCGCCAACACCGTATGTCGCGCCGCCTATCGTTTTCGATCCGCCGCCAACGCCGCCGCCGCCGGTTCCGACTCCGGTTCCGCCGTTTCTTGTCGGATTTGTAACGCCGCAAACCGTCTATGCAGGTTCAAAAACTTTTCGGATGGAAGTCAACGGTGATAAATTTACGCCTGATTCGGCGATTTATATCAACGGAAGCCAGCTTCCGACAACTTTCGTCAGTCCGCAAAAACTTGTCGCCGATATTCCGTCAAATATGATTGCGGGCGCGGGCGCAATCCAGATAATGGTTCGCACACCCGACGGCGGTCTTTATTCAAATCCGGTAATGTTTGAAGTGAAAGCACCGCCGCGACCGCAGTTTCAGTATATCGGGATGATTGCGCGAAAGCGTTTTAACAACGACACGGCATATTTTCAGGAAAAAGGAAAGACTACCCCGATTGGCGCAAGGCTTAATGATGTCGTTGGCGGACGTTTCCGAATTGCGAGTATTTCGGCGAGCGAAGTGGTGCTGGATGACGTGAACCTAGGTTTTCGGCACAAACTCGCGCTTTATCGTCCCGCGCCCGGAGAATCTGCGTCTTCGGGAGGCAATCCGAACGTCGGTAATCCAAGCGAAGGAATATATAGTCCGTATGATCCGGGTACTTTTGTTCAACCGCAAGGAGAAATTCCGGGAATTCCGAGCAATATCCCGCGGTATGTTCCGCCACAGCCGCAGCCGAAACCGAAACCGGCAAAGACTGTTAGCGACGATGATGATGACGACGGTGACGGAGGTGATTAGAACATTGGTCAACGGTCGACGTTTAGCGATTAGTTCAACGACACGGCGCGGCGGTGTCGCGGAAAACTGCGAATTCCAAAGACCGAAGTCCAAAAACCAAAGACCGCAAAACAATCCAAAATCCAAAATCCAAAATCCAAAATCGCAAATCGGAATGTCATTGATTGCGGTAATGGCGGTGATGACGCTTTTTGCGATTGGACTGCTTGCCATTGCGCCGACCGTTCAGCAGGGCGTTCAGCGCGACAAGGAACTCGAATCAATCCGCCGCGGCGAAGAAGTTGCCGACGCTATCAATCAATACGTCACGTTTTACAGAGGAGGGAAACTTCCGAGTTCGATGGACGATTTGCTCGAAGGTCTGCCGCAAGGCACGAAAAAACGCCAGATACTGCGACCCTCTGCGGCGGTTGACCCGCTTTCGGAAGACGGAAAATGGCGGCTCATCAAACCCGACAGCAAATCCTTTCTTGGCTTTGGTCGGCACGTTCAGATTTATAATAACGGAGTTCTTCCGGCGAGCCCCAGACTGCTCGATATTTATGCGCGTCCACTCGTTAACATCATCAACACGGAAACCGACAGCGACTTAAAAGAGGCGGACGAAGAAATCGAAGTCCTCACGGAAAGCACGCCTTTTATCGGCGTTGCCAGCCAAAGCCGGAGCACATCAATCATCGCTTACTACGGCATCGAAAATCACAGCAAATGGGTTTTTACCCCGCTTTTTAGAAGCGCGGGAGCGAATGCTACGAACGGCGGAACACCAACTGGCGGAAGAAACTCCAATAGAAGCAAACCGCCAACTAACACACGATAAAAATTGCTGATTATGCAGTAAAATATCTGCTTGCGAATTTATCGCAAAAGTGAATTTTACTTTGTGATTTTGCCTGTGAATCAAAACAAACGGGCGGCAATTTTAAGAATCACCGCCCGCCAATAAAACCAGTTCACAAACTTTTTAGAGACTGAAATTGAAGTTGATAAAGCCCGTTGCTTTTATCGGCTGACCGTCGCGTGTAAAAGGTTTAAACTTCCATTTTCTTATCGCGTCGGTAGCGGCTCTCTGGAGCATTTGCGGTCCGGTCGTTTTCTGCACTTCAGAAACTTTTCCTTGTTCGTCAACTACCACGTCAACCTTCACCACACCCGACATTCTGATAGTTTTTGCCGCCGGCGGATAAGTTGGGTTTACTTTCTGCGTAACATATTCGAGCAATGAACCGACAGCTAGAGATGTATTTGTCTTCGGCAAATTGGCGTTATCCGCCGTTGTCTGCGTGTCGGTCTTGGCTTCATTGGGATTTGTCTTGTTTTCGGCTATCGGCGTTTCAACCGGCTGATTTTTCGGCGGTTCGGAAGAATTGCTCGAATCCGTCTTTGCAATTTCGTCCGGCTTTTTAGTTTCTACTTTCGGCGTGTCTACCGGAATCGGATTCTCGATTTTGGCAACCGATTCGGCGGCAGGCTTAGGATTATTCTGTATAACCGTCTGCGTTTTTGAATTGTCAATCGAAGGATTCGCAACCGGCTTGAAATCCGCGTTAGTCTCGACCGGCTTCGCTGTCGGTATTGTTGTGTTCGGATTCGGTTGCGCGTTATTTTGAGCGACGGGGACAATGTTTGCCGCGCTGGTCGTCGTTCCGTCAACCGCGTTGACGACGACGCTTCTCGAATTGGCTAACTGCTCTCGCGCGTCGGCAATTTCGTTTTTCCAGCGGTTGGTATCGAAATCGTCCCGCGCCAGACTGCTTCGCGCATTCGTCGCTTCTTCGAGTAATGCCATTGCATCAGAAGTTTTTGTTTTGTCTTTGCCCACAACCTTTGACTGCGCGACGACCAACTCCAAAGTTTCGCGCATTTTTTCGACATCGGTTATGGCTTCGAGCGGCAGATTGCGGTCTGACACCGAAAGACCGAGTGCGCGGTATCGTTCTAATTGGTTACGCGCTCCTTTGACAACTTGACCCGCAACGGTGAAATAACTCGTGAGATTATTTTGTTTTTTCGTATCTGAAAGTTCTTTGAGAAATTCCTGAGCGCGTTTGTAATCGCTTTGCTCCAGATAAGAATTCATCAGCAAAACATTGATAACGCCGTTGACGGCAGGCTCTTTCGTTTCGCGCCTGATATTTTCCAGCTCGTAAATCGCCGCGTTATAATTCTTGACGGCGATAAAGGCTTTCGCTTTCGCTACGCGCTCGCGCATTACATCGGCGGATGTCTGGGCAAATCCGACAACTGTTAACAAAAAAACCAGCAAAACTGATGTGCAAAACCTTCTGACATTTAGCGGCATTTCGAGTCTCCTTTCCTACCTCGGACTTAAATTCTCCGCAAAGGTCAAAGCGAATAACCTAGAAGGTTCACTTATGCGACCTGCAAATAATTCTAATAGCCTGTTTTATAAAAAACTAATTTAGGCAAATTTCCAAACTTGCCTTATTACTGCGATAAACTTGTGATGATTTTTCGGCGATATGCGTTTGCAGTATTCTTTATAACATTTTCATCGAGCGTCAACAAGCGTCGGTTAAGCATAACGATTTTCCCGTTGATGATAACCGTGCGCACATCGCTGGCTTTCGTCGCATAAACCAAAGACGAATAAACGTTAAAATAAGGCGTTTGGTGCAAACCGTCGAAATCGACAATCGCAATGTCGGCGCGTTTTCCCGTTTCGATTGAGCCGACCAATTTTTCCAGATGCAAAGCGCGCGCCGCGCGAATCGTCGCCATTTCAAACGCTTGCTCGGCAGTCAAAACTTTCGGGTCATTTGTAAAAGTTTTGTGAAGTTTCGCCGCCGTGTCCATCTCTTCCCACAAATTCAAATCGTTATTCGATGCCGCGCCGTCCGTTCCTAAACCGACCGGAAAATCCTTCAAAAGCATCTGCGGAATCGGCGCAACGCCTGACGCGAGTTTCATATTCGACTGTGGATTATGCGCCGCGCCAACGCCGCGTTTTTTCAAAATATCAATTTCCGCGTCAGAAATATGAACCGTATGCGCGGCAATCACGCGATTGTTCAGAAAACCGATGCTTTCGAGATATTCAACCGGTCTGAGCTTTTTGGCGGCAAGCGAATCGTCAACTTCTTTTTTTGTTTCGGCGACGTGAATGACAACGGTTGCATTGAGTTTGTCGGCAAGTTTGCGAATTGCGTTGAGATGTTCGGTTGAAACCGTGTAAGGCGCGTGCGGCGCAAGCGCGGGAACAATCAGCGGGTGATTTTTCCATCTATTAACAAATCTTTCGCTGTAACGCATCGCTTCTTCGTGCGTTTTGTTGTCGGGAACGGGAAAATCAATAATCGTTTCGCCCAACACGCCGCGCACGCCGGCTTTGGCGGTTTCATCCGCAATTGCATCTTCAAAATAATACATATCGCAGTAAGTCGTCGTGCCGCCGCGAATCATTTCCGCGAGTCCGAGCCTTGTGCCGACGCGCACAAAATCTTCCGTGACATTTTTCGCTTCGGCGGGAAAAATATATTTTGTCAGCCATTCCTGCAAATCCAAATCGTCGGAAATGCCGCGAAAAAGCGTCATCGGAATGTGCGTGTGCGTATTTATCAAACCGGGAATGACAACTTTATTTGAAGCGTTTATCGTTTGTCTGGCAGTAAATTTTTGCGCGATTTCGCTTGCCGTCCCGACGGCGACAATTTGGCTTTTCTCGACGGCAACCGCGCCGTTTTCGATTAGACGCTTTTTGGCGTTCATCGTCACGATTGTTCCGCCGGAAATGATTAAATCAACCGATTTCCGTTGAGCAAGAATTGAGTTTGAAAGAGTTAAAAGAAAAAGAGCGGCGAACAGAATTTGTAGCTTTTGCATAGCTGAATTTACAACGAATCAAAGCGGAAAAGCAAAGAAAGATAACTCTAACTAAACGAAACAAATCAAATTAACCCTCTTCAATCTGCAAATTATAGTGCTTTTCCGCTTAAAACACTCAGTAAATCACTTTGGATTTTGGCATTGCCAGTCAATTTATTGTGAGCTTCGCAAACAAAGGAAATATCTTTTGCGGGTAATGCCTTCTGCAAAGCAGCACCGCGGCTCGTTGCCTTAACAAAGTTTGCTCCCAAAAAGGAACGCTGCGTTACAACACTATCGCCGGGCGCGTAAAATAATTTTTTCAACTCTTCATCCGTCACCTTCGTTCCGTCACTGCGTTTGAATGATTCGGGACGAAACAAAGTTTCCCAGCGATTTTTCTTCGCGTCGCGGTAAATCACCACGGCATCGAGCGTCGGTTTGCAGTCCGAGCCTAAAAGGTAAAGTGAAACCGGACTTTTCGCGCCGATATTTGAATCTAATGCTTCTTCCAAACGCTTTGCCCGATTCAGAACCAGCCGAAAATAATCCTTCGCCTGTTTTTGTTCGACTTCGCTAAACTCCTTTGCAAAATTCGGGTCTGAATACGCCGTCCAGCCGTATTTTTCCCACGTCAGCGGATTGTATAAATCAATTTTCAGCGGCTTCAGATTTTCATCAAACGCGCGCATTGTTCCTGCATGCGGAAGCAACTGGTAAGCAGCGGGAATCGTGAAAACGTCATATTTCGATAAATCCTGGATAAAAGGTAGATTAATTCGATTGGCGCTGAGCAGACCAAGCCCATTGATTAAAGAGTTAAGCGCGGAAACCGAGCCTTCGTTTGGTGTCCCGATGAGAAAAATCTTGTTAATACCTTTTGCGCCCGACCAAGTCGCCCGCGGAATACGCCCGCTGCCCGGCAAATCGGTGTCACCGTATTTCGCCGCGTAACGCGCAATCAGTCCGCCCATCGAATGAGCAATGATATTAAATTTCAAATTCGGCTTTTTAAGTTTCGCCTTTAATTCGTCAAGGCGGCGAACGAGTAGTCTGGCATTCTCGACATTGTCGCGCCGCCAGTCATACGGAAAAACATAATAAGTGTCTTCAAAACCGGTTTCCGTCGGCGCGTCCCATTTGCCTTCCTTGTAACCGCCGGTTGTTTCCAGCGCGTTGGCTAATCTTTCGTAAATTTCCGTTTCAGGTAAGAATGCGAAAAGTTTGACACTGCGCAGAATGTCGCGCGGCACGAGATTATCACGATTTCCCGCGATATCGGTTGAAATCGGCAGCCGTAAATCGTCCGTATTTGAACGCCGGAGACCAAACCAGACGACATCGTTGGTATCTTTGTTGATGAGTTCCGAACCGATGATGCCCGGAATAATAATAACCGGCAGTTTGCCTTTCGGCAGTTGAGGCATAGCGGCAAGTGTCGCCGCCGCTACCGCCTTCTCTGATTTTTCTGATTTTTCGGACTTGTCAGTCTTTTCAGATTTGTCAGTTTTATCAGTCTTATCTTGAGCCGTCGCCGTTTGAACAAAACCCGCGTGACAAAGAAAAATTGCTGAGAATAAAAGCAAACCCGACAAAATTCGCAAATGTTTTGACCTGAACAAAAATAACATAAAATTTATCAAACCTTCATAAATATGCTGAGTAGAAAACTGTAATCGTTCTACCGATAGGTTTTGACGGTGTTTTTCGCAAAATGTTTGTCTCGACTCTTTTATTTAATTTGCCCGTTGTCCGAAAGAATCTCGGTTGAAGTCGCCGACACCAGATTATATTCGATGCCGCGCCAGAGGATTTTCCGCGAGAGCAAAGCGCGGAAACAATTGTAAAAATACAGCGCGGGCGAAATTGTCCAAAGCGTAATCTGCCAAAGGGATTGCCGGTTTAACTCTTTTTCAAAGTCTTTCAAAACTAATTTTATCGCCGTCAAACGCAAGTGAGCTTTGCCCGCGCCAAGCAAAAAAATCACAATCATAAAAACAAATGTCAACCAAAAATGCCAGCCTGAAATAAAAAACAAAAGCAGAACGCCCGACCAAAAAATCGTGGTGAAAAGAAAAGAACCGACGAAAGACGCTTTCCACAAAGTCGGCGCGTAGACGCGCGTGATTTTCATTTGTCGGGTCGTGAATTCGAGAAGCTCGCGCCAGGTGCAATCTTCGATTGTCGCCGTCAAACACTGCGGCACAAATCGAATCGGCAAATTCGCCGCTTGCATTCGGCGTGTTAAAGCAAAATCATCCGACAAAGTTCCGCGCCATTTTTCGCGCATTTCGAGTTTTTCAAATGTCTCGCGCCGAATCGCCGTCGAGCCGCCCCAGCAAAAATTGTTTTCCTGATTTGCGCCCAAAGCCGATGCAATCGAAGCATTCCAAACCGCGCGAAACTCGGAAGAAAATCCGCCGCGTTTTGAAATGAACCAGCGATAGCCGGTCGCACAGCCGACTTTTTCATCCTGCAAAGGCGCGATTAAATTTTTTAACCAATGCCGGTTCGGTCTCGCATCCGAATCAACAAAAACGAAAATCTCGCTTTTGCCGGAAACTTCTAAAACGGCTTCGCGCAGGTTGTGAACTTTTTGACTCGAATCGGTTGCCTTTCCCGCAACTGCAAATCTCGACTCGACTTTCTTTGCGCCCTGGCGGGAAACTTCTTTAATAATTTTTACCGATTCGTCCGTTTTGTCATCAACCACAAAAATCACTTCGTAATTCGGATAATCCTGCAAAAAAAGCGCGGTTAAATTTTCGCGCAATTCCTGGTCAAGCCCGCGACACGGCACGATTATCGAAGCGAAGGGCGCAAAGTTTGATTCGGGTTTGGCGAGTTCCTGTCTGAAAAACTGTAAATAACAGATGCCGCCGCGCAAGGATTTATAACCGAGAAAAATCAAAACGGCAGCGAAAAAATAGAACACGAATATCATAAATCGGTTTGGATTTGGAGCAGCGGTTTGAGAAAATCGACGGTTCTTTGGGTTGCTCCGCGGTTTTTCCGCATCACGTTATAACCGTTGTCAGCCAATGTTTGACGGTATTCCGCGTCTTTCAGTAGATTGGAAATTGATTCGGCAAGACTTTCCGCAACTTGTTTTTCGTCGAGTTTCGGCAGTTGAACGAGTGCTTCCTGTTCTATAAATTCTTTTGTAATCGTTTCAAAATTCGCCGTGTAAAAGCCGGTTACGATTGCTTTTCGGGCAATCGCCGGTTCTAAGATATTCTGTCCGCCGTGCGGAATGAGACTTCCGCCGACAAAAACGATTTCGGCAAGCGGAAACGCCGCGCGAAGTTCGCCGATACTGTCGAGCAAAATTATTTCCGCCGTTTTGTCTCTGTCCGACGGTTTTTCCGAACGCTTTGCCCAATCGAAACTCGAATCTCTTATCAATTTTTCAACTTCGGCGAATCTTTCGGGGTGGCGCGGCGCAATCAACAAGCGCGGCAGATTGCCTTCGGAATTTTTCCAAACCGTTTTAAACGCCTGCAAAATCCAATCTTCTTCCGGCGCGTGCGTGCTTGCCGCGACGATTAACGGCGCGTCTTCGGTAAACCCGAATCTTCGGCGAAACTGCTTCGTCAATTCGCTTTCAGCTTCGTCAAACTGCAAATCATACTTGATATTGCCGGTAACTTTTATTTTGCCGGCGCGAAGTCCGAGTTGGGCGATGCGTTTTGCGTCTTTGTTTCCCTGCATCAACGCCAAGTCAACATAGTGCAAAACCCACTGCATAAATTTTCTGATACGAAGATAGCGATTGACTGATTTTTCGGAAAGTCGCCCGTTGATGATAGCGATTTTTGCTCCGCTTTGACGCGCTTCGCGCAAAAAGTTAAACCAGAGTTCGGTTTCCATCAGCAAAACGACCGACGGCTTGATTTGCTGCAAAGCGCGACGCACGGTAAATTTCCAATCAAGCGGGAAATAAAAAACAAGTTCCGCGTCTTCAGCGAAAATTTCCCTGGCGAGTTTCTGACCTGTGTTGGTCGTGGTAGAAACGACCAGCCGATATTCCGGGAAGTTTTGGAGAATTTCCTTGACGAGCGGACGAGCGGCTTGTGTTTCGCCGACCGAAACGCAGTGCAGCCACAAAACGGGTTTTTCGTTTTGCCTGAATTCGGGCAAACGTCCCAGTCTCTGCCCGATGCCCGCTGCGTATTTTCCCTTTCGCATCCAGTCAAAAAGAAAGCGCGGAAGCAGCAGCAAGTAGCCGATTGTTAAAAGGAAACTGTATAGGAAGAACATTGTAAGTCGAGAGTCGAGAGTCGAGAGTCGAGAGAAAATCCTTTCATTCTCGACTCTCAACACTCGATTCTATTTCACTCTTTCGATATATTTTGCTTCGGTCGGATTGACGCGGATGCGCTCGCCTTCGACGATGAAGGGCGGAACGGTAATCGCCACGCCGTTTTCCAATGTTGCGGGTTTGTTTGAATTTGAAACGGTTGCACCCTTTAAAACCGGGTCGGTTCGCGTTACGAGAAGCTCCATCGAATCGGGCAGTTTCACGCCCATCGGCGAGCCGTCGTAGAATTCGACCTCGATTTTCAAGCCCGGCATCAGCCACTGCGCCGCATCGCCCAAATCGTCCGCCGACATAGCGATTTGCTCGTAAGTTTCCGCATTCATAAAATGATGCTGTGAGCCGTCCGAATAAAGATAATCCATATTGTGCTGTTCGAGCGAGGCTTTGACCAGCGTGTCGTTTGAGCGAAAGCGATGCTCGAACGAGCTTCCGGTTATCAAATTTCTGAGCCGCGCCTGCACCATCGCGCGAAGGTTGCCGGGCGTATGATGACGAAATTCCATCACCCTGCACGGCGCGCCTTCAAAAACTATTACCATTCCTTTTCGCATATCGTTTGCCGAAAGTGCCATAAAATTGTTTAATCTCCGTGTAATAAAAATTGTTTGATTTGATAAAGTTTCTAGTTTAATTTTTGCCGTGCGGCTTTGTCTAGTCGCTCTAAAAAACCGGATGAAAATTTCAATCGTCATTCCCGCTTTCAACGAAGAAAATTATCTGCCCGCGACGCTCGAAAACATCGGCGCGGCTCTGGTAAACGCCGGTTTTGAGTCGGAAACGATTGTCGTTGACAACGAAAGCACCGATAAAACAAAGCAAATTGCGGAAAATTTCGGCGCGAAGGTTTTTACGGAAAGCGAACACAACATCGGAAAGGTCAGAAATACCGGCGCGAAAAACGCAGTCGGCGACGTTTTGATTTTTGTCGACGCGGACACGATTGTTCCCGCTTCGTTATTTCAGAAAATCGCGGTTGTTATGGAAGACGAAAGATGTTTCGGCGGCGCAGTGGCGGTTGATTATGAACAATTCGAGCGGAAATGGATGAGATTCTATCTGCGCGGCTGGCAATTTTGGGGAACATTTTTCAATATGAAACAAGGCGCGGCGCAGTTTTGCCGGAAAGCGGTTTTTGAAAATCTCAGCGGTTATGACGAAACAATTTTTATGGGCGAAGACGTGATGTTTTACTGGCGTTTATCGAAATTCGCCAAACAAACAGACGGTCATTTATTTTTCGTCGAAAATCCAAAGGTGGTAACTTCCGCCCGAAGATTCGACAGAATGAGCATCTGGAAAACGCTCCTTCTCACACACCCTTTGTTTATTTTACTGACCTTGAGGAGAAAGAAATTCTGGCGCGATTGGTATGAAAAACCGATACGATAATAGTGGATAGTGGATAGTGGATAGTGAAAACAAATTCTTAATCACTATCCATTATCCACTATCCACTATCCACTAACCACTATCCGTTATCCACTATTTCTACTTTTCTCTTTCGTGATCCGACATTACATCTTCCATTAGCGGCGTTGAATCGTCGCCATTCTCCGGTGCGTAATAATTGTATGTATAACCATAACCGTAATAACCGTATTCAACCGAGTTTGATTTGATACCGTTTAGGACAACGCCGTAAATCCGTGCGCCGATATTGCCCAGACGCTGTTTAAATCGGCGCATCAGGTGAACCGAACTTTTACCAGCCATTGCAACCAGAACAACTCCGTCAACCAATGTCGAAAGAATTGCCGCGTCGGTAAAGGAGATTGCCGGCGGCGAGTCAATAATAACGTGCTGGAAGTTGCCTTTTAAGAACTGCAAAAGATTTTTCATCTCGTTTGAACTCAGCAGTTCAGCCGGATTCGGCGGAATCGGACCGCTAGTGACGACTTTTAATCTCGGCAAATTCGGAAAAGATTTGAGCAGATTTTCCGTATTTCGGTCGCCCGAAAGATAATTCGTCAAACCGGTGAGGTTGTCCAGACCAAAATGGTTGTGCAGGCGCGGACGACGCAAATCACAGTCAACGATGACCACATCCGCACCCGATTGCGCCAGCGTAATCGCCGTGTTGATAGCGGTGGTCGTTTTACCTTCGGCGGGTTGCGAAGAAGTTATCAAAATCGTCTGCGGTGGTTTCCCGGCAGAAGAAAACAGCAATGACGTACGCAAATGGCGATAGGCTTCGGCGACCGCCGAACGGTTGTCTTCGAGCGCAGTCAAAGCTACGGAACTATTTGCGTTGCCGTTTGCAGCAGTTAAACTCATTTTACGTTTGTCGGTCGCGCTTTGATACGGAATCAATGCCAGCGTCGGCAGTCCGAGTTGTCTGCCGATGTCATCGGATGATTTGATTGAATCATCCAGATAATCGAGCAGAAAAGCCAGACCGATACCCGTTACCAGCGAAAGCAGAAATCCGATAAAAATGTTTCTGTTTCTATTGGGTCCGATTGGTGAAGTCGGCTTTTGAGCCGAAGACGTGACTTTCAGATTTTCCGGTCTGCTGCTGGCAACTGCCAGTTCCTGTTCTTTTTGTCTTTGGGTGTAGCTATCGAGCAATTGACGACTTGTTTCAATTTCTCTGGTCAAGGTTGTCAGACGGGTTTCCGCAATTCCTGCTCGATTGGCAGATTGAAGCTCCGCGTTAAAGGCAGCTTGAAGCTGCGCTTCATTTTTTTGTGCTGATTCAAGCTGCGCTTTCTTTCCGGTCAAAACTTCTCTTGCCACATCTGTTTTAACTCTTTCTTCTTCTTGGGCAGTGCTTTTGGAGTTTTCTGTCTGTATTTTCTGCAGAAGTTCCCGACGCTGTTTGATTTCCTCATTTAATACAACAACTTCTTTAAATTCCTCTGTATAACGGACAAGAAGCTGAGCTTTTTTGACATTTAAGTTTTGAATTTCTCCGGTAAGTTGTTGAATGCGGTCCTCATTCTTCGCCTTTCGAGCAGCGATTGATGCACGCATCACTTGAATTGCTTGATTATCTCCGAGAACGGCAAAAATTTCGCCCTTAGAATTAGCATCTATTGCCGCCGCCAAATCTGTCTCGATAGTCCTTCGCTTTTCTTTTGCCGCCAGCAGTTGTCCGCTGACGCCCGTGAGTTTGCCGGCATTAAATGCTTGACCTTCCGCTCCGGTCAGCGGCAGGTTGGCGTTAATTTGTTCGACGATGAGTTGTCTCGACTTTAAATCAATAGTGCCCTTCAACCCTTCAATTGATGTTCTTAAGTCTTCCAGATTCCTTTTCGCGCCCATCGTTTCGCGGTCACTATCCTGTTCAATAAAAACTTTCGTAACCTCATTAGCAAGTATTGCCGCTAAATCCGGACTGGTACTTTTTACACTGATGTTAACGAGATTTGTCCGCTCCTCTTGTTCGACCGTCAAATTACCTAGAAAAACACTTGCATATCGGTCGGCGCGTTCTTTTTCTTCAGGTGTCAGTCTTGCTTGTTCGACGTTAATCGTTTCGTCGGTAGTTTCAGTCAAAATCGGCAGAGAGGCTTCTTTATTCTGAGAATCCTTTTCACTTGAAAACATCGAACGGAAAGTCGAAATGAAGTCTTTGTTTTGTCCGCCCAGTAAGTTCGGCTCACGGTGCAGATTCAGGCGGACTACCACATCACGCATTAAATCGGGATTTTTAAGAAGCAGCAACTGCGTGGAGTAATAATTAGGGTCATTATTCAGGTTGATATTGATCTCTTTCGTCTGTTTCGCCTTGCGCGGTTCGATTATCATTACCGTTTTCGCCTGAAAAATCAAAGGCTGGCGATACATATAAAACGCAACGACGGCGGTTGTCAGAATTGTCAATGCGACGATTATCGGCAGACGTTTATAAACGACGTTGATATACTCACGGGTCGAACGTTTATCATCAAACGAATCGTCATCGCTCATCGGCGAGTATCTTCCCGGATAATCGTGATTAGTAGCTTGTAAATCGTTGGCTGTCGGAAGAGGCAGCAATCTATCATCTTTTGTCATACTTCTTTTTATTAAAACCTTTTATTATTACGCTTTATATATTGTGTTTTGCCGAAATTTTGTGCAAAGAAAACCTTTTTTATATCACAGTCAACGATAAATTTCATCTCTGAGGACATCGGACCGCGGCATTTGTTTCGGAAACACTTGTAAAATATACATTTTTTCCGATTTCAAAGCAAAGAATCGGGCGCGTCCGCATTGTTCCGCTTTTGTTTCTATCAAGACGAAACTGGTATAATTGTCTTATAAAAAATTTATTTTAACTTTTTATTTATTAAACAAATATGATTGGAATTTCCGAAAAAGAAGAAATCTCTCAAACCGAACAATCAAACTGCGATTTTGATTTGGGAATCGTCGGCTTCAAGTATTCAGACCTCTTTGATGCAAAAAAACTCAAAGAGATTGCTGAAAAGTTCTATGATGAAGTCAAAAAAGAAAACCCGATTCTGCACGATGCTTTAATTAAATATATTGAAAATCGCGGCGCGGACTACGAACCGAAAGTACAGTCAAAAATTTTGACCGATTCCGCCCCGTATTTATCCGAATTCGTTGCCGGAATGTTCGGCATCAGCGGCGAGCGCGAAGAGCTAAAACGTAAAATCGGCGAGCAAAATCCGCTTTGGACGTATAAATTTTTCGTTCAACGCCGCGCGATAAAGAAATTCCCGGCGGAAAATCTGGTTGATTTCAATGAAGCTGAATTGACGCAGGCATTAGAGGAATTCAAGTATGCCGCGTTTGACCAGACTCTGATTTACGATGAAGAACTTGCCGTCGCTTTTATCACCCAAAAGCTGACCGAAGCCGAAGAAGCGTTGACAAAGAATTTGGAAGTTACCGCCGAAATCCGGGACACGCTGTATAAAATCAACACGGCGTACGATAAGTTAAAAGACAAAACTTTCGGCAAAGTCTTTTCTCGTTTCGTTCTCGAAGCGGAGGAAACGGGCGAGCTTTTGCAAGTCAAAGCGGTGCTGCATCTTCTTGAAGTGTGGTCGGCGATTCAATTTTTTCAGAAAAAAAAACGCTGGTACAGTTTCAAAACTCCGCATGGACTCGATTATCAAAATCTCGTTCATTTGATTCACCCGAGAGGGGAAGTTCCCGAATTGCTGCGCGGCGCGGACGAAGAAATGCGGCGGCGCGACGGTTTTAAATTAACCGACCAAAGAGGCACGATGCGCGACGCGCTTTACGAAGTTGATTACTGTTTGATTTGCCACGAGCGCGAAAAGGATTCCTGCTCGACAGGGCTTCACGAAAAGGACGGCAGCGCGAAACGAAATCCGCTCGGCATCAAACTCGAAGGCTGTCCGCTCGATGAAAAAATCTCGGAAATGCACTTGTTGAAAAGACACGGCGATTCGATTGGGTCGCTTGCGCTCGTGACGATTGATAATCCGATGTGCGCCGGAACGGGACACCGGATTTGCAACGATTGTATGAAAGGCTGCATTTTCCAAAAACAGGAGCCGGTGAATATTCCGCTTGCCGAAACAGCGACATTGACCGATGTTCTGAATTTGCCATATGGTTTTGAAATTTATTCGCTTCTGACGCGCTGGAATCCTTTGAATGCCAAACGACCTTACACTTTGCCGTATAACGGAAAAAATGTTCTCGTCGTCGGCTTAGGTCCGGCGGGTTACACGCTCGCGCACTATCTTCTGAATGAAGGTTTCGGCGTGATCGGCGTGGACGGTTTGAAAATCGAGCCGCTCCCCGAAGATTGGACGGGCAAAAACGGCAAGTCGTGTCCGAAACCGATTAAATACGTCGAAGAAATTACCGACGATTTGGACGAACGTATTCTGTCAGGTTTCGGCGGTGTTTCCGAATATGGAATTACGGTGCGCTGGGACAAAAATTTTCTCACGATGCTTCAACTGATGTTGACGCGCCGCAAGCGTTTTCGAGCTTACGGCGGCGTTCGTTTCGGCGGAACTTTTACGATTGAAGACGCTTGGGAATTCGGCTTTGACCATATTGCGATTGCGACGGGCGCGGGTCGTCCGACGATTGTTAAAATGAAAAACAATTTGATTCGCGGCATTCGCCAGGCGTCGGATTTTCTGATGGCTCTGCAGTTGAACGGCGCGTTCAAAAAAGACACGCTTTCAAATCTACAGGTGCGGCTGCCGGCAATCGTTATCGGCGGCGGTTTGACGGGAGTTGACACTTCGACTGAAATTTTCGCTTACTATCCGGTTCAGGTTGAAAAGATGCTCGGGCAGTTCGAGCAAATTACGGCGGAATTCGGTGAAGAGGAAAGT
>Ga0136618_10000076_pt1 | contig 23419 bp, 21 predicted proteins | sample AntDrymUQ3302106_2_FD_104805 | JGI IMG/M metagenome (GOLD analysis project Ga0136618, IMG submission 104805) | Polar desert sand microbial communities from Dry Valleys, Antarctica - metaG UQ330 (21.06) | ecosystem: Environmental > Terrestrial > Soil > Desert | place: Antarctica: Dry Valley... | reverse complement strand
GGTTGCAGCCGCCGTGCGCGACCGCCCGCCCAGACCACCAGCCCGCCGAGCACCGCCGCGGCAGCGTTGTCGGCGTGACCTTCCAGACCGGCGGCCAGCTCGATCAGGTCCGAATCACGCCCGCCCGCCCGGGTGACGGCGCGACCGAGGGCGACTCCCGCGACGGCGGCGGCGGCCGACGACCCCAGGCCCCGCTCCAGCGGGATGTCGCTGCGCACTTGCAAGCTGATGTCGGGTGCGGCGACGTCGAAGCGCTCGCAGTAGGCCACGAAGCCACGCCACACCAGGTTGTCGTCGCCGGTCGGCAGCTCGCCGGCGCCATGGCCCTCGTTGCGCACGCGCTGGTCGCCACGGTCGCTGGTACGCACGGTCAGCGTGCAGTCCAACGCCACGGCGAAGGCGTCGAAGCCGGGGCCGAGGTTGGCGCTGGAGGCGGGAACCTCGACGCCGACGACCTGCTCAGGCGTCATCGGGACAGCCCCATCAGCTCGGCGGCGATGTCGACGTCGGGCGGGATCACCGGCGGCGGGGCGGCGCCCATGATCGCCCAGTCGGTCTCCTTGAGGCCGTGTCCGGTGAGGACGCAGACCACACTCGCACCCGCCGGCAGTTCGCCGGCCTCGGACAGCGCCAGCAGCCCGGCGACGCTGGCGGCCGAAGCCATCTCGCAGAAGACCCCCTCACGCGCGACCCGCCCGTAGGCCTGCAGGATCTGGCGGTCGGTGACGGCGCGGATCGAGCCGTCCGACTCCTCGGCGGCCGCCGTCGCCGAGCTCCACGAGGCCGGGTTGCCGATGCGGATCGCCGTCGCGATCGTTGACGGCGCTGTGACCACGGCGCCGCGCACGATCGGCGCCGCGCCCGCGGCCTGGAACCCCCGCATCACCGGTAGGGAGTCGATCAGGCCATCGGCGTGGTACTCGCGGTATCCCGCCCAGTAGGCGGTGATGTTGCCGGCGTTGCCGACCGGCATGACGTGGACGTCCGGCGCGCGCCCGAGGAAGTCGCAGACCTCGAAGGCGGCCGTCTTCTGCCCGGCGATGCGGTCGGGGTTGATGCTGTTGACCAGCCGCACCGGGTACTTCTCGTCCAGGGTGCGGCACATGTCCAGCGCAAGGTCGAAGTTGCCGTCGACCTGGATCACCACGGCACCGTGCACCAGCGCCTGCGCCAGCTTGCCAAGGGCGATCTTGCCCTTGGGGATCAGCACGGCACAGGTCAGGCCTGCCTTGGCGGCATAGGCCGCGGCCGAGGCCGAGGTGTTGCCTGTCGATGCGCAGATCACGGCCTCGGCGCCGTCCTCGACGGCCTTGGAGATGGCCACGGTCATCCCGCGGTCCTTGAACGACCCGGTGGGGTTGGTGCCCTCGAACTTCAGCCAGACGTCGCAGCCGGTGACCATCGATAGCGACTCGGAGTGAATCAGCGGCGTCCCGCCCTCGCGCAAGGTGACGTGCGGGGTGGCGCCTGAGATCGGCAACCGGTCGCCGTACTCGGCGAGCAACCCCCGCCACTGGCGTCCCGTCGAGGTTCGCGTTCCCGTCACTCAGCGAGTCTACGGAAAAGGGGCCTCACCCCGGCCGCGTTGCCTCCCCCCGGATGGCAAGCGGCCAGCGTGAGGCCCACGGTGAACGCGCGACTTGCGCGCAGTCCACGCAGGGGTTCGTGCCGCCCGGCGACCCGGCTTGGAAGAAATTTGCGAGCAATGGCGGGCCGATCAGACCTCGCCGCCCTCAACTCGCATGACGCTGGCGACCGCGCGGACATGGTCGAGGCCGCGCAGATCGTGCAGCGTCGCCTGGACGTCGCGCTCGCGGGCCGCGTGGGTGATGAGCAGCAACTGGGCGCGCTCACCCGAGCCGTCCTGCCACACGCTCTTGATCGACACCTGGTTGTGACCGAAGGCCGTCGCCACCTCGGCGAGGACGCCAACCTCGTCGGTGACGTCGAGCAGCACGTAGTACTGGACGGTGAGATCGTCGACGGGGCGCAAGGCCTTGGCCTTCGCCGGGGCACCATCGGTTGGGCGTTGCCCGGACAGCAGTGCGCGCGCGACGTCCACGACGTCGCCCAACACGGCGCTGGCGGTGGGCAGAGCGCCGGCGCCACGCCCGTAGAACATCAGGTCACCGACCGCATCGGCCTGCACGAACACGGCGTTGAACGACTCGCGGACGCTGGCCAGCGGGTGCGACGCCGGGATCAGCGACGGGTGCACGCGCACGCCGATGTCGCCGTCATGGTCCTCGGCGATGGCCAGCAACTTGATGACATAACCCATACGTCGAGCGTGGGCGATGTCAACGGACGACACGCCGGTGATCCCCTCGCGGTAGACGTCACCCGCGACGATCTCGGCGTCGAAGGCCAGCGAGGCGAGGATCGCGGCCTTGGCGGCGGCGTCGTAGCCCTCGATGTCCGCGGACGGGTCCCGCTCGGCGTAGCCAAGCCGCTGCGCCTCGGCCAGGGCCTCACCCAGCTCCATTCCCTGCTCGGTCATCTTGGTCAGGACGTAGTTGGTGGTGCCGTTGAGGATGCCGAGCACACGGCGGACGCGGTCGCCGGCCAGCGATTCGCGCAGCGGCTTGATGATGGGGATCCCACCTGCCACCGCTGCCTCGTACTCCAGGCGCACGCCCTTGGCACGGGCCAGTGCGAACAGCTCGGGACCGAGGGTGGACACCAGCTCCTTGTTGGCCGTCACCACGCTCTTGCCCGCGGTCAGCGCCTGGCTGATCAGGCTGCGAGCCGGCTCGATGCCGCCCATCACCTCCACCACGATGTCGGTGTCGGGGTGGTCGATCACCGCGCGCGGGTCGTCGGTGAGCCCCGCGACGTCGACATCGCGGCCGAGCGACAGCCGGCGCACCGCCACGGGGCCCATCCGCAGGTGGCAGCCGAGGCGGGCGGTGATCTCGTCGGCGTGCTCATCCAGCAGCTGCACGACGCCGCTCCCGACCGTCCCGCAGCCCAGCATCCCGACGGTGAGGCTGCGCTGGCTCATGGTGGGGCAGTGTAGGGGTGGGCGTCGGGAGTCCCTTGAGCCTGGCTTGGCCGAAGTCAGCGCAGCACGATGTCGTGGGCCAAGACGTCGTCAAGCGTCTCGCGGCGCACCAGCAGCTGTGCCGCGCCGTCGCCGGCGAGCACCATCGCCGGTCGGGGCAGGCGGTTGTAGTTGTTGGCCATCGCGTAGCCGTAGGCGCCCGTGGCCGCCACCGCCAGCAGGTCGCCCTCCCCGAGATCTTCGGGCAGGTCCACGTCGGCGGCGACCACGTCGCCGGTCTCGCAGTGCTTGCCGGCCACCGAGAACTCGGCGGTCGGGCCGTGCCTCGGCGTGCCGGCGGGGGCCACCGCGTAGCGGGCCCCGTACAACGCCGGGCGCAGGTTGTCGCTCATGCCGCCGTCGACGCTGACCCAGCGCCGCAAGCCGGCGATCTCCTTGCCGGCCCCAACCCTGTACAGCGTGAGACCGGCGGGTCCGACAATCGAGCGACCAGGCTCGACCGCCAGCCGCGGCGTTGCCAGACGCCGTGCCGCCAGCTCGTCACCGACCGTGGTGAGCAAGCGGTCGGCATAGGTGGTGACCGCCAGCGTGTGGTCGTCAGGGCCGTACGCGATGCCGAGACCGCCGCCGAGGTTCAACTCGTCCAGCTCGACGCCGTGGCGGTCTCGAGTCTCGCCGAGCAGGCCGCACATCGCCTTGGCGGCGACGACGAAGTCGTCGGTCGCGGTCACCTGGCTGCCGATGTGGCAGTGCAGCCCGGTCAGATGCACGCCGGGCACGTTCAACGCCCGGTCGATGCCCTCGGCCGCCGCCCCTCGCCAGAGGCTGAAGCCGAACTTCGCGTCGTCATGGCCGGTGGCGATGAATGCGTGGGTGGACGCCGCCACGCCAGGCGTGATTCGCAGCATCACCGCCAGCTGCCGGTTGACCTCGGCGGCGACCGCGGCGACTCGGTCGAGTTCGCCGAGGCTGTCCGCCACGATCGTGCCGACCCCCAGCCGCGCAGCGTGGCGCAGCTCGTCACGGGACTTGTTGTTGCCATGGAGCACGACGCGTTGCATGGGGAAGCCGGCGCGCTCGGCGGTGCACAACTCACCGTCGCTGGCGACATCGACTCCCAGCCCCTGGTCGGCGGCCAGTTGCAGGACACCCACGACGCACAGGGCCTTGGCGGCGTAGACCACCGACACGTCCGGTCCGAACGCCTGGCGGTACTCGCGCATCCGCGACAGCAGCTCGGCGCGGTCCATGACGTACAGCGGCGTGCCGTACATCGCGGCCAACTCGGCGACGTCGACACCGCCGATCGAGGTCAGCCAACCGTCGACCCAGGCTGCAGTGCGCGGCCAGGGTTGGCTCAAAGCTGCTCGTCGACGAGGTCCGTGGCTGCCTCGGCGCTGTGCTGCATTGCTCCCCGCTGCGCCCAGCGATCGGGATCGACGGGCTCGCTGACACCGACGTCCTCGGCGAAGTGCCGGTCCAAGACGGCGACCACGTCCGGATCGAAGATCACGAGGTTGGCCTCTTCGTTCTGCCGCAAGGAGCGCGTGTCGAAGTTGGCGGAGCCGACCGTCGCTACCAGGCCGTCGATGCTGAGCACCTTGGCGTGCAGCATCGTCGGCCCGTAGCGCCAGATCATGATGCCAGCCTCCAGCAACTCTTCGTAGTCCGCCTCGCCGGCCATCTGCACGACCCGTTTGTCGGTGTGCTCGCCCGGGACCAGCACCTCCACGTCCACACCCCTGCGGGCGGCGCGGCACAGCAGATCCACGAAGCGCTCGTCGGGAACGAAGTAGGCACTGGTCAGTCGCACGTGCTCCTCTGCCATGCTGATCATCCCGCCGTAGACCGTGGCCATCTCGCTCCAGCCCGTCTGGGACGGACACTGCACCACCTGCACCAACGAGTCCCCGCACTGCGGTTGCTCGGGAAAGCGGTCGGTCTCGTCGAACAACGGTTGCCCGGTCTCGGCCCAGTTGCCGACGAAGGCCGCGCGCAAGCCGTCCACGGCGGGGCCTCGGACCCGCAGGTGAGTGTCACGCCACTCCTCGGGGTTGCGGGCGTCGCCCTCCCACTCTTTGGCGATGCCGACGCCGCCGATGAACGCGACCTCCTCGTCACAGATGAGCACCTTGCGGTGGGTGCGGTTGTTGGTTTCCCACACCTTCCAGGTCGTCGGCGGGCGGAACCACTCCAGGTGACAGCCGGCGTCCTTCATCTGCTCACCGAGGTCCTTGTTCATCGCGTGGGCACCGACGGCGTCGAGCAGCACCCGGACCCGGACGCCGTCGCGGGCGCGCTCGCTCAGCGCTTGCGCGAAGTGCTTGGCGATGTCGCCGGTCCAGTAGACGTAGGTCGTGATGTCTACGGTGTGGGTGGCCTCGCGGACCGCTTGCAGCATCGCGGGGAAAATCTCGTCACCATTGCGCAGGACGTCGACCTGGTTGCCCTCGGTCGCGGGGATGCCGACCAGCCCTTCGAGGGCGCGGCGGTAGCGCTGCGGTGCACTGGCGGTGTCGCTTCCGTTCATTTACATCCTCTCATACAGATCCTTCCGATCTGACCGTCACATGCGGTCCGGCGCGTTGACGCCGAGCAGGCCCAGCGCGTTGACCAGGGTCTGCCGCGTCGCGACGCACAGCCAGTAGCGGGCCGTCGTCAGTGCTTGGTCATCGCTGACCACGGTGCATTCGGTGTAGAAGCGGTGGAAGGCCTCCGCCAGCTCCTCGGCGTAGCGGGCGACACGGTGGGGTGCGCGCTCGCCGGCCGCGTACTCGACCATCTCCGGGAACTCGCCGATGCGGCGTATGAGCTCTTCTTCGGTGGGATGGACCAACCGCTGTAACGGCGCGTCATCCACGGCTCCCGGCTGCACACCGCGTTCGGTGGCGGTCCGCATGATCCCGGCGATCCGCGCGTGCGAGTACTGCACGTAGTAGACGGGATTCTCGCGCTCCTGGCGGACCACCTCGGCGAGGTCGAAGTCCAGGCTCTGGTCAATGGAGGTGCGCAGGAAGGTGTAGCGCGCGGCGTCCGGGCCGACTTCGTCAATGAGGTCGTCCAGCGTCACCATCTCGCCGCTGCGCTTGCTCATGCGGACCGGCTCGCCGTTGCGCAGGAAGGTCACCAGCTGGCCGATGAGCACCTCGACGTGCGCGCCGTCGCCTCCCAGCGCCAGCTCGATCGCGTGCAGCCGCCGGACGTAGCCATGGTGGTCGGCGCCGAGCACATAAATGCAACGGTCGAAGCCGCGCTCCAGCTTTGACACCAGGTAGGCACAGTCGGCGGCGAAGTAGGTCGGCTCGCCGCTGGCGCGGATCAGGACGCGGTCGCGATCGTCGCCGAACTGCGTCGTCCGCAGCCACGTGGCGCCGTCGGCCTCGAAGACATGCCCGGCGGAGCGCAGGCGTTCGATGGTGCGATCGATGGCGCCGGACTCGTGCAGCGTCCGCTCGCCGAAGAATTGGTCGAACGAGACGCCGAAGCGTTCCAGCGAGGCGGTGATCCGCTCCAGCATCCGGCGGTAGGCGGCCTCGGGCACGTCGCCTGCTTCGGCCTGCACGTCGCCGGCCTCGGGCACGTCGCCGGCCTCGGGCACGTCGCCGGCCTCGGCCTGCAGTTCTTGGGCCAACTCGCCGATGTACGCGCCCTGGTAGCCGTCGGCGGGCGGGTCCTCGTTGCGCATCGCCGCGAGCACGCTCTCGCCGAAGCGCTGCATCTGCGTACCGGCGTCGTTGAAGTAGTACTCCCGCGACACCTCGAAGCCGTCGGCGTCCAGCAGGGAGGCGATTGCGTCGCCGACCGCGGCCCAGCGCCCAGCGCCGATATGCAGCGGCCCTGTCGGGTTGGCGGAGACAAACTCGACCTGGACCCGCTGCGCCTGCTCTCGCACGGCGCTACGCCCCCAGGCCGGCCCTGCCAGCACGGCACCGCGAACGATCTGTTCGAGGGCGGCATGCGACAGGTGGATGTTGACGAACCCGGGACCGGCGATCTCGACACGGTCGACGTCGGCGGGCAGGGCGAGATGCTCGACGATGGCAGCGGCGATGTCGCGCGGTGAGCGTCCGACCGGCTTGGCGAGCGTCAACGCCACATTGGTGGCCCAATCGCCGTGCACGCGCTGGCGTGGGCGCTCGAAGGCCGGTTGCTGCTCGGGCAGGCCGGCGTCGGCCATCGCCTTGCGGAACGCGACGGTCAACTCAGCGGGGCCGCTGGGCACAGCGGGAGGCATCAGGCTTACAACCCCCGCTCGGCCAGCAGCCGTCCCACCAGTTCCATCAAGTCGATGGGGTCGAACGGCTTGGTGACGTAGGACTCGACCCCCAGATCCGTGCCGTGGCGGACGTCGGCCTCCATCGCCCGCGCGGACAGGAACACGATTGGGATGTCGCGGGTCGCCTCGTCAGCCTTCAGGGCCTCGGCGACCTGCCAGCCGTTGACGTTGGGCATCATCACGTCGAGCAGAATCAGGTCCGGCGGGTTCTCGCGGACCTTGTCCAGCGCGTCCTTGCCGTCCACGGCGGTGACGACGTCATGGCCTTCCATCTCGAGGTTGACCTCGAGCAGGCCACGGATCACGTGGTCGTCGTCCACCGCCATTACACGCGCCAACGACGTCTCCTACCCCCGACCATGCTGCGAATGGTACCCACCACGTAGCCACGCCGATCCGGCGGACGGCCAGGGGTGGTTTCGGGGGCCCGCCCCGCTCACGGCCCCATGTACACTGCGCGGTCTCGCCCGCGTAGCTCAGGGGATAGAGCGTCTGCCTCCGGAGCAGAAGGCCGCAGGTTCGAATCCTGCCGCGGGCACCCACCGTGGAAATCGAGTTTCGGTTGGGCGCACCGGCCCGCCCCTGGTCGGCGGCGGGGGCGCGGAAGACGGCTTGCGGTGGTCGCGAGCCTTTGCACGGACTGCCTCACATTTGCTCGGATGAACCGCCAACGCAGACAACGATCACTGGAGATTCGTTATGGCGGTCCTCGTGGCCGTGGGGCGCTCGCTGCGGCAGCTGGCGCGGGATGCAAGCCCGGCCCAGCGGCTGGCCTACGCGGTCGGTACGGTGCTGATCGGCGTCGGCTTCCTGCACTTGCTCGGGTACGTGGTGCTTGGCGGTCCGTGGGTCGGCCCGGTGGCGTGGCGCAAGCCGTTCGCGTTCGGGGTCTCGTTCGGCCTCACGACGGTGACCCTGGCCTGGCTGTCGGGCTACCAGCGCCTCGGCCGCCGCCTTCAGTGGTGCCTGCTGGCACCGTTGGCCGCGGCGAACAGCAGCGAAGTCGCCTGGGTGAGCGTGCAGCGAGCGCGGGGTGTCGCGTCGCACTTCAATTTCGATACGACCTTCGACACGGCGTTGTTCATAGCCAATGGGGCGGCCATCGCCGTGACCGTGGCGGTCATCCTGGTGTTGACCATCCGCTCGTTCAAGCCGATCGACGGGCCGGCGGGCATGACGGTGGCGATGCGCGCCGGCCTGGTCTGCCTGGTCGTCGCGCAGATCGCTGGCGGGCTGATGATCTACCAAGGCATCAACGCTGCCGAGGCGGGGGCAGCGCAACTCACCACGTGGGGAGGGGCAGGAATCATGAAGGTGCCGCACGCGGTCGGCATGCACAGCATCCAGGCCCTGCCCGGGCTGGCGTGGCTGCTGGGATTCTCCACCTTCGGCGTCGCACGGCGGAGGCGGACTGTCCTGGTCGCCAGCGGTGGCTACGCCGGGCTGGTCGCGGTCAGCGTGATCCAGACGCTCGCCGGCCTTGCCCCCTGGGATCTGACGCTGATTACTGGGGCGCTGCTGGTGGTCTCCCTGGTCGGGTTCGGCGGTGCCGCGGTCGCGGCTGTGGCGAGCTTGCGAGGGGCGCGGCCGGCGCTGACGTGAAGGCTTCGAGACCTGCAGCGCGGAGCACCAAGATGACTGGCCTAGATGCTATGATGCTCATATGCGTACAACCGTGAGGATCGACGATGAGTTGTATCGGGCGGTCAAGGAGCAGGCTGCACGGGCGGGACGCACCGTCGGGGAGGTCATCGAAGACGCTATCCGGCGGTCCGTCACCGCGGAGGACCAGGAGCCTCATGAGCGGCCGCCGAGGCTGCCGACCTACGGCGGTAGCGGCGTGTTGCCCGGGGTGGATCTGACCAACAACGCGGGCCTGCGCGATCTGATGGACACCGACGAGCCAGTCGATGCGTTGCGTTGACGTCAACGTCCTCGTCTACGCGCATCGCCCGGAGGCCAGTAACCACACCCGTTACCGCTCATGGCTTGACGACGCCCGCACCGATGACGAGCCGCTGGGCGTCAGCAGCCTGGTGCTGTCAGGCTTCCTTCGCGTCGTAACGCATCCTCGGATCTTCCGCGACCCGTCCCCGCTGGACATCGCGCTGGAATTTGCCGAGACGGTACGGGCAGCACCCAGCGCGCTAGCGGTCGTCCCAGGAGCTCGGCACTGGGCCATCTTTGCGCGGCTGTGTCGCTCCGCGGAGGTGAAGGGCAACCTTCTTCCTGACGCCTATCTCGCGGCCATGGCGATCGAACGCGGCGCCACCTGGTACTCGGCGGACCGTGGCTTCGCGCGATTCTCGGGGCTGCGATGGCGCCACCCGCTGGAGGGGGATTGAGCGAACCGCGGCGGACACCTCGTCCACCGACCAGAAAAGGGCCTGCCCACTTGCCGACGTGCCTGCTAACCTTTGACAGCGAGGGACACGAACTCCGTGACGTCTGCAGTGGTACCAAACCGCTAGTGCAGCCCCTCCGAGCCAGTGGGGGGAGCCCCACCGGTTCTCCGCAACGAGAAAACGAGGGCAACGCAATGGCAGTTGGCACCGTGAAGTGGTTCTCTGACGACAAGGGCTACGGGTTCATCTCCCGCGAGGACGGGGACGACGTGTTCGTTCACTTCTCCGCGATCCAGGGGACGGGCTTCAAGACGCTGGCCGAAGGTTCCCGGGTGGAGTTCGACATCACCCAGGGCGCCAAGGGCGAGCAAGCCTCCAACGTCACGATCCTGCAGTAGCAGTCGCGACAAGCTTGGACAGTGCCCCGGCCTCGGCCGGGGCACTGTTGTGTCTGGGACCGGACGCAACCAGACAAGCCCTCACCGCGCAGGTGCACCAGTTCCCTGGCAGCGCGGGCACCAATAGGTCAAGCGGGCCTGCACACCCTGAGCGGCGACCCGCACCCTGGCGTTGCACCGTGGGCATGCCCGCCCCGCGCGCCCGTAGACGTTGAGCCGGTCGGCGTTGGACCCCCCGGGGCTATCGGCGGTTGTGGTGCGCGCGACTGGCGAACCCACCGCGACGTTGGCGCGCAGCAGCCGCACCGCCGTGGCCAGCAACCCGTCGCGTGTGTCTGGATCGATGTCGCTCACCCGCAGCCACGGGTCGATGGCGTGCAGGAACAGAACCTCACACTTGTAGACGTTGCCGACACCGGCCAGCACGCGCTGGTCCAGCAACGCCTCCGCGATCGACCAATCGCCCCTCGCATCCAACCGGCGGCGTGCCTCGGCGAGGTCCACCTCCACAGCCAGCGCGTCGGGACCCAGCGTCGTAAGGCTCGGGTGGCGCGCGACCTGGGCGCCGGACAACAGCTCGACAACCGGCGCCGAGAAGCACACGGCGGTCCAGCCTTCGACGGTCAGCACCACCCGCGCCTGTCGCTGCGGCTTGCGCCAGCGGTCGCCCGGTCGGTACACGTGCCAGGAGCCGGTCATCCGCATGTGGGTGTGCAGCGCGAGCCCACTGGGTTCGAACCAGTGCAGCAGGTGCTTGCCGCGCGGCTCGACGTCGGCGACCGTCTGGCCTAGCAACCCCTGTGGGCCGACCGCGCGCAGCGCCGGGACGGTGGTGTCGAAACCGATGACCTCGCGGCCGGCAATGGCCTGCCGCAGCGTCCGCGCCGCCCGGTAGATCGTGTCACCCTCGGGCATCGCGCCAGGCTACCGACGAGGCCGCATCACGCGGTTCACCGCCCCGCGCGGGCCGGCCGCAGGACGAGGCCGCGAGGGTGGTCGGCGAACCCAGCCGCGCGCAGGTGGTCGAGCACCGGCTGGGCCATGGGGGCGTCGCCGTCGACCCGTTGCAGCTGCAAGGCGCCGATCCGCCCGGCCGTCACCCGCGCGGCCAGCGCTGTCGCGGCGGTGGCCAGGATCTCGGGCTCTTCGACGAAGGACAGCAGCGAGCGCCCGCCGCGCTCCACGTACAGCACCAGCCGCCCGTCGGCGAGCACCACCTGCGCGCCGGCCGCCCGACGCGGGCGGTGGCGCACGCTGTCCGAGGACTCCGGCCATGGCAGCGCCGCGCCGTAGGGATTGGCCGGGTCGGTGGCCGCCACCACCAGCGGGACGGCAGCCTCGGCGTCCAGGCCGGTCTCACGCACGGCGCGCAGCCGGTCGACGGCGCCGGGCAGCGCGAACTGCGCGCCGCCGAGGCCCTCCACGAAGTAGCCGCGCCGGCAGCGGCCCGACTCCTCCATGGCTTTGAGCACGGCGTAGACGGCGCTGAACCCCCCGGCGACCTCCTCGGCAGCGACAGCATCGCGCGTCACGACGCCGTAGCGATCCAACAGCTGGGTCGCCAGCGCTGTCGCGCGGGCGGTCGCCGAAGCTTGCGGCACCAGGAGGTCGGCCACCAGCGACCAGCGGCCAGCGCCCGCCGCCGGACCCGCGCGGCCGACGGCCCGACCCGGCCGCCGCCGTCTGCCCCCAGACGCGCGCCGGACGACCCCGGACAGCGCCCGCAACGGCGCCAGTGTGTCGTTGGTGACGACCCCCGCCCAGACCAGATCCCACAGCGCGTGCAGGACCGCTGCCTCGTCACCGCCGCCGACGGCCGCGTACAACCCTGGCCAGAACGACGCGCCGCGCGCCTGCAGGTGCTCCATCAGCAACCGGTGGCGGTCGCTGTACCAGGGCTCGTCGCCCGGCTCACCCGGCACCGGTGCCAGCAGCGCGGCCTGGTCGCGCAGGTACACCGCCACCCGTCCGTCATCGGCACCCAGCGGTCCACGGCCGACCCATACCACCTCGCCGGCGGCCGACAGCTGGTCCAGCCACGCTGGGGTGTAGTCGCGGATGCGAGCGGCAAGCACGTCGCGCTCCAACGCGCTGGCCGGCACCGGCAGCCCTTGCAGCTGCTCGACGACCTCCAGCGTCCGGTCGACACCGGACGAGTGGGTGCCCACGCCTTGCCAGGGCCCCAGGAACCGTCCGAGGGCATCGGGCTCGACCGGTTCCACCTCTTTGCGCAGTACCGCCAGCGACCGGCGGCGCAGGCGGCGCAGCACCTCGGCGTCACACCATTCCCGGCGCGTACCCCCCGGGCGGAACTCCCCAATGACCACCCGCCCGTGGGTGGACAGCTCCGCCAACGCCATGTCGACGGCATCGCGGGGCAGCGCCAGTCGGGCGGCCACGTCGTCGATCAAGAAGGGCCCGTGCGTGCGTGCGTAGCGGGCGACCAGATCAACCAGCGGCCGGTCCACCGGTTCACCGAATGCCTCGGGCAGTCCGACCGGCGGCGGCACGCCCAGGCCGTCGCGGAAGCGTGCGGCGTCCTCGGCGGCCCCCCAGCGCTCCTCGCCGGCAATCCGCAGCCGGTACACGCGGCGCTGGCGCTCCAAGCCGTCAAGCCACTCGGCCACCTGCTGGTCGCCGGCGGTGCTGCGGGCGGCGACCTCGTCGCTGCGCAGGTCGCCGATCTCGCGCAACAGGTCGTGGACGCCATCGGCGTCGCGGGCGCGGCGCTCCGGGCTCAGCCGCTGCAGCTGCACCTCCAGATCGGCAAGGGCCTCCGGGTCGATCAGCTCGCGCAGCTCCTCGGAGCCCAGCAACTCGGCGAGCAGCTCACGGTCCAGCGACAGCGCCGTGGCCCGCCGCTCCGCCAGGGGCGCGTCGCCTTCGTACATGTAGGACGCGATGTAGTCGAACAGCAACGATGAGGCGAACGGTGAAGCGGTCGGGGTCTCGACCTGCGCCACGCGGATCGTGCGCGAGCGGACGCCGCGCAACAGCTCGACCAGCGCCGGCAGGTCGAACACGTCACGCAGGCACTCGCGATAGGCCTCCAGCAGGATCGGGAAGCTGCCGTAGCGACTGGCGACGGCCAGCAGATCCGCGGCCTTCTGGCGTTGCTGCCACAGCGGTGTGCGGCCCCCGGGGCGCCGTCGTGGCAGCAGCAGGGCTCGCGCTGCGCACTCGCGGAAGCGCGCGGCGAACAGCGCCGAGTCGGCCAGCTGCTCGACGACGAGGTCCTCGATGTCGTCCGGGTCGATGAGCATCGTCTCCGCGACGATGTCGGGCAGCGCCGAGTCCTCGGCCTCGGGCAGGCGGACGACGATGCCGTCGTCGGCGTGCATCGTCTGCACCTCCAACCCGAGGCGCTCGCGCGCCCTCGCCTCGATGGCCAACGCCCACGGGGCGTGGACACGGTCGCCGAACGGGGACAGCACGCACACCCGCCAGTCGCCGATCTCGTCGCGGAACCGCTCCACCACGATCGTGCGGTCCGTGGGCAGCGCGCCGGTGGCCTCCCGCTGCTCGGCCAGGTACTGCACCAGGTTGGCGGCCGCCAGCCGGTCCAACCCGTAGCGGGTGGTCAGCCCTTCCACAGTCTCCCCGCCACGCTGCTCGCCGACCTCGCGCACAAAGGCCCCCACGGCGCGGCCCACCTCGACCGGGCGGCCGAGCGCGTCGCCGTGCCAGAAGGGGATCTGGCCTGGCTCACCGGGGGCCGGCGTGACCAGCACCTGGTCACGCGTGATCTCGCTGATCCGCCAGGTCGACGAGCCCAATGTGAACGTCTCACCAACCCGGGTCTCATAGACCATCTCCTCGTCGAGCTCACCGACCCGCCTAGCGGATCCCCTCCCCCCGGCGGCAGCTGCGCGACCGCCCTGACCCGAGGCTGCATCGCCGGCGATGAACACGCCGTACAAGCCGCGGTCAGGGATCGTGCCGCCCGACGTGACCGCCAGCCGCTGCGCGCTGGAGCGACCGGTGATCTCGTCAGAGACGCGGTCCCAGTTGATCCGAGGCCGCAGCTCGGCGAACTCGTCGGAGGGGTAGCGGCCTGACAGCATGTCGAGCACACCGTCCAGCTGGGCCCGTGTCAGCTCGGCGAAGCCGGCGGCGCCCCGCACCGCCCTCCACAGGTCGTCGACCGACCACTGGTCCATCGCGGCCATGGCCACGACCTGCTGCGCCAGCACGTCCAGGGCGTTGCGGGGATAGCGTGTCTGCTCGATGTCGCCGTCGTGCATGCGGCGCACCACCACCGCGCACTCGACCAGGTCGCCGCGGAACTTGGGGAACACCTTGCCGGTGCTTGGCGCCCCCACCTGGTGGCCCGCGCGGCCCACCCGCTGCAGGCCGCTGGCCACGGAGCCAGGCGATTCGACCTGGATCACGAGGTCGACGGCGCCCATGTCGATGCCCAACTCCAGCGAGGAGGTGGCCACCACACAGCGCAGGCGTCCCTCCTTGAGCGCCGACTCGATGTCAACACGCTGCTCGCGCGACACCGAGCCGTGGTGGGCACGGGCGATGTCGACAGCCGGTTCGCTGTCGTCGCCGTGGCGCTTTGCGGCAAGCTCGTTGAGCCGCGCGCACAGCCGTTCGGCAAGGCGACGGGAGTTCGCGAAGACGATCGTCGAGCGGTGCGCCTCGACCAGATCCAGGATCCGAGGGTGCACCGCCGGCCAGATGGAGCGGCGCAGCTCACCGCCGGTCGCAGCGGGACCGGACAGCGGCTCGGAGATCACCTCGCCGAGCCGGCTCATGTCCTCCACGGGCACGACGATCTCGACCTCGAGCCGCTTAGTTGCCCCTACGTCGACGACCCGCACGGCTCGCTGGCGCCAGACGCCGTCGGCCTCATCGACCACACCGCCGGCGAGGAAGCGGGCGACCTCGGCGATCGGGCGCTGCGTGGCCGACAGTCCCACACGCTGCAGCGGTCGGCCTTGGCGCCGCTCGGCCACCAGCGCCTCCAGCCGCTCCAGGGTGACCGCCAGGTGAGCGCCGCGCTTGCTGCCGGCCACGGCGTGGACCTCGTCGACAATAACGGTCTCCACGCCGGCCAGTGCCTGCCTCGCCCGCGACGTCAGCAGCAGGAACAGCGACTCTGGGGTGGTGATGAGGATGTCGGGCGGTGAGCTGACCAGGCGACGCCGCTGGTCGGCGGGGGTGTCCCCGGTGCGCATTCCCACCTCGACTGCCGCGACCTCGGCGCCAAGGCGGGCGGCGGCCTGCTGGATGCCGGTCAGCGGCGCTCGCAGGTTGCGGTCGATGTCGTAGGCCAACGCCTTCAGGGGTGAGACGTACACCACCCGCGTTCGTGTCGCACGGTCGGCAGGCGCGGGCGTAGTCAGCAGGCGGTCCAGTGCGGCGAGGAATGCCGCCAGTGTCTTGCCCGACCCCGTCGGCGCGCTGACCAGCACGCTGTCCCCGCCGGCGGCGGCGTCCCATGCCCCCACCTGCGCCGCAGTGGGCTCGGCGAAGGCGGAACAGAACCACTCCCGCGTGGGAGCGGAGAATCCATCCAGCGCCGCCGGGCCCCGCTGCGATACCGATTGAGCCATCCGGCTCCACTGTAGGTGTGCCCTGCGACTCGAGTACCGTGGGATACGCCGAGTCGTCGGCAGGACCGAGCTTCAGTGGTATGCGGGTGGTCCAACCGCGACGCTAGGCTGCTGCCGATCTGGCGGCACCTCTCGCCCATTGCTCGTCGATCGGAACAAGCAGCTGTGGTCTTCGACACCGTCAGCCTCACGATCCCGGCAACCGCTGGGCACCTGGCGATCCTGCGCACCACCGTTGGTGGCTTTGCCGCGCGTGACCAGTTCACACTCGACCAGGTCGACGATCTGCGCATGGCCGTGGAGGAAGCCGCCGTGCAGCTGCTGCGCCAGTCGCGGGGGCAACGGCTCAACATGGACATCGAGACGACCGACTTGGGGGTTGAGGTCCGCCTGCTGGCGCAAGTCGACGGCGACGACCCGATCATCGACGAGGGGTCATTCTCCTGGACGATCCTGCGTGCGCTGGCCGACGACATCCACGTCGAGTCCAAGGCGCAGCGGGCGACCATCACGCTGTCCAAGCACCGGCTGACGATTCCGGGAGGCTCTGCCGAGCGGGACAGCCGATGAGCACCGAGGACCGCCGCGCCACCACCAAACTGCTGTTCACCGAGCTGCGCTCCAGTGGCGACCCGCAGAAACGAGATCAGCTGGCCAAGCTGCATCTGCCGCTGGTGGAGTACCTGGCCAAGCGCTTCAAGGACCGCGGGGAGCCGCTCGACGACCTGATCCAGGTCGGCTCGGTGGGATTGCTCAAGGCCATCGACCGCTTCGACCTCGACCGTGGCGTGGAATTCTCGACGTACGCCACGCCGACGATCGTGGGCGAGCTCAAGCGCTACTTCCGCGATAAGGGCTGGGCGGTCCGCGTGCCGCGGCGGCTGCAGGAGCTGTCACTGCGGCTGAACAAGCTGGTTGCGCAGCTCACCCAGGACCTCGGCCGCGCGCCGACCGTCCCGGAGCTGGCCAAGGCCGCCGGCGTCTCCGAGGATGAGGTGCTCGAGGCGCTGGAAAGCGGGCAGGCCTACTCCACGACCTCGCTGGACGCGCCGTCAGGCGACGACGACGACGCGCCGATGCGCATGGACCGCATCGGCTCGGAGGACAGCAGCCTGGACAACCTCGAGCACTTCGCGTCGCTCAAGCCGTTGATCGACCAGTTGCCGGAGCGCGAGAAGATGATCCTGCGGCTGCGGTTCTTCGACGACATGACCCAGTCGAAGATCGCCGAGCACGTCGGCATCAGCCAGATGCACGTGTCTCGCCTGCTCAGCCGGATCCTGGAGTACCTGCGCCAGGGCTTTGACGGCGACGCGCAGTACTAGCCAGCCAGGCAACGCGGGTGATCACGGTGCCGTCCTCGGTGGCGTCGGCCGAGCCGGCGACGGCAAAGCCCCACTGCTGTAGCGAGGCGACGATCGGGGCGGCGGGCTCGCGCGAGCTGCCGTAGTTGCACAGAATTAGTCGGCCGCCCGGGGCGACCAGTTCGCGCAGACAGCGCTCGACCAGGGCGCGACGCTGGTGCTCGGGCGCGACCACCAGCTCGCAACGAACAAAGTCGTAACGCTGGGGCGGCTGCCAACGGGTGACGTCGCCGACGTAGATCCGCGACGCCCACTGCGGCAGCCGCTGTCGTGCCCGCTGCGCCATACGCGCGGACAGTTCCAGGCCGTGCGGTTGGATGCGATGACCGTCCTGGGCCGCCCAGTCGACGACCGACTCCAGCAACAGGCCGTTGGCGCAGCCGAGGTCCAGGAAGCTGCCGTCGCAGTCGATCGCGGACACGACGACTCGGCGGGCGCGTTGCCAACGCGCGGCGTCGCCGTTGAAGCCCGAGCCGCCCCGGCTGTCCGGGGCGGCGAGGTAGGCATCCTCCACCAGCGCAAGTGTCCGCGCGTTCCACTGGTCCTGTGTTGGTCTACTCCGCATGCCGTTCCAGGCGATCACCCCCGGGCGAGGCACCGAACCGTGCCCGCCGGGTTTGGAAGGGACTGGGTCCGTTGGGAGACGGGCCTCAGTCCACCGGACGCCGCGTCACACCGAGCGCCTCACTAACCTGTCGCAGCGACTGCTTGGTCTCGGACGCGGGTCCCTGCGCCACCGCCACCCCCTCTGCGCGCAGCAGGTCATGGGCCGACCACACATCAAGGCCGAGCGCTTCGCCGAACTGGCGCAGCGTCACGCGTCCGCCGCGGTAGGCCTCGATGGCATCGCGCTTGTGCAGCTCACGCAGCGCGAAGTCGACCAGCTGGCGAATTGCGGTCGAGCGGTCCTCGTAACGCTGGGCGGCGAAGGCATCGACCCGACGCAGCAACTCCTGATCAATGGTGGCGTTCACGCGCACGGCCTGGCTCATGACAACTCCTCCAGCGAGCCGGACAGGAGCTCGGGGGTGATCCGGCCAGCCGCGCAGAGCGCTTCCAGCGCGCCACGTGCACCCCGAGAATCCAACACGCCCAATTGGGCATACAGCACAACCATGTCGGCGGTACGCAGCCAAGTGACGCCCATGTTGACAGCACGCCGTCCAAGGGCGGCATCGTTGGTCAACAACGTGCCGGTGCGGTACGAAGCCGCCAACACCTGGTCATCCGCTGAGTCCTGCTCGAGTCCGGTAACGAGGGGAAAGGAAACGATGGCTGTTCGGATGGCGATCGCGTCGGCATGGCCGGCGGCGACAGCATGGGTGACGGTCTCATCATGCACAATCTTCGGCACGGTGACCGTGAACGGCGCATCGGCCAGCAGTCCCAATAGGCCCGCCCATGCCAACGAGATCACCGTCGAGGAGTCGATGGTCACATCCATCAGTCGCCGATCATAGCACACTCCGTGTGCGATGTGTACCGGATCGCACACGAGGCTTCATTGACCTGGCCGGTGTGTCGATGTTGCAGGTGTGCGTCGGTGGCTACCCGTCTTGGTCGCGTGCGCCCTGTCGACGGCAGGGTGCTCCCAACTCGTGCGCGTCGAGGCCGTCCCGCTGCGGGCCAGGCCGCTGATCAACGCCGAGCAGACCCTGGTGTACGCCGCGGACGGGTCGGTCATCGCGACGCTGCGGGTACAGAACCGGGTCGCCGTCGCCCGCGACGACGTGCCGCAGGTGCTCGTCGACGCCGTGCTCGGCGCCGAAGACCGTCGCTTCTACCGCCACGACGGCGTCGACATGCGCGCCATCGCGCGAGCCGCGATCGCCAACCAACGTGCCGGCAGCGTGGTGCAGGGCGGCTCGACGATCACCCAGCAGTTGGTCAAGAACCGCTACTTCCGGCATGCGCCCCGAACACTGCGGCGCAAGAGCGTCGAGGTGCGGCTCACCCTGCGCCTTGAGCGCGAGCGCAGCAAGGACCAGATCCTCACCGACTACCTGAACACCATCTACCTAGGCGAAGGCACCTACGGCATACAGGCCGCGGCGCGGCACTACTTCGGCATCGACGCCGCCCGACTGCGGCTGCCGCAGGCGGCGCTGCTGGCGGGGCTCATCCGCTCTCCGGAAACCAACTCGCCCCACGGCCATCCGGCCGCTGCGCGAGCTGCCAGGCGCCGAGCCCTGGCCGGGATGGTCGCCACGGGCGCGGTCGGGGCGCGGCGAGCACGGTGGGCGGCTGCTCAACCCCTAGGGGTCCGTGCGCGGCCAGCACCCCCGGCGACCCGCTTCCCGTACTTCGTCGAGTACGTCAAGCGCGTGCTACTCGCCAACCCAGCACTCGGCCCCGACGAGGCCAGCCGCGCGCGTGCCCTGTACCGGGGCGGCCTTCGCATCCACACGACCATCAACCCGAACCTGCAGGTCAAGGCCGAGGCCGCGGCCCGCGCCCACCTACCGGATCGCCGCGACCCGGAGGTCGCCATTGCCGTGGTCCGCCCCGGCAGCGGCCGCGTGGTCGCGGCGGTTGGCGGCCGGAACTTTAGGCGGCTGCAGTTCGACCTGGCCACGCAGGCGCACCGCCAGCCCGGCAGCGCCTTCAAGACCTTCGCCCTGGTGGCTGCCCTGCGCAGCGGTAGACGCCTGGACGACCTGGTGGACAGCGGCTCGGGCACGCTGCTGCGCGGCGACGGCGACAAGCCGTGGTCGGTCGCCAGCACCACCGTCGGGCAGCTGCCGTTGGACCGTGCGCTGGCCCTGTCGTCCAACGGCGCCTTCGCGCGGCTGGGCGTGGAGCTCGGTGGCCCCCGTATCGCCGAGCAGGCGCAGGCCATGGGGGTGACCTCAGACGTCGGGGTCAACGACGCGATCGTGCTCGGTGGCTTGCGCCGAGGCGTGACGCCGCTGGAGATGGCGTCGGCTTACGGGACGCTGGCCAACACCGGCATCCACCTCCCACCCACACCGATCGCCAAGGTCACCGCCGCCGACGGCAAGCTGCTGTGGCGGCACGCGCCCGAGCCTCGCGTCGCCGTGGACCCCGAGAACGCCTACCTGACCACGCTGGCCCTGCGGGAGGTGGTCGAGTCCGGCACGGGCCACGCAGCCAGGCTGTCGCGGCCGGCGGCCGGTAAGACCGGCACCACCCAGAACTATCGCGACGCGTGGTTCGTCGGCTTCACGCCGGAGCTGGCCGCGTCGGTCTGGGTCGGCCATCCGCTCCCGCGCCCCATGTACGACGTGCGGGGTATCCCCCGGGTGGAGGGGGGCACCTTCCCGGCGCAGATCTGGCGATCCTTCATGGCCGCGGCGCTGGCGGGCAGACCGGCGCGGCCGTTCCCCTACCCGTCGGCGCAGGAGGTGACGGTCAGCGTCGATCCGGCTAGTGGCTTGCTGGCTGCACCGTGGTGCGGTGCAGGGGTCACCCGGATCGCCCTGCCAAAGCAGCTGCCCACCAGCCACTGCCCGCAACCGCCGCCGCCCCCGCCGACGCCCGCACCTGCGCCCATCCCGACCCCGACCCGCACGCCAGTCGACGGGGCATCGGAAGCGCCCGCCGAGACGGCCTCCGAGGCAGCGTCCGAGTCGGCGGCGGCCTCCGAGGCGGCGTCGGAGCCAGCTCCCAAAGCGCCGGCCGAGCGAGTGTCACCAGCCCCATCGCCGGATCCCAAGGCCAGCGCGCCAAGAGCCCGACCGGCCCCACGACCCTCGCCCGCTCCCTCGCCGAGGCCTTCGCCCTCACCCTCGCCGACGCCGTCGCCTGGCAAGCAAAAGGACTGAACAGACCGGCTGCTAGCGTGACCGCTCATGCGTGCGCTGCTGTTGCACAACCCGAATGCCACCACGACCAACCCAGCGGTGACCGACGTTATCGCCCGCGCGCTGTCCGCCGAGCTCAAGCTCGACGTCGAGGCCACGAAGCGACGTGACCACGCCAGTTTCCTGGCCGCTGGGGCGGTGCGAGACGGCTACGAGGTGGTCGTGGCACTCGGCGGCGACGGCACGGTCAACGAGGTCATGCAAGGCCTCGCCGGCACCGACGTGCGGCTGGCCATCATTCCCGGAGGCTCCACCAACGTCTGGGCGCGCAGCCTCGGGTTGCCCAACGACGCGGTCGAGGCCACGTCGCTGATCCTGGACAAGCTGCGCAAGCACGACGACCGCCGGGTCAACCTCGGCTCCGCGAACGGTCGTTACTTCGGGTTCACCGCCGGCTTCGGCTACGACGCCGAGGCGGTCCGCTACGTCGAGCGCCGTTACCGGCTCAAGCGCGCCGTGCGCCAGGCATCGTTCCTGTGGAGCGGGGCGCTGGCCTACCGCGGCGGTGCCGGTGGGCGTCATCGCTGGTCCTCCACCGACATCACCTTGACCGTCGACGGCGGCGCGCCGGTGAGCCGGCTCAAGTCGGTGGTGTGCTGCAACTGCAACCCGTTCACCTATCTCGGCGACTGGCCTGCCCAGATGTGCCCCGACGCCGACCTGGACAAGGCGCTGGATGTCACGGCACTGACGCAGATCAGCTTCTTGGGCATCGCCCGCATCGCCCGCACCGCGCTGACCTCTGCCGGCGTCGGCCGGTTGCGCAGCGTGCGCCTGTGGCACGATCAGCCGTCCTACGAGCTGCGCAGCGCCACGCCCCTTGCGCTGCAGGTGGACGGCGACTACATCGGTGAGACGACGCGGGTACAGCTGCACAGCGTCCCCGCAGCGTTGCGCGTGGTCGCCTGACCCGGATGACCAACCTCGACGCCGGTTCAGCCCAGTCGCGCCCGCAGCGCGGCCGGCTCGTCAGTCAGCAGGCCGTCCACGCCAAGTTCGGCCAGCGCCGCCGCCCGATCGGGGTCATTGACCGTCCACACCGCGAGGCCGAGGCCGGCATCGCGCAGTGCAGCGATCGTCGGGGCGTCCAGGCCCGGGCTGCAACAATGCGAGGCGACGACCTGTGCGCCGTATTCCACCGCGATCTCTGACGCCGCCGGCAGCCCGAGGCTGTCGAAGTGCACCAGGCCCGTGGCGATCTGCGGCAGCGCGTCGCGCAGGGCCGCCACCGTCAATGGGCTGAAGGCGCTGGTCAGCAGCTGCCGTCCGGCGGGAAGCTCGTGCACGGCTTCGGCGACGAGCCCCACCACCGCCTCGCTCTCGTCGAAGTCAGGTTCGCCCGGCAGGTTCTTGACCTCCAGGATCACCCCCACAGCCACTGGCATGGTCGCCAGCACCTCGCGCAGGCTGTGGATCCCGGCCGCGGCCAGCTGCTGGGCGGTGCAGGCCACGATGTCCACAGCGCCAAAGCTTGGATCGTGATGGACGACGGCGACGCCGTCGGCACTGCGGCGTATGTCCAGCTCCACCCAGTCGGCGCCCGCGGCGGCCGCGGCAGCGAAGGCCGCAGGGGTGTTCTCGACCGACTCGGGCCCGCGCAAGCCTCGATGTGCTATCACCAGCGGCCGGCCGGGGGACCTGCGCAGCGGCATTGGGGGACCCACGAAGGGCAGTCTAGGGGTGGCCTGCTGTCCAGGTGCCCAGCGTGCCCAAGGAAATTTTGTCTGCCGCCCCCTAGACGCTGCCGGGCACCCCCGTTACAGTCTTTACGAGAAGGTGTGGTTGGTTGTTACGGTGCTTGTGAGTAGTTTCACAAAACGGCGCGACCGCTGCGGTGTGGCCATGGCCCCCGAACCTTCGCCGACCCCGACGGGGGCAGGACCGCGAACGTGGCAATGCCCGCCTCGTCTACCCCCCAAGCGACGGCGGCCAAGACAAGTACCGTCCTCACGCACGTAGGACACAACACCGGACAGAAAGTGAGCATCCTCATGGATTGGCGCTCCAGAGCAGCCTGCCTGGACGAAGACCCCGAGCTGTTCTTCCCGATCGGCACCACGGGCCCGGCCTTGGAACAAGTCGAGGCGGCCAAGCAGGTGTGTCGCGGCTGCGAGGTCATCGACCACTGCCTCGAATGGGCACTGGAAACCAACCAGGATGCTGGGGTATGGGGCGGCCTGTCCGAGGATGAGCGGCGCACGCTGCGTCGCAGCCGCCAGCGCCGGCGGCGGATGGCCAGCTAGCGCCCACGCAGAGGCAACGCATCCAGCTAGCGCAGCGGTAGCGCCAGTCGGATGCTAGTTCCCGATCGGTCCGAGCGGGCGGAAAAGGTCCCCCCGAGCTCGCTCTCGACCAGGGTCCGGGCGATCTGCAGGCCGAGGTTGGCCACCGCGTCCAGCGTCAGGCCCTCCGGCAGACCCACGCCGTCGTCGCTCACCTCGACGCCGAGCACCGGACCGTCGTGGGAGAAGCTGATGCGCACCGTGCCGCCCACGGCGGTCGCGCTGTCCTCGACGCCGGGAAAGGCGTGCTCGACGCAGTTCTGCAGCAACTCGGTCAGTACCAGCGCCAGCGGCGTGGCGATCTCCGCCGACAGGTCCCCGGGCTCTCCCTCCATCTCGAACAACACGGGGATCTCGGGATC